>ENA-OOZX01001141-OOZX01001141.1-human-gut-metagenome-genome-assembly--contig:-NODE-1141-length-18355-cov-7.680820_pt1 | contig 18355 bp, 16 predicted proteins | sample MGYA00241048_ERZ501412 | MGnify/ENA primary metagenome ERZ501412 (study PRJEB25962, sample SAMEA2042518) | human gut metagenome | biome: human gut; feature: human-associated habitat; material: faeces... | reverse complement strand
ATCTTCAACCACGAGTATACCTGGCATAGCATATGCACCTCTCTTTATTAACTATTCATCTTAAAATGCTTCAATGCCTCCACAATTGCACTCTCTTTATCTTCTGGACACTGCGGTTGCCTGCTATCTTCATTTTTAGGTAAATTATTTTTGTTTCAGTTGGGACAAAAGAACAACCGTCTCGACATGCACACTCATCGGAAACATATCAGTCGCCTTCACCTTCCTGATCTCATACCCATTCTCCCGCAGATACTTCACATCCCGAGCCAAAGTCGCTGAATCGCAGCTCACATATACGATCCTCTCCGGCTCCATCTGAACCATCGTATCCAGTACGCTTCTCTCACATCCTTTTCTCGGCGGATCGACTACGATCACATCCGCTCTCGCATGCTCTCCCGGATGCTCTTTTGCATAATCCGCATAATACTCCGGCAGCACTTCTTCTGCCTTTCCTACAAAAAACTCCGCGTTTGTAATCTCATTGATCTTAGCATTATGCTTTGCATCTTCAATTGCCTGCGGCACGATTTCCACGCCGTAAACTTTCTGTGCTTTCTGCGCAAGGAAAAGGGAAATCGTTCCGATACCACAATACACATCCCAAACCGTCTCTTTTCCAGTAAGCCCGGCGTATTCCAGTGCGGTTCCGTAAAGTACCTCTGTCTGTACCGGATTCACCTGATAGAAAGACAGCGGTGAAATCTGGTATTTGACATTACCAATATAATCGGTGATATACGTCTGTCCCCAGAGCGGACAAACCTTTGATCCCATGATCACATTCGTCTTTTCTTTATTGATATTATAAGTAATACTTGTCATTCCCGGAATCTTTGTCAGCTTTTCCAACAATTTTTCACTGCAGGGAAGCTTATCCCCGTTAATGATCAGACAAACCATAATCTCTTTTGTTGTAAATCCATACCGGACCAGGACATGACGCACCAGCCCTTTGTGCCGTTCCTCATCATATGCAGAAATCTTCTCTTCCCGCATGTAGTCCAGAATCTGATCCAGGATCACTTTATTCTCCGGTACTCCAAGTACGCAGTCCCTGTTCGGAACCGGGATGATCTGATGGGTTCTTCCGGCATAGAATCCGGCAATCAGATTCCCTTCTTTATCCACTCCGATCGGGAACTGTGCTTTATTCCGGTAACGGAACGGTTCCTCCATTCCTGCGATTGGCTCCATGATCTGATCCAGCAATTCTTCTTCCACACTACCAAGACGGATCAGGTTATTTCTTACTTTTGTATTTTTAAACTCCAGCTGTTTCCGGTAATCCATCTCCTGAATCTGGCATCCGCCACAGCGTCTTGCCTCCGGACAGCGTGCAGATACACGAAATGCGGATTCTTTTACAATCCGCATTAATCTCGCATATCCGTAGTTCTTTTTTGCTTTCATTACTTTTACTTCAACGGTATCTCCGATGACTGCATCCTTGATAAACAGAGTATATCCATCAACCTTTCCGATTCCTTCACCACCGATTCCGATATCTGTAACTTCTACCGTCACTACGTCATTTTTCTTCATTTTTATACTCATCTTTCTTTCAGAACTTCTCTTAGATACTGGTCTTTCTTAAGTTAGATTCAAACAGACGGTTATAACCTAACCAGTCCTTTGTATCTTTTGCCTTAAAAATCTCTGTCAGTGTCTGCATCTTTGCATCAGCATTATCTGCACAATTAAGTGCCATTGCCTCAGCAAGCGCCGGTTTCTTCGGCGAACCGTATTCGAGTTCTCCGTGATGCGCTACAATACAGTGCTTTAATTCGCTGGCAAGCTTCTTTGGGAAATCCGGGATCTCACGAATTGCATCATCCAGCATTTCCACACCGATCACAATATGACCGAGCAGCTGCCCATCATCGGTATAATCATTATCCGGGAACAGGGAAAGTTCCTGTGTCTTTCCGATATCATGACACATTGCCGCTGTATACAGAAGATCCTTATTCAGGATCGGATATGCCCCTGCCATATATTCACAGAATTTCACTACGCTTAATGTGTGCTCCAGAAGTCCTCCGGCAAATCCGTGATGTACACTCTTTGCTGCAGAATGTGCCTTGAAGCTCTTGATAAACTGTTCATCATTTACAAAATAATACCGGATCACCTGCTGCAGATACGGGTTCTTCACCTGCTTTCCATAACGCATCAGTTCTTCATACATTCCATCCACACTTTTCTCGCTGGTCGGCATATAATCCGCCGGATCGTATTCTCCCTCGTCTGCTACACGGAGCTGCTTGATGTTCATCTGAAGATTGCCATTATAGCTGATGATCTCCCCGTAAACTTCAATAAAATCTTTTTCGCTGTAATCTGCAATTCCATTTGAATTCGGATCCCAGATCTTTCCATCTAAAGTTCCTGTCTTGTCCTGAAGGATCAGGTTGTCATATGGTTTCCCGTTCCTTGTCTCCGCACTTCTTTTCCCTTTGCAAAGATACGTATTTCTGATTGTCTCGCCTTCGTGTAATGTCTCAATATATCTCATGTCATTCCTCTTCCTGCTTTATATTTTAAATTTATGGTTGCTTTTTATCTGCAAATCTATTCTTTACTTCCAACTGTCACATCAAATGTTACATCAACATAACCATCTGCGCCACGCCTCTGCCCTTTGATCCTGATCTGTGTACCGGTTCCGGCTTCTGCAATCTGTTTATGAAATCCTGCTATACCGGTGATATCTGTCTTGTTAATCTCTGTGATCACATCACCATTCTGGATCCCCGCCTGCATCGCAGGCGAATCAGCCTCTACTTCCCTGACGTAAATGCCTTTCGGGATTCCCTGTTCGCCGGCAAGCTTCTCCGTCACTACAACTCCGTGAACGCCAATATACGGAACTCCCTGTCCATTTGCCAGAAGTTCGATCTCTTCCTTGATATCCGAAATCGCATAAGCACTTACAAGATTTCCGTCTCTCTGCAGTTCTGACTGGTCACAGATTCCAATCACTTCACCCGCCGTGTTAAACAGAATTCCGCTCCCTTTTTCACTTCCTGCAATATCTGTATCAAGCAGCCGGTACTGCCCGTCCGCCACTATCCGGTAATTTCTGGTGGAACTGATGATCCCATATCCGACACCACCTGCATATCCAAACTGCTCACCAAGAACGATCACGCCGTCCCCACGGTTCACTGCATTAGAATTACCAAGCATCGCCGTCTGGATCTGGTTTCTCGTACTATCCGACAGATCTGATCTCTTGATCGCAATGATCGCAAGTCCAAGATTCCGGTCCTGCTTTTTCAAAGTTGCGTTATATGTAGTATTGTCTGAAAATGTGGCTTTCAGTGCTTCTGCATCTTTCACAATTCTTGCCGGTGCCGCAATCAAAAGATCTGCTCCATTATCCCAGAAAATAACTCCCGATACAGCCTGCTCCCCTGCATTCTCCCAGCCTTCATCCCGGTGCACGGCATAGATCTCAACCACACTTTTTCCTGCTGACAATGCCACCTGGTATAATGCATGGTTCATCTCCTGATAATCTTCGACAGTCAGATCCGGATACTGAATCTCTTCCTCCTGTGCTTCCTGATCCTTGGTATCCGTCTCATTCTCAACCGGAGTTTCCTCCTGATCCAGCGGAATCGTTACCTTCTCTCCGCCCAGATGTGTCATCGCCCATGGGCGAAGGGCATAAAACGCAAGGCCTGCTGCAAGTCCAAAAATCAGTCCTCTTCCTGCAAGCCTGCACAGATTTCCCATGATTCCTTTTTTACTTCGCTGTTCATCTTTTACTGTTTCCTGCAAAAACGAATATTTTTCTTCCTCACTGTCGTGCGGTTCTTCGTTATGCTTATTCTCCCGATTATCAGACATTGTGCTTCTCCTTAGACCTCCGGAGTGCTTTCAGCCACACCTGGTTTTAGTATACATGATTCCCCGCAAATGTTCAACGAAATTTCACCTTTCCACTTTCATTTAGACGTTAAATAAGTTAGAATAGAACCAGACAAAATATGAGGTATAAATGTATTATGAATCAAAAATCTTTAACAAAATTGGAATTTCCAAAAATTATAGAGATGCTGACCGATCACGCTTCTTCCCCTGGCGGAGCTTCATTCTGCCGACGGATCAAGCCGATGACCGACCTTAACAAAATCATCACTGCACAGGAACAGACTGCCGCAGCATTTACCCGCATTGTAAAGAAGGGAATTCCTTCTTTCAGCGGCTGCTATGCTGTCTCCGACTCTCTTAAGCGCCTGGAGATCGGAAGTGCCTTAAGCGCACCGGAACTCCTCCGGATCGGCAAGCTTCTTCAGACAACCGCCCGGATCAAATCCTACGGCCGTCATGAAAATGCAGACGATCAGGCAGATTGTCTGGATGTATATTTTGAACAGCTTGCGCCGCTTACACCACTTTCTGCCGAAATTGACCGCTGCATTCTTGGTGAAAATGAGATCAGCGATGATGCCAGCAGCAAATTAAAGCAGATCCGCCGCAGTATTAACGGCATGAATGACAAGATTCATTCTACCATGACTGGACTTTTGAACGGTTCCATGCGCACCTATCTCCAGGATGCCATTATTACCATGCGTGGCGACCGTTACTGTCTCCCGGTAAAAGCCGAGTACCGCAGCCAGGTAAATGGTCTGATCCATGACCAGTCAGCAACCGGCTCCACACTTTTCATTGAGCCGATGGCCGTTGTCAAACTGAACAATGATCTGAAAGAATTATATGGCAAAGAACAGGAAGAGATCCAGGTGATACTTGCCCGGCTTAGTTCTGATGCCGCTGATTATATGGAAGAGATCCGCACCGACTATAAGGTCATGACCGAACTGGATTTTATTTTTGCAAAAGGTGCACTGGCACTGGATATGAACGCCAGCCGCCCAGTCTTTAACACCGAAGGCCGGATCCGGATCCGTGAGGGAAGACACCCTCTTCTGGACCGTAAAAAAGTTGTTCCGATCAGTCTGACACTTGGAGATACCTTTGATCTTCTCGTCATAACCGGTCCGAACACAGGTGGTAAGACCGTTTCCCTCAAGACTGTGGGGCTTTTTACCCTCATGGGCCAGGCAGGTCTGCACATTCCTGCACTTGACCGTTCAGAACTTGCTGTATTTAACCAGGTTTATGCTGATATTGGTGACGAACAGAGTATTGAACAGTCTTTAAGTACCTTCTCTTCTCACATGACAAATGTGGTTTCTTTCCTAAATCATGTGGATGAGAATTCATTAGTCCTTTTCGATGAACTTGGTGCGGGAACCGATCCGACTGAGGGTGCTGCACTCGCTATCGCCATTCTGTCACATCTGCATAACCGTGGAATCCGCACTATGGCAACGACACACTACAGCGAACTGAAGGTATTTGCTCTTTCTACTCCGGGAGTAGAAAATGCCTGCTGTGAATTTGACGTGGAGACATTGAGTCCGACTTACCATCTTCTGATCGGTATTCCTGGAAAAAGTAATGCTTTCGCGATTTCCGAAAAACTCGGCCTTCCGGATTATATCATCCAGGATGCCAAAACGCATCTGACCGAGGAGGATGAATCTTTTGAAGATCTCCTTACTGATCTGGAACAGAGCCGCAAGACCATCGAAAAAGAGCGGGAAGAGGTTGCTTCTTACCGCCGCGAAATGGAGCGTCTCAAGTCCGAACTCAAGAATCAACAGGAAAAGCTGGATACACAGCGCGACCGAATCATTCGTGAGGCAAATGCCAGAGCAACCGACATTGTTCAGGAAGCCAAAGATTTTGCTGATGAGACAATGAAGAACTTCCGCAAATTCGGCAAAGCCAGTATTTCCGCTTCCGAGATGGAAAAAGAAAGAGAACGGATCCGCAAGCAGCTTTCCAAAACTGAAAATAAAAACCGTCTGGAAAAGAAAAAACCTTCCAAAGCTTACAAGGCAAGCGATTTCCATCTGGGCGATTCTGTAAAAGTACTGAGCATGAATCTGACCGGAACGGTAAATTCACTACCGGATGCCAAAGGCAACCTGTTTGTCCAGATGGGTATTCTCCGGTCACAGGTCAATATTTCCGATCTCGAACTGATCGAAGAACCGCTTACGGTTACTGCAAAGCAGATGCGCAGAACCAGCAGTGGCAAGATGAAGATGGGCAAATCCATGCATGTCAGTCCGGAGATCAATCTTCTTGGCAAGACAGTCGATGAAGCAGTTGCCGAACTTGACAAATATCTGGATGATGCCTATATCGCACACTTAAGTCCGGTACGAATTGTACACGGGAAAGGAACCGGCGCACTCAGGAACGGGATCCATCAGTATCTGCGCCGCCAGAAACATATCAAATCCTTCCGGCTGGGAGCTTTCGGGGAGGGCGATGCCGGTGTAACTATCGTAGAATTCAAATAATCATTGGGGGAACTATCATGGTGACTAAACAGAAAATCTTAATTGTAGATGACGACGAGAATATTGCAGAACTGATTTCTCTCTACCTTACAAAGGAATGCTTCGATACGATGATCGTACACGACGGGGAAGAAGCTCTTACCGCATTTGAATCCTATCAGCCAAACCTGATGCTGCTCGACCTGATGCTTCCGGGCATCGATGGCTATCAGGTCTGTCGCGAGATCCGCAGTAAGCACAATACCCCAATCATTATGCTTTCCGCAAAAGGAGAAGTATTTGACAAGGTGCTCGGTCTGGAGCTTGGTGCTGATGATTACGTCTTAAAACCATTCGATTCCAAGGAGCTTGTCGCAAGAGTAAAAGCGGTACTCAGACGCTATCAGCCTGCCAAACCAGAAACTCCTGCCGCCAGCCGCGGAAAGGTTGTTGACTATCCGGGAATCGAGATCAATCTTACCAATTACGCAGTAACCGTTGATGGTAAGAATGTAGATATGCCGCCAAAAGAACTGGAACTTTTGTATTTCCTCGCCTCTTCACCAAACCAGGTATTCACACGCGAGCAGCTCCTTGACCAGATCTGGGGTTATGAGTATGTCGGCGACACCCGTACCGTTGATGTTCATATTAAGCGTCTGCGCGAGAAGATCAAGGATCATCCTTCCTGGGGACTTAGTACCGTCTGGGGAATCGGTTACAAATTTGAGGTGAAGTAATGAAAAGTACTCTTCACCTTAAATTTATCCTCTTATATATTATTCTCGGATTTTTAAGTATTTTTACAGTGGCATCCCTGTCATCCACACTGACAACCCACTATCTGGAAAGCAGCATTTCCGGCAATATGTATCAGTCGGCGAATCTGCTTGCATCCAATTATCTGCCGGACTATTTTTCCAAAACCATTGCTCTGGCAGATGTTTATACACAGCTCAATGGTATGAGCGATTATCTGAATTCAGATATCTGGTTTGTTGATAATGAGGGATCTTTGCTTGCATCTGCCAAATCCGGCGATGTATCGTATGCCCCTTCCCGGATTGAAAATTTTGATCCTGCCGAATCCGGCGGCTCCACTTATCTGACCGGTGATTATCACGGGTACTTCAACTCAGAAATGATCACCGTGATTGCTCCGGTCACAGAGAATTTTTCAACCCACGGATATCTGCTTGTACATAAGCCTTACTCGCAGATCACAGACGCACATTCTGTTCTGATGCGTAACACGTATATCGTGATTCTGATCATTTATGTGCTCTCATTCATTATTTTGCTGGGTGTACATTTTCTGATTTACCGCCCGCTCGTCAAGATTACGAATGCAGCAAAGCAGTATGCTTCCGGCAATCTGGATGTTGTCATCCCGGTTAATACGCAGGATGAGATAGGATATCTTTCCGCATCTCTCAACTACATGTCTTCCCAATTGAAAGATATGGAGGATTACCAGAAGAAATTTGTGGCAAATGTATCCCATGATTTCCGTTCTCCTCTGACTTCCATCAAAGGCTATGTTGAAGCCATGGCGGATGGCACGATCCCACCTGAAATGCAGGGCAAATACTTAAATATCATCTTATTTGAAACAGAACGTCTTACTGACCTTACACGCGATCTGCTGACATTGAATGAATTTGATACGAAGGATCTTCTTCTTGATAAAACAGATTTTGATATTCACGAAGTGATCCGTAACACAGCAGCTTCTTTCGAAGGTACCTGCACTGCCAAAAAAATTTCTATCGAACTTCTTCTGGCAACTCGTACCCTGTATGTACATGCTGACCAGCACAAAATCCAACAGGTTCTATACAATCTGCTGGACAACGCGATCAAATTCAGCAATCCGGAGTCTACGATCACGATTGAAACCACACCGCGCGGTGACAAAGTATATACTTCCGTCAAAGATTACGGAATTGGCATTCCGAAATCAAGTATCAACAAAATATGGGAACGTTTTTACAAAAGCGATCTCTCCCGCGGAAAAGACAAAAAAGGAACCGGGCTTGGGCTTTCGATCGTAAAAGAAATTATTCAGGCACACAATGAAAATATCAATGTGATCAGTACCGAGGGAGTTGGAACAGAATTTATCTTCTCCCTTCCACTGACGAAAAAATAGCAAAAAGAAACGGTTGTAGCCGGCATAAATAATATGTCACTCACAACCGTTTTTATATAAAAATGTCTGAAACCTATTTCCCACAGATTTCAGACATTTCTTCTTACTAATAAAGCATCTTCTTAATCGAATCTTTATTCATATTATCTTTTGTAACCCAGGTATATCCGGTACTTACCGTTGCTTCATTTCCCTGACCAAGCACTGCTCTTGCGCAGGCAACAACCGTTGCATAGCCGATTCCGTATGGGTTCTGAACGATCAGCCCATCAATCTTCCCATCTTCCAGAAGCTTCATCTGATCCTCCCCGCCGTCAAAGCTCACTACCTTGATTCGGTCTTCCCCTGTTGTTTTGTCCATAGAGTCCAGAACATTCACCACAAGGTCTGCTACTGTTTCATTGGTTGCAAAAATTCCTTTTACATCCGGATACTTTTCAAGAAGATACTTGATTGCATCCTGCTGTGCCGTCTGGGTATCCCGGCTATCTGCGTTCTCTTCCTCTGCTTTTTGCACATTATCTGCAGTCTCCTGGGAATTCTTTTCAGATGAATCTGCATTGATCTCTTTTGAGATCGCATCCAGATCATCCAGATGCCAGATCTCTGCAACCGTTACATTCGGATCATTCTTTTCCACTTCCTGTACAAATCCCTGCTCTCTTTCTTCAGAAGAAGTAGACTTGGAGTCATGTGCGATTACAAGGATCTGACCACTCTCACCGATACTGTTGCACAGCTTACTTGCTGCTGTTGCAGCGGCAGTTGTATTATCTGTATCAATCATGGATACAATATTCTGATAATCGGTCCCGGAATCAAATGCTACGATCGGGATCCCATTCTCTGCAGCAAGATCAAACTGAACCTCACATGCCCCTGAATCAACTGCTGCGATCCCAACCGCAACCGGATACCGTGCAAGCTCCTCATCCAGAATATTTACCTGATCATCTACATCATTCTCTGTCTCCGGCGCAGAATAAACAAGCTTTACTTTATCATTCCCTTTATATCCCAGGTTTGTATTAATATCCGCTACCGCCTGCTTTGCACCTTCCTGAACAGCTTTCCAGTATGCGGAAGAACTTCCTCTTCCTATAATAGAAATCGAGCTTCCTTTCTCCAGATTCAGTCCCTGCACATTGCCATATGCAGATGGCTGTAAAACATCCAGGTTACTCTGATGCTCATTCTCTTCCCTTGTCTCATGACTGAATGTCTGCTCTTTTCCTGTACCTGCATCATTCTTGCTTCCAGTTCCACATCCACCAGTCAAAAGTGCCACACAAAGTACAGCCGAAAGTATACTCCACCGTTTTTTCATAAATCCACTCCACTTTCTCTATCTTAAAATCAGTTTCATTATTGGTTATAAAATGATACAGTACCCACTATACACCAAATCGCCCTGGAAAGGTAGAAAAATTTCTTAAGATTTCATAAATTCTTTTTGGTTTCATTTGTAAGTTTTATATTACTAACCTTTTGGTTTTATATTTCTAACCAAAGAAATGCCCATTTCGCGCTATTAGTTTGACATTTCTAACTCAATTGTATCTATTTTTAAGCATAAATTCCTCTTGTATATTTTCAAGTTCTGTATTAGAATAAAGTTATGCGAAAGGCATATCGATTTTAACTTTTTCATAATAATAAGGAGGATACATATCATGGCACACGTAATTTCAGACGAATGTGTAAGCTGCGGAGCTTGCGAAAGCGAATGTCCAGTAGGAGCAATCTCTATGGGTGCAGATCATATGCAGATCGATGCTTCTGCATGTGTTGACTGTGGTGCTTGCGAATCAGCATGTCCTACAGGAGCAATCAGCGCTGAGTAATCAGAACACGTAGATTGAATAAGACAGTAAGAAAGAGACGGTTTTCATCTGAAGATCGTCTCTTTTTATGTATACGTCTGAACCAAATACAGATCCAGTAAGCATCATCCTATCTGACATTCTTCCCTCTGCAACATTTGTCGAACGATTTTTCTTTCCATCTCTTCTTCTTATGCTACAATAGACTTGTACTCAATCTATATCACATACTTATTTTAATAAGGGGGTTATCGTATGGGCGACGTTCATTACATGATCTCAGAAGCTGCCAAACACGTTGGCGTAGAATCACATGTTCTTCGCTACTGGGAGGAAGAGCTTGATCTTCCGATCGGACGCACTGAGATGGGACATCGGCACTATACGGAAGAAGATATACAGCTTTTTAGCTGTATCAAAGAACTCAAAGAACAGGGACTACTCCTGAAGGAGATCAAACAGCTCCTTCCGGACATGCTTCGCACAAAAGCACTTCTGAAGGCCAGAAAATCGGATGCACCAAAGGCTGCCGCTTCGATAAACGAAGTTGCTGCCCCCCAGGATCCGGCTCTTTCTGTTTATACAGCAGACAACCTTTCTCTTTCTGTTTATCAGCCTCTGCTCGAAGAGTCTCTCCGAAAAATTCTTTTGGAAAACAACCAGATCCTGGAGGGATCTATCGGCAAATCCGTATCTGAAAAAGTAACAAAGGAAATGGATTTTCTTTTACAGGCAAAAGAACGCCTGGAAGAAGACCGTTACCGGAAGCTTGATCATTTACTTCGTCAGCAGCAGGCGCTCCGGAAAGAAGCTTCAAAATCTGCCGCCGGACATTACCTGCGGAAATTATTTGGCGAAACCACATAAAAGTCAAAAGACAGCGAACAGTTTTGATTCTGTTCCCTGTCTTTTTCATTTCATAATTTCTCATTCCCCATCCACAACTTTTCGTTCTGAATTGGCAAATTTCGTGTACTGCGGAAGCCATGTAAGCGTTACGGTTCCAATCGGACCGTTTCTCTGTTTGGCAATAATGATCTCTGCCTCATTGACATGCTCCGTATCCTTATTATAATAATCATCTCGATAAATGAACATAACCACGTCGGCATCCTGCTCGATTGCTCCGGACTCACGCAGATCAGAAAGCATCGGTCTGTGATCTGGTCTCTGCTCAACCGCACGGCTCAGCTGTGACAGTGCAATGACCGGCACACTTAATTCTCGGGCAAGCGCTTTTAAGGAACGGGAAATATCGGAAATTTCCTGTTGACGGGACTCATTACGTCCACCAACACTTCCGCTCATCAACTGCAGGTAGTCGATGATAATCAGCTCAAGATTATGTTCCATTTTATATTTTCTGCATTTGGAACGCATTTCCGAAATCGAAATACCCGGTGTATCATCAATGATCAGGTTCGATCTTCCAATTGTTCCGGCACCTTCGATCAGCTTTTCCCAGTCAGAATCCTTCAGATTACCGGTTCTTAAAAGCTGTGCATCTACATAGGATTCCAGCGAGAACAGACGGTTTACCAGCTGTTCCTTTGACATTTCCAGACTGAATATGGCAACTGTACGGTTCTGTTTAAACGCCACATGCTGTGCAATGTTCAGTACAAACGCCGTCTTACCCATAGAAGGACGGGCTGCGACCAGGATCAGATCGGAGGGCTGCAGACCGGATGTCTTGTAATCCAGGTCAATAAATCCTGTCGGAATTCCTGTAACAGTTCCCTTACTCTTAGATGCTTTCTCAATTTTCTCAAGAGCATTTAACACTACCTGCTTGATCGGCACATATTCACCGTTTCCTCCTCGGTTCTGCACCAGCTCAAAAACCTGCTTCTCTGTCCTTTCAAGGATCGCCTCCAGCGGCTCTTGTCCCTGATAACATTCATCCGCAATCGCTTCATTCATCTTGATCAGACGCCTCAACGTTGCTTTTTCAGAGACGATCTCAGCATAATACTTTACATTTGCCGAAGTTGGAACTGCTGTTACCAGATCCCGGACAAATTCAAGACTACTGATCTCTTCCGGAACAGCTTTTTCACGCAGACGGTTCTGCAGTGTAATCAGGTCAACGGGTTTTCCCTCATTAAAAAGTTCTACCACTGAATCGAAAATTACACCATATGCCTTTTGATAAAAATCGTCTCCACAAATGATCTCGGCAGCTACTGTAATCGCATCCCGGTCCATCAGCATCGCTCCGACAACAGACTGCTCTGCCTCTATGCTGTGTGGCGGTACTCTCTTAATGAGTGCTTCATCCATGTCTCAGATCCTCCTAAGCTTCCCCAACGTGCACTTTTAATTCAGCAGTCACTTTCTGGTGAAGTTTGACCGGTACAAGATGCATTCCAGGTGTACGAATCGCTTCTTTGATCTGGATCTTTTTCTTATCAAGATCATATCCAAGCTGTTCTTTTACTGCAATTGCAATTTCCTTTGAAGACACAGAACCGAATGTTCTTCCACCTTCCCCGGTCTTGATCTTGAGTTCTACTTTTGCTGCCTCTAATTTCTTTGCAAGTTCCTGCGCTGCTTCCAGATGCTCCTGTGCAACCTTTTCTTCATTCTGTTTCTGAAGCTTTAAGTCATTTAAATTCTTTCCATTTGCTTCCAGTCCAAGGTTTTTTTTGAAAATGAAGTTTCTTGCATATCCGTCACTTACATTTACAACCTCGCCTTTTTTCCCAAGGGATTTTACATCTTCCAATAAAATAACTTTCATCTTAAATATCTCCTTCTTCTATCATAATATCGATTGTCTTTTTCAAAGTTTCAATCGCTCTTTCCATATCGGAATATGGGAACTGGGCACCGGCAGTGTTGATATGACCGCCTCCGCCGAGCCGCTCCATAATGATCTGTACATTGATCTCATCAATGGAACGTGCACTGATGTAAATCTTACCATTATATTCAGTCAGTACAAAAGAAGCCTTGATCTCCTCAATATTGAGAAGCTCATTTGACGCCTGTGCTCCGATAATAGTGGGACTTTCAATTCCCAGATGTTCGCCTCGCGCGATCGCAAATACATCCCGATATACCTCAGCACTGCTGATTACTGCAGCTTTTGCCCGGTAAGATGCCATATCATCACGGAGGAGTTTTCTTACATAAGTAACATCTGCGCCACATCTTCTCAGGTACGCAGCTGCTTCAAAGGTCCGGACTCCTGTTCTGGACATGAAATTGTTGGTATCAACCAGAATACCTGCATACATACTGTTCGCTTCCATGGAATTTAAACGCAGATCATCGCCGATATACTGAAGAACCTCTGCTACCATCTCACACGCCGAGGAAGCATATGGCTCAATATACGACAGAACCGCATTCTCAATCACTTCATCGCTCTGTCTGTGGTGATCCAGAACTGCAATCGTCTTCGTCAGACGAAGCAGGCGTTCACATTCTGTCATCTTTGGCTTATTGGTGTCAACAACAACTACCATTGTATTGTCATCTGCCAGTTCCTCCGCCTCATGGGAAGTCACAAACAGATCATCCGGATACTTCGGATCATCAGTAAATGCTTCATAAAGCGGTCTGAGTGTCACAGAAATATCGTTCAGGACAATATTGACTTTCTTTTTCATCGCACTTGCTGCCCGGTAAATACCGATTGCCGCACCAAATGAATCCACATCTGCCATCTTATGTCCCATTACGATCACACGCTCTTTTCCGGTGATAAACTCCCGGAGTGCTTCTGCTTTTACTCTTGCTTTTACCCGGGTATTCTTAGCAGTCTGCTCACGCTTTCCGCCATAATAGCTGATTCCCTTGTTATTCTTCACAACTACCTGATCTCCGCCTCTTGCAAGTGCAAGATCGATCGCTATACGGGCATAATTATATCCTGCAGCATAGGTATCTGTACTGAGTCCAAGCCCAATACTTAGTGTAACCGGAATCTGATTGCCGATACTGACTCCTTTTACCTCATCAAGTAAAGAAAAACGGTCTTTTTCCATTCGATTGAAGCTTTCTTTTTTAATTACAACAAAATATTTGTCTTTCTCAAGCTTCTTCACAATACCGGAAAAATCCGCAATATACTGGTTGATCTTACGGTCGATCAGTGCCACCAGAAGAGACTGCCTTACTTCCTCGACACTTTCCATGACCTCTTCATAGTTATCAATATAAACCAGTCCGGCCACCAGCCGCTGCTCTTCATTCGCCCGGATATACCGGTTCAGCTCTGTCACATCCTGAAGATGTATCGCAATAAAATATTCCTTTTCCTCCGGTATCTCCAGAAGCTGCTCTGTCTCACTGAAACCTTCAACCGATACGCACTGGATCTCAGCCTGATAATCTCTGTCAAGATAATTGAATTCCAGGCTTACCGATTCATTCTCTTCCTTTGGAAATACGCCCCGGTTCAACTCCGGAATATATTTACTCAGATAGGTATCCTTCCGGATAGTCGTCCCAAGGACTTCCCGGAACTGTGTATTCGTCCAGATGATTTTTCCATCATCCAGTAAAATCGCATACGGAATCGAAAGTTCCTTCAGAAGTGTATTCTGGACAATCCCGTACTGCGCTGCAAACTCTACCATGTCTGCCAGAATCAGAGACTTGTTGTAAAAATACATAATACCAATGACGACTGCATAAACCAGCACAAACGCACTCATAAGCAGCCCGGCCTTTCGATCCATCCTGAAGATCCAGATATTCATCAGGATAAGGAAAAGAATCATAATTCCCGGCCATTGCATATACAATTTCAGTTGTCCCTTTAACTTTATATCCTTTTTCATCTTTCAGCCCTCTTAAAACCTATAGATATTTGTATTATATCACCTTTCCGGATATTAGGGAACTAAAAAATGTGCCAGGGAAGTGTTCGCCCCGACACATTTTTCTTTCTTTTATTAAGCTTCGTATCCATTCGGATTCATTGTCTGCCATCTCCATGAATCCTCACACATCTTGTCGATTCCGCGTTCTGCAACCCATCCGAGCTCGTTCTTTGCTTTTTCTGCATTACAGTAGCATGTTGCGATATCTCCGGCTCTTCTTGGCTTGATCTGGTAAGGGATCTCTTTTCCACATGCTTTTTCAAATGCATGCAATACATCCAGTACTGAATATCCCACTCCGGTTCCAAGATTATAAATGCTTACGCCTGATTTTTCCTGGATCTTCTTCAGCGCCTTTACGTGTCCAATTGCAAGGTCAACCACATGGATGTAGTCTCTCACACCTGTTCCGTCCGGTGTATCATAATCATCACCAAATACCCCCAGGCATTCCAGCTTACCGATTGCAACCTGTGCAATATATGGAAGCAGGTTGTTCGGGATACCCTTCGGATCTTCTCCCATCAGTCCGCTCTCATGTGCGCCGATCGGATTGAAGTAACGAAGAAGGACAACATTCCACTCCGGATCTGCCTTATGCAGGTCTGTCAGGATCTGCTCAAGCATCCATTTTGTCCATCCATAAGGATTCGTACAGGTTCCCTTCGGGCATTCTTCTGTAATCGGGATAAATGCCGGATCACCATATACCGTTGCTGAAGAACTGAAGATGATGTTCTTCACATTATGGTTACGCATAACATCACAAAGTGTAAGTGTACCTGCAATATTGTTCTGATAATATTCAAGTGGCTTTGCAACAGATTCTCCGACTGCTTTAAGTCCTGCGAAATGAATGACACATTCTACACTTTCTTTGTCAAAAATCTGATCCAGTGCTTCTTTATCTCTGATATCTGCTTTATAAAATGTAACGTTCTTACCGGTGATCTTCTCTACACGTCTGATTGCTTCTTCAGAAGCATTGCAAAGATTATCTACTACAATAACTTCATATCCTGCATTCAGCATCTCTACACATGTGTGACTGCCGATAAATCCGGCTCCGCCTGTTACTAAAATTGCCATGATTTTTTCCTCCTGAAATTAGAATCATTTACTTTTCTTTACACACTATAGCACACATCCTGCCTATATGGAAGTGTTTTTACTAAATTATTTATATTTTTTAGTAAATCAAATGAACTATTTACTAAATTTTAACACATTCCTACTCTTCCCAGAGATTTTCCGGATAAAGACCTTCTTTTTTCAGATTGCGGATTGCTTCTACGACAACCGGTTTGTCTTCTTTATAAGTTACGCCGTACCATTTGTCTTCCGACGGAAGAACCGCTGCTGTTGCACGGTCTGCCTCCAGAAGATTGCTTACGACTGCCGGCAGGAAATATTCACACTTCATCGGATTTTCAGTAAGTCCTTTCTTCAGGAACTGTGGAAATTCTGCTTTCAGCTCGTCCAGTATGCTTCTCGTAAATCCCCACATATTCATGGAAACCAGTGTATCCTCTGGTAAATTTTCCCAGGTTTCTCCATCATTTTCAGTAAATGCAATCTTACCGTCACGCTTCTCAATGCGGGTTCTTTCGGTAATATTTACCAGTTCCCCTTCTTCATTGGTCGTACAGATTCCTCTTGCCACATGACCATTGTCTGTTACTGTATTCTTCAGAAGATATCCGACCATCGCATAACGATACTTATCATCATCCTCATGCTCAGACAGATAATTATAAATTGCTTCAAACGCATGTTTTCCATAATAATCATCTGCATTGATAACAGCAAATGGCCCGTCGATCTCATCAATGCAGCTGAGGACTGCATGTCCGGTTCCCCACGGTTTCACTCTGCCTTCCGGAACTTCAAAACCTTCCGGAATGTTGTTGATATCCTGAAATACATAAGAAACCTCCATATATTTTGCCATACGGTTTCCTACTGCTTCTCTGAAACTGTCTTCATTTTCTTTCTTTATAATAAAAATAACCTTCTCAAATCCGGCTCTTTTTGCATCAAACAGGGAAAAATCCATAATGATGTGTCCCTCTTTATCAACTGGATCGATCTGTTTAAGTCCGCCATAACGGCTTCCCATTCCTGCTGCCATAATTACTAAAACTGGTTTTTTCATAATTGATTCTCCAATTCTTTTTTAGATTTCAAAACTTTCTCTTTCTTATTCTAACCCCAAATGACTCCTTTTTCAATCGTCTGCCAGACAGAAAAACAGTAAAAAAACAGGACTTCCAAAATGGAAATCCTGTTCTGATCATATTCGATTAATCCTGAACGTATGGCATTAAAGCGATATGTCTTGCTCTCTTGATTGCTACTGTAAGAGCTCTCTGATGTTTTGCACAGTTTCCTGTGATTCTTCTCGGAAGGATTTTTCCTCTCTCAGAAACATATTTCTTTAATTTTGCTGTATCTTTGTAATCGATTTCGTTGTTTTCTTTACCACAGAATACACAAACTTTTTTTCTTCTGCGTCCGCCTCTTCTCTTCATTGGAGAATCCGGTCTGTTTCCTTTTTCGAATGCCATTGTACACATCTCCTTTCAACCTTAATTAAACGGTAACTCCTCATCAATTCCGTCTGGAATGTTCATGAAACCGTCACCTGCATCAGCGCTTGGCGCCGGTGCCGGGGCTGCCTGATAAGACTGTGTATTAGCACTGCTAGCATTCTTACTTTCTGCGAATTCCTGTTCCTCAACAACAACTTCTGTTGTATAGACCTTTACACCATCCCTGTTGGTATAGCTTCCGGTCTGGATTCTTCCGGAAACCAGTACACGCATGCCCTGACGGAAGTATTTCTCCGCAAATTCACCGGCACGATCAAAAGCTACGATGTTGATAAAATCGGCCGTCTGACCCTGATCGCCGTCCTGGCTTCTTCTGCCTCTTCTGTCAACTGCAAGTGTATATCTTGCGATCGCCATAGAGCGCTCGCCCTGGGAATAGCGTACTTCCGGATCTCTGGTTAATCTACCCATAAGGATAACTCTGTTCATATTCTCACTCTTTCTTTATTAAGCGTCCTGTCTTACGCAAAGATAGCGAACAACCGGCTCCATAATACGGATGTGAGCCTCAACCTCGTTCGGGCAGTTTGCCTCACCCTCGAAGTGGATGAAGTAGTAG
>ENA-OOZX01001119-OOZX01001119.1-human-gut-metagenome-genome-assembly--contig:-NODE-1119-length-18729-cov-4.761647_pt1 | contig 18729 bp, 16 predicted proteins | sample MGYA00241048_ERZ501412 | MGnify/ENA primary metagenome ERZ501412 (study PRJEB25962, sample SAMEA2042518) | human gut metagenome | biome: human gut; feature: human-associated habitat; material: faeces... | reverse complement strand
GTGTAGCTCGTGAGAAAGCAACTAGAACTTTAGAAAGTAATGTAGAACAAATGGATATTGATGAAGAAGAAGGGTTTTAGACAACATAATAAGCAACGGAAATTTCCGTTGCTTTTGTTCTAATTTTGAGAGTCATTATACGTTTCTTTATTAGTCTTCTCAGCATCCTTTCTTTTTCTTCTGCTTTTCTTTGCTTAATTTCTTTCTTTACTTCTTTAACCTTATTTTGTGTTTCAACAACTAAATCATCAATAGATAAATCTGGATTTTCTAGTTTTTTCAATTCAAAATAGATTTGCCCTAGTTTATCAGTTTGTGATTTTTGATAAGCTTTAAGTTGCTCTGTAGCTTCTTTCTTTTGTTGTTCTAAAGCTTCAAGTTCCTTAATAAAATCTGATTCAGTTTTTTTGTTTTTTCCTGCCATAATTTGCCCCTTAATTATTAATTATGTCTAATAGTATAGAGCAAGAATATTAAAAGTCAACCCATGTCACTCCCTTGAAAATAACCTATTCTAGGGTATACTGAACACTATAGCGACCTATTATAAATGAATCCTAATAGTAGTTATTAAGTGCTTAAAGTCCCATAAAATCAGTTGTTACGAGTGTTATGTGATAACCAGATTTTATGAATGAAAGTATAGAGAGAACAAAAGTCTAAGAGTTTACTGTATTTATAGGGTTGATTACTAATATTAGAAACTCGTAAATTATAAATGAGTAAATAGTGATTACTATTTAGCTAGAATAACCCATGTTTTTTAGGGATTATCGTTATAAAAATAAACTACGACGTTATGAATGAGAGGAGATGAAAGTATCAATCAGTATTTTACGGGTACAAAGGAATGCTTGAGCAGGTCTATATCAAAGGCTAAGCATAACTTTAAAAATAATATCTATACTCTTCGAAAAAAGACCAGACTATATACCCTATTGATTGACTATTTTAGGACTACAAAATGCAAGATATAAAATATAGAGATTTTACCTCACTTATTTCAAATAAAATTCATTACACTCAGAGAAATAAAATAGCTTCTTATTTTGTTTCAAAAAAGCAAAATATCTCACTGTCGTTTTCAGAAGAGGAACTTATCATCTTTTATCATTTACTAAGGTTTGGTTATTTTGATAAGGAAATAGTAGACCTCATTTATACTGCAGTAACTCGAAAATCCAAAACCCCTAATTCATGGTTTTATCGTCTTGTTGGAAAGGTGAATCATCCTATTTTAGCATGTTCGGATGCTAGAAGCGGTAAGAGAAAGATATATTATCTGAACAAAGGTTTTAGTACCTGGTTGCTTACTATGATTAAGGGGATTGATAAAATACGGTTGCTAACAACAACGACAGAATATGATAGGTCAGTATATAGCATTGTCAGTAATAATCTTCTAGGAGGAAAACCTCAAACCGTAAATATTCATGATCTAGAGACCAGACGATTAGTTGCTAAAATCTTAAACAAGCTTTTCTTTAAAAACCAAGACAAGTCTGTTTATGACCTAAACATACAAGTCGTATTTCCTATTAGTCGGGTTAATCTTTTAATGGTTCCTGATGCTGTTGTATTTGTGAACGATAGCCCTTTTTTTATTGAGTATGACCGAGCAACAGAACGTCAAACAATTCTACTTTCTAAAATATTTGGTTATGCAGAAGAACCAGCATTCGAAAATTCTAGTTTATTTTTCGTTTTCGAGAATAGTCGTAAAGATAATACGCAGGTATCTCAACGTTTAATGAACTTTTTGGAATATGTAAATGAGGTTGAGGTTGAAGGTGTGACTGGACATGACATGTTAAAGCGTAAAAATATTTCTTTATTCAGTCAAACAACAACAAATGCATCTGACGTTATTGTCGAAATCATTCAAGAAAGGATGTTTTCAAATCATAAAGATTGGTGTGATTGCGAGGCTTATGATTTTTCTGAATTTCAGAAAATAGATTATCTTGTAAAGGAGATATCAGAACCTTTAGATGATGATAAATTCCAGTTATCAGCTGTTGTTGAAACTGACTCATGGGAATTGAAAGAGTATCCTATGGTGACTATGACGTATATCAAAAGTGACTTGATTCCACACTTAACTAGTCTCTATGAAGAATTCTCAATAGAGTATGAACATATGATTATTGTATTCCCAAAAGAAGTTCTACCAGAAAAAATAAAACTTCCTTTTGATGATTATTTTTTGATTGTTTATAGATAGAGTAAAGGTATTTGTAAATGGATTATTTGGAATACTTAGGAAGAAGACTTGTATGGCTAGTTGTTTCGCTTGTAGTTGTAATCGTAGTAAAAAGACCAAGAATTTTGAAAAGGCTAGCTATAGTTAGTGATGTAGCTATTGGAAAAATCCACTACTTTATTTTTCTAACGATTGCTTGGCTAGTTCTTGTCACATATTTTATTTTGTACTTGTTTACGGTAGTTTCTTTTTTCCTATCATGGCATTCGCTAACCCTGAATAATGTGCTGGAAGTGATTTTGCAAACCGTATTAATCATACCAACACTCTATACGTTATTTGTTTCACATAACGAGGTCATCAAGAAGGTTGATGAATTCTTATCAGCGAAAAAAGAATAAGTCACGCGCAGCAACTGTAACATATAATCATTCTCTCAACTATTTAAAAAGATGTAAGAAAGTCAAATGATAGTTTGAATTTGTTGTAAGTATCAGGTGTCGTTTTAAAGATAAAAAAGATTGAAAGGTAACGGTAATTAATGAAAATAAAAATTGAATCTGCTTGGAAAACCCTTTGTGATGCATTCCCCAAGCTAAAGGATAATCCTCTTTACAAGGGTTGGTATATTAGCTATGCGATCCTTGTGACGTTATCTATTTTAACGGTAGTTGTAGTGAACCATAGGATTGTCTATTCATTTCCGTTTGATTGGTTTGGTTTGCTTTTGGGAATTATCTTACCTTGGGTTCTTACGACCTTTTATATCGTATATCAAGGTGTGGACCATGCCCACCAGTTTACATCGACTAAAGTTGTTCTTGGGTTATTTATGTTACCTGTAATTCTGATTGGTTTTACCTCTAGTTATAAGAATGAATACAATTATAGTAATCGTATGGTTACGACGGTTTTTGATCAGGAACTCACGCAACAAAGTTTCCACGCAACAAAGATTACATCAAACCAGCTTGATTATTTTAAAGAAGATAATGTCATTTATCCTTATAAGAAAAATACAGCTTCAGAGATATATGTGTTCTTTAGACCTGATTGTCCTTACTGTCAAAAATCAATTCCAGTACTCAATAAGAGCTTAACTGAAAAAGAACGAAACAAGATTATCTATGTTAATGTTCTTGATGAAAGTGGTAAGAATTTAGCTAAAGCTATGGGAGTAGAGAAAGCAGCAACAGCAGTTATCTATCATAAGGATAAGAACTCTGGTGGATGGTCTAAACGTATTGAACGAATGGCAGGTGGAAAACATGCTGCACCTCGTCTTGATGAGGATGCTATCCATGATATTGTGTCAGTTGCAAAGGAGGAAACAAAATAATGTATTTATCAAAAAAGATATTTCAGAATGGATCGCTAGCCTAAAAGCAGGTGACGAGGTTGCTGTCCAAATAACACGGATGGATGGTGTCATAGTTTCTAGTGAGCGTGGCATTGTCGACAAGTGGTTGGGAAAGAGACTTATAGTTGTTAACGGTAAGCGTTTTGTTCCTAGTACTGGTTTAAGACAAAGTAACGCTTTTGTCCCTGGTCAAAAGACAATCGTGGAACAACTTTTTCCCTTGGATGCTTTGCTTTTGGATGAGGAAGAACTTTTCAAAAGAGACACTATTATTCAAAAGTTGAAAGAGTCTGCTGAAGGTCTAGAGCACGCGCAGACTTCTTCTTCATTAGTCGTTTCTAGGGTTCTTCGTAAGCTATCAGTCTTAGACGTTGGTGATGTATATGATCTAAATGAACTACGTTCCTCTAGTAACACAGAAGACTTAGAAGATAGTGCTTTATTGGACAGACGGAAACTCTCAGAGAAGAAACGTTGTCTAAAGACTCTGGACCGTATGCTTACCAATTAAAGTCAAGATAATACCTTGGGTGCTTTTAAGTTAATCTCTATTTTGGGAGAAGTAGCTTCTCAATTTACTGATGCTGAAAATGAGGTAAGTGAATGTTAGGCTATGTCATTATGTTTGTAGTTATGTTTGCCATCAAGTGTGTAACTCTTACTTTTGTGAAGAATAAAGAGTCTACAGTAGTCAGTACTTTTCTGAGTGGCACGAATCAGATTTTTCTTAATACGATTGTCTGGTTTCTACGACTAACAGCCATGTTCCAGTTTTATCTTTTGGTGGTGGACAATAATCTAACTGTTATCCCTATAATTGTTGGTTTTATTCTACCTAATGTCTTGTTGTGGTTTAAGGGAATCAAAGCTTCTTTATCGAATTTGCTAGTCCATTGGTTAAAATCAGTTATTGGTCATAAGTATAGAACATGCCCATTTTGTCATGAATCACATTTATTCTTTCGATACACAGAAGACCGCACAGCTACATATTACTATCTCTTGACTGAAGATGATAGTCTTGTGGCCATTGGAGATTTTGATAATAGTGACCATCCTGCACGTTTCTTTTTAAGTAACGACGAATCACATTTTGATGAGCTGGTTGATGCCATGCTACCTTATATGTTGCTTGGAATGGAAGAGGTGGTCTATGTAGGTGGGCGACAACAGCGATTGGCTAGAGAATTGTATTGTGTCGATTGTCAGGAACGAGTCAGTGAAGATAGTGGAGTACAATTTGGTGAAGTACTTTTAAGTGAGCATAGGCATGAAGATCATAAAGCTCTTGTTTAGTTTTCGGTATTGAAGTTATTCTTGGATGTAGGAAAAGCAAACGCACTATTTTTAATTGGTGCTTTTTTGTTGGTAATAAACTTTTAAAAGAAATAATTGGAATAATATAAATGCCCTATTGTAAAATGAAGTGCAACACAAAAGACATGTTCATCTGATATACTAGAGTTGCGAAAAACAGTATAAAGGAAGATGAACATGTCCACTAATTATTCTACCACAAATCAATCATACAAGCACTTATCTGAAGCTGAGCGAGGGGAAATTGAAGCTTATTTAAGCGTAGGACTCAAACCTGCTGAGATTGCTCGTAGACTAGGGAGAAATCGCTCTACTATTACTCGTGAAATTAATCGTGGTTCCATAACACAAGTGAAAAAAGTAAATGGGCAAAAGGTCTATTACCAACACTATTATGCAGATGCTGCTCATAACCGTTATCGTCATGCTAGAGAAGCCAGCTATTATTTGAAACTGGATTCCGTATCGGATGACTTTCTGAGAGCATTTACAGAAGCAATGAGAGAGAAACCAAGGGTGCATAGCGTGGATACCTTTGTTCATACCTATAGACTCCAACATGTAGATGCAGTTGTTCCTTCAACCAAGACGCTCTATAACTATATCCATCAAGGATTGTTAGAGATTAAGGTCATTGATTTGCCAAGAGCAGTGCGGATCCGTAAGAAATTTACCAAGCGCCCCTCTACCAAGAAACATCTAGGAAAGTCAATTGAAGAAAGGCCAGAAGAAATCAATAATCGTTCCCGTTTTGGAGATTGGGAAATCGATTCTGTTCTGGGTGGAAAGACAATAGGAGAACCTTCTATTCTAACCTTGGTAGAACGACAAACACGCTATGCTGTCACAAAGAAACTCGTGGAAAAGAAAGCAGAGTATGTCAATCAAGCAGTCTTAGAGTGTATGAAACTTTATCCCATTAAGTCCATAACTGCAGATAATGGAAACGAATTTTCATCATTGAGTAAGATAGAGGGATTAGATGTTTATTTTGCACATGCCTATTCATCTTATGAACGAGGTACAAATGAGAATTTCAATGGACTACTAAGAGAGTTCATTCCGAAGGGGTGTTCGTTAAAAGAACTAAATCAGAATCTTTTAGAGGACTATACAAAGGCTATCAATGAAAGACCTAGACGAATTCATGGCTATCAGTCCGCAAAAAAGCTGTTTGAGCTAACTCAAACAGCTTGAAAGATACTCACTTAATCAGAGGAACATCTTTGTTGCACTTGACTTGACAATTAGGGTTTTGAAGAAAACTCAAATAGTTTTAATATGTATATAGAAGAAATCAAAAGAATGATAGGATACTCTAAAAAAAACAATGTAACTGTAATTGACTTAAGTACAGTTCCTTTCGAGATTGTATCAATTATAGTTTCTGTTGTTTCTAGAATTTTATTTGATTTTGCATTTCTCAGAACTAAAATTGAAAATGAGAATGATACTCCCTATATGGTTGTGTTTGAAGAAGCCCATAAATATATTCCAAGAAGTAATTCAGCCAAATATAGTAATACTAGGCTATCAGTTGAGCGGATAGCAAAAGAAGGACGAAAGTATGGCCTGTCAGCAATGATTGTTAGTCAAAGACCATCTGAACTATCTAGCACAGTGTTTTCTCAATGTAATAATTTTATAGTAATGCGACTAACAAATCCAGAAGATCAAGGTTTTGTAAAAAGTTTATTACCTGAAGCTTCGATTAGTTTTGGCGATGAAATTGCAAATTTGGAGCAGCGAGAAGCATTGTTGGTAGGGGATGCATTTACATTACCGATTATTGCAAGAATGAACGATGCGAATCCAACACCGAAGTCTGATGATGTAAATTTTTATAGTTGTTGGCAAGAAGACTGGAAAGATGTTAAATTTGGCTTTATAAATACTGGATCAAAAGAATAATATTATAATAAAAAGAACATAAGGAGAATTTATGGAAGTTGGTTTTTTATTTGGTGCAGGGGCAGAACTATCATATGATATGCCAAATGGTGGAAAATTTGCGTTGGATATTTTTAGAAGAGATTCATCCTTAGCTAAAGAAGAGTTTAAGAAAAATAGATCTAGGATAGACCTGGGATCTAATTATGCAACCTCTTGGCTTCCAGTGGATTTTGAGACGAAAAATATTGGCTCATTCGGTGAAAGTGTATTTAATCATATTATAAGTGATACAATTACTAATAATAGATCATATATTGTTGCTAGAATTAATGGATTAGACAAAGTTGCCGAATCTATTATGAATAATACTCATGTCAACTATAAACAAAAGGTTTCAGCTGATTTAAAAAAAAATTTTCGTGATATAAATATTAAGCATCTTCTTTCTTATAATGAATGGTTTTCGGAGGGGAATTCTTTATTTAACAGTCGTTATTTTGCATTACTTCTTGTTTACTATAATGAATACACTGGATTTAGTGATTCTGATAAAGAATCTTTAGGTGAAATAATAAAGTCTATTTTTCAATTGCATATTGGTGCATTAAGTGAAAAATTATCAAGGAATATTCAAGAGAATATTTTTTCAAAAGATGAGATGAAATTAGATATATTTGATGATTTGGGTAGCAGTCTGTCAATAAATTATCATTCGGCCGGTGTTAAGGGGTTAGAACTACTTTCAAAAGTTAAAATTAAGAATATACATTGGATTGTAGATTTTGGATTTGAACTAATTGAAAAGATATATGCTGATGTACTTGATTACAAATCTGTTATTGATAGTTACTGGCATTATTTATATTTTCCTTCAACAGAATGGGCAAAATTTTGCAAAATTTCAGTTTTCTTACATTCGGTTCGAGAGTATATTACTAAAGAATGTGAATTCTCTAAAAATAAAATAGGATATTATGATGATTTAGCTTCACAAAGTAGATTTACTGTGAGCACAATTGCTACCTCAAACTATGTAAATTCATTAATTGGTGAAAAGTTAAAGGAATTCAACGATAGATTAATATATTTAAACGGAAGTATCAATGACTATTATGACCCTTATATGAATACTATAATATCCTCTGAAGAATTTAAATCTTATGAACATTTTGCTGTTCCACTTATTTTTACTCAGAGTGGCACAAAACCAATGACATCCATTGATATGTCAATTAAATATGTAGAATATTACAATGCATTGAAATCATCAGATGCTATTTGTTCTATAGGATTTGGTTTTAATCCAGATGATGAGCATATTAACGGGATAATAAGGTCCTTGGTAGATAGAGATAATAAAACATTAATAATTGTTGATGTTGCAAATGATAAGTCTGAAAGTGAGAGAATCGACGAGTTAGCAATGAAATTAAAAATCACTAACTATCAAAATATAAAATTAGTCATTGTTAATAATAAGAGAACATGTAATAATTTACCTTGGATAGATAAAGTATATGAGTTGCTTTCTAATCCTGTTAATAATAGAGAGTAAAAAAAATGGCAATGTTATCAATACCATATATCAGATTTGATAATGAGTGGTTTTCTAAAAAGTTAGACCTTGTGTCAAATGTAACCATGGGGCAATCACCCGATAGTAAAAACTATACTGATAACCCTAATGATTATATTTTAGTTCAAGGCAATGCAGATATGAAGAATGGTAGAGTGGTCCCAAGAGTTTGGACCACACAGGTTACTAAATTAGCTGAAAAAGGTGATTTAATTCTAAGTGTCCGAGCTCCTGTTGGTGATATAGGTAAGACAGACTACAATGTTGTTTTAGGTCGTGGTGTAGCTGCGGTAAAAGGTAATGAGTTTTTGTTTCAACTATTAACAAAAATGAAACAATCTCACTATTGGTTAAAATTCTCTACAGGATCAACTTTTGAGAGTATTAACTCAAATGACATAAAATCAGCTGAAATTTATTTGCCTAGTGTAGAAGAACAATCCGCCATCGGCTCCCTCTTCCGCACCCTCGACGACCTTCTAGCTAGCTACAAGGACAATCTTGCTAACTACCAAACTCTCAAGGCGACCATGCTTTCTAAGATGCTTCCAAAAGCTGGACAGACTGTTCCTGAGATTCGGTTGGATGGATTTGAAGGAGAGTGGGAAGAAAAGAAATTAGGTAGTTTAGGCTCTGTTGCTATGAATAAACGTATTTTTAAAGATGAAACTAGCGACTATGGTGATATTCCTTTCTACAAGATTGGAACATTTGGAGGAACTGCTGATTCTTTTATTACAAAAGAAAAATTCAAAGAGTATAAAGAAAAATATCCTTATCCTGAGATAGGTGATATCCTTATATCTGCATCTGGTAGTATTGGCAGAACTGTTGTATACAATGGTGAAGATGCTTATTATCAAGATTCAAATATTGTATGGTTAAAGCATGATCAGCAATTAGATAACTCATATTTGAAGCAATATTATGGAATAATAAAATGGTCTGGAATTGAGGGAACAACAATAAAACGACTGTACAATAAGAATATATTAGAAACTAATATTTTTTTACCTCCGAGTGTAGCTGAACAACAAGCCATCGGCACCTATTTCTCAAACCTCGACAACCTCATCGCTGCTCACCAAGAAAAAATTTCTCAACTCGAAACACTCAAAAAGAAACTCTTACAAGATATGTTTATTTAGAAGGGATAAAAATGACAAGTTTATTTGAAAATTTTCAAGTAACTTTAGTGATGTACTCGGCTCTTTTCTCATTAGTTGGTTCATTTATTGGCTTCTTACTTCAAACAGCTGTTCAATACTACATATCTAGTAGGGGAAGTGTCAATGTTTATGTTAAATCTGTATTTAATAAGGTAACACAGAAACCTTGGGGATTTCATCATTCAGGAATTGGATTGACATTTGATGTTCCACTATGGATTGAAATTCATAATACAAAATCAAAAAGACAAATTATTAGAAATATGAATTTGGTTCTTTATAGTAAGGGAGCTCCTGTTACAAAAATGATTCAGTATAGTGGATTTGAACAAAATGAAAAAAGCTATCAATATGGAGAAAATGGTGCTTATTCGTTTTTATTAGATTCTTATGAGTTAAAAAGATATGATTTAGATTTTGGAATATCTTACGATGCGGTTGGTTGTGAATTTGATGAAGTTTGGATTTCTTATTATGATTTTAAAGATAGGTATCATAAAAGTAAGCTATTTGACGTTAAGGATCCATGGACTATCACGAAGAATGAAATTGATGATGATTGGAGAAAGATTAGTTAAATTACTATTACTACCTAGGAGACAAACATGGTATCAGTGACACAACGTATTAAACAGATTAAGCAGCCCCGTGGTGGTTATCTGCCTGTTAAGGCTTTTACTGTGACGACGCTTGATGATGGTCAGGCTCTTAATCCTGAGGAGTCTATTGCGGCTAGTTTGGTCGGGACTGCTGTGGACTATCTCAGTCGTTTCATGGATGGGACAGCTGTTGAGGAGGCTTTTGAGATTTCCTTGCTTGGTGCTAGAGCCATGAGGATGGAGGCTAAGGCTTTTGGTCTTCTGGATGATGTTAAGGGGTTAGACGATTTGTCGATTATTAATGCTTGTCAGTTGGCAGGTTTTGATAGCGCCTTTCGTGCTGGTCCTCTGTTTTATCGTCCAGTGGAGGGGATTGTTCCAGATCAGGCGACTATTGCTAATATTCGTACCATGGTTGAGCGTAGTTTGAGCTTTTTCAAGGCCTTTGGTCCTGTGACTGCGGATGGTTTTACCATGGAAGGGGCTTATACAGCTACCATAACGACTGGTGATGGGGATTTCCTGACCAAAGATACCCTTTGGGACTTTAAAGTCACCACCAGCAAGCCTAATAAGGACCATACCTTGCAGCTACTGATTTACTATCTCATGGGTAGGCGTTCGATTCATCCAGGGTTTCAAACCATTGAAAAACTAGGCATTTTTCACCCACGTCAAAACACTATTTACCAACTTCCTATTTCTGAGATTCCAGATGAGGTCATCAAGGAAGTGGAAGAAAACGTGATTGGCTATTAGAACGAATAGGATAACATTCAAAAATACAAAGAAAGAAACATTATGTCAGAAACAACACAAACCTCCCAGTCGCTTTATCAAGCCCTGTGGAACTCAGCGGATGTGCTCCGCTCTAAGATGGATGCCAACGACTACAAGTCTTATCTCTTGGGCATGGTCTTTTACAAGTATTTGTCGGACAAGATGCTCTTTTTCGTGGCAGAGACCATGGAGGAAGAGACAGAGAGCTTGGAAGAGGCACTGGCAGTTTATCGTAAATACTACGAGGATGAGGAGACTCATGAGGACCTCTTGGCAGTCATCACTGATGAGATGAGTTATGCCATTCATCCTGACTTGACCTTTACGGCCTTAGTAGAGCGAGTGAATGATGGAAGCTTCCAGCTAGAGGACTTGGCTCAGGGCTTCCGTGATATTGAGCAGAGTGACGAGCTCTATGAAAACCTTTTTGAAGACATCGACCTCTACTCTAAGAAACTTGGGGCGACTCCTCAAAAGCAAAACCAAACGGTTGCGGCTGTGATGAAAGAGTTGGCTGTCCTAGATGTGGCAGGTCATGCAGGTGATATGCTTGGTGATGCTTACGAGTACTTGATTGGTCAGTTTGCGACGGATTCGGGTAAAAAAGCTGGTGAGTTCTATACACCGCAACCTGTTGCCAAGCTCATGACTCAGATTGCCTTTTTAGGACGTGAGGACAAGCAAGGCTTTACCCTTTACGATGCGACTATGGGGTCAGGCTCGCTCTTGCTTAATGCCAAACGTTATTCACGTCAGCCACAGACAGTGGTTTACTTTGGTCAAGAGTTGAATACCTCAACTTATAACCTGGCACGTATGAACATGATTCTACATGGTGTGCCGATTGAAAATCAGTTTTTACACAACGCTGATACCTTGGATGAGGATTGGCCAACCCAAGAGCCGACTAACTTTGACGGTGTTCTTATGAACCCACCTTATTCGGCCAAGTGGTCTGCTAGCTCAGGTTTCATGGATAATCCTCGATTCTCACCATTTGGGAAACTGGCACCTAAGTCTAAGGCTGATTTTGCCTTCCTCTTGCATGGTTACTATCACTTGAAACAAGACAATGGTGTTATGGCTATCGTCCTACCTCATGGGGTGCTCTTCCGTGGTAATGCTGAAGGGACTATTCGTAAGGCTTTGTTAGAAGAAGGTGCCATTGATACGGTTATTGGTCTGCCGGCTAATATCTTCTTTAACACCAGTATTCCGACGACGGTTATCATTCTCAAAAAGAATCGCACCAATCGTGATGTTTACTTTATCGATGCCTCTAAGGAGTTTGATAAGGGGAAAAATCAGAACATCATGACAGATGCCCATATTGAGAAGATTCTTGATGCTTATAAGAGTCGTGAAGATATGGACAAGTTCGCTCATCTGGCTAGCTTTGAAGAGATTGTGGAAAATGACTACAACCTTAATATTCCTCGTTATGTGGATACCTTTGAGGAAGAGGAAGTGGAGCCACTGACAGAGATCGTGGCTAAGATTAATCAGACTAATGCGACGATTGAAAGTCAGACAGCCTCCCTTCTCGACATGCTTGGCCAGCTTCATGGAACGACACCAGAAGCAGACGAAGAACTCAAGGCTTTTGTGGAAGCATTTAAGGGGTAGTTGCAAGCTTTCATTTACTTTTTCCGAATAATAGAAGTAGAGGGGCCAACCCTCTATTTTTGACTAAGGAGAAGTAGATGGAAAAAGACACAAGCATGTCTCACCGACCTTGGATATCATGGCTAAGAAGATTTTTAGCCTGCCTGAGGTGACGGTGGCATTTATTCGAGATATTTTGGATTTGGATGTTGTGGATGCTCAGATTTTGGAGGGGACACAGCTTCATAAAAAGGACTTTGATGAGGATGAGCTCTTTTCAACCTCGGTGGATGTTCGAGCCAAGTTGAATGATGGAACTGAGGTTATCATTGAGATTCAGGTGCGTAAGCAGCATTATTTTCTCAATCGTTTTCATTATTATTTGGCTAACCAGCTAGTAGAAAATGTGCAACAATTACGCCAACAAGGGCAGACCCACAAGATGTATGAGCAGATGGAGCCGGTCTATGGTATAGCTATCTTGGAGAAGACCTTGTTGCCAGATGAGGAGTCCCCGATTAATACTTATTGGATGGCCAATAGTCGGACGGGGAGGCCTTTGAATGCTTATTATAAGGATGGAAAACAGCAGAACCTTCTTCAGATTGCCTTTTTAGAGTTGGATAAGTATAATAAAGATAAGCATATCAGGGATGAAGGGCGGCAGTGGCTAGAGTTCTTTGGAAATCTCCCATTTTCTAAGGCACCTAGCCGAGCGGTCACGCATGCCGATTCATTACTGGATTCATCCAGCTGGACACAGGAGGAAAAGGCGATGATTGATGAACGCATACGAATTCAAGAAAATTATGACATGACCATGGAAACAGCAATTTATGAAGCGCGTGAAGAAGGCATAGAGAAAGGGTTAGAGCAGGGACTAGAGCGTGGACTTAAACAAGGGTTGGAACGAGGTCGTCATGAGGAGCGTTTAGAGTTGATTCGTAAGATGCTCTCAAAAGGCTTATCTCTAGAAGTTGTCTCAGATGTGACTGGTCTATCGCTTGAAGAATTAGATGGATTGTTATCGTAAAAATAGCTAAGTTACTTATTTTTTGAAAATCAGAGGCAGATTTTTGTCTCTTTTTTATTTTTTGCTGTTTAACATTTGTAATACTAAAACATTCGGAAAATAATACTTTGAAGCGTAAAATTAAAAAAGACTGTCAAACGTTTGACAGAAATCTGAGAAATAATATTTAAAACTTTTTGATCGTTTTGGCCGATAACTCTTGCTAAATAAGCCTTTATGGAAATTCATAGTTTTTTCTTTCTTACACGTGAAAGAAATTACCTTTTTGTGCGACATTTTTAGACTATAATTTAGACGTGATAGACTGAACTTTCTAATATGACAATTTTGTTAAGGCCTTGTTAAAATGGATAGCCTAGCCTTTTTTTTTACTTTTTCATCCCTTATAATTTACTTTGGTTTATTTTTAATAAGAAAAACAACAGCATTATTAACAATCTTTAATATGAGGGAATCTTTATTTTCTTTCAAAGGACGGCTTGGTCCTAAGATAGAGAGATTGTGAAAAAAAGTATCAGGAGAATAGACTTGTTTAAAGAAAGAAAAACGAAACCAAAGTACAGCATCCGTAAATATTCTATTGGGGCAGCGTCAGCCTTGATTGGCTTTATGGCTCTTGCCAATGGGCAAGCAGCTCAGGCTGATGAGGCACAATCGATTAGTGATTTGACTGATGCCTCAAATCAGGCACAGACACCTCAAACAGCCTCAACGGCACAATTGGCGACTTCCGAACCAGCATCAGTTGAGACTGTGCAAGCGTCACAGCCTGCCAATATTATGCCAGCTCAGCCACAGGTTACCACTGTTCAAGCAGCTGAACAGACTCCGACCATTGATCAATTGGTTGAGGCAAGCAACCCTCAAACTCAAGAAACTTCAGCAAATGTCTTAACCAATGCGACTGAGAACCAAGGTCAAGGCAAGGAGTACAGCACTGATGGTTACGGTGCAAAGATGCCTTATACGACTCATGAGGCAGAGAATGCAAGTGTTGAAAATGGTGCTACAATCCAACAGTCAACGGACATGGAATCTACGGCTGTGGAAGCGACTAGCCAAACTTATGTTGAGCTTCCTAAAAAGGGTGCGGCAGTTACTTTTAATGTCACTGAGCCAGCCAATGCTTTGAATGTGCGTTATACAATACCTGATGGTGCATCAGGTCAGTTGGATGTGCAGGTTAATGGTTCAAGCGTTGGTAATCTTGATTTGTCATCTCACTCAGCATGGCAGTACCTTAAAGGGGACCATGAGTATGATCAAGCCATTGATGGTTCAAGTGCACGTTTTCGTTTTGATGAGACACGTCTTCTCCTCAAGGATATCCAATTGAAATCTGGAGATAAGATTTCTCTAGTTAAGAAGAAAGATGACAATGTCCCTTACGGTATTGACTTTATTGAGCTAGAACAGGCTCCAGCGCCTGTTGCCCAAGGTGAAAATAGTATCAGTATCGTGGATAAGGGTGCATCTGCCAATGATGATAGTGATGACACTGCTGCCCTACTTGCGGCTGTGGAAGAAGCTAAAGCCAGCGGAAAATCTGTCTATATTCCAGAAGGACGTTTCAATTTTGATAAACAGGTTAATATCGAAGCTGATAATCTAAAAATCTCAGGTGCCGGTGTTTGGCATACACAACTACACTTTACAAGTGACAAACGCTATGGTGGTGGTATTGTCTTCGGTCATAATAGTAATGGCATTGAGTTGAGCAATCTTTATATGGATTCTAACTTGACGTCTCGCTATAACGAAGATGCACAGTACAAGGCTATCTCGGGAACACTTGGTAAGGATTCGAAAATTCACGACATCTGGGTTCAGCATTTCGAAGTCGGTATGTGGATTGGAGACTACGACCAGACGGGAAATATGAAGTATACGGACGGTCTTGTTGTTGAAAATGCTCGTATCCGTAATAACTTAGCTGATGGTATTAACTTTGCCCAAGGAACCAAGAATTCAACAGTTAAAAACTCGAATATCCGTGGAAATGGTGATGATGGTTTAGCTATCTGGTCAAGTATTTCAGATGGGACAAATGCCGCAGCTGAGGAAAATAATAAATTCCTCAACAACACCATTGAATCAGGCTGGCGTGCGGCTGGTATCGGTATTTTTGGTGGTAAGGGGCATGAAATCTCAGGAAACCTCATCAAGGACGTCTTTGCTGGAGCAGGTATCCGTGTAAACACTGTCTTTGCAGGTCACAATTTTGACCTCAATGATTCTGGAATTAAGATTCATGACAATACCATTCTACGTTCAGGGACAACTAATGACCTCTATAAGCTCCATCGTGGTGCCATTGATTTCCAACAAGTTCGTGGAACAATCAAGAATGTCGATGTCTATGATAATAAACTATTGAATACCTTGGCTGAGCCGGTGATTACCAAAAACTTTGAGATGGGTGACAATGGTAATGGAGAAATCCGTTTATCTAATAATACGATTGACAATAAGGCGACGATTGTTGGGGCTGTCTCAGCAGTTTCTCCAACAAAACCTGAACCAAAGCCTGTCAATAATCCAGTCTCCGAGACTTCAGTTTCTGAAGCACTGAAGAGTGAAGCAAGTTCAAGCACTCCAGTTTCTGAAGCCTCAACTAGTGAAGTGATCTCAGAGTCTTCAGTTTCAGAAACACCAAAGAGTGAGGCAGGTTCAAGCACTCCAGTTTCCGAAGCATCAACTAGTGAAGTAGTTTCCGAGACTTCAGCATCAGAAACACCAAATAGTGAAGCAACCTCAAGTACTCCAGTTTCCGAAGTATCTAACAGTGAGGTAATTTCCGAGACTTCAGTTTCAGAAACACCAAAGAGTGAGGTAGGTTCAAGCACTCCAGTTTCTGAAGTATCTAACAGTGAAGTGATCTCCGAGACATCAGTTTCAGAAACACCAAATAGTGAGGCAAGCTCAACCGCTCCAGCCTCTGAGTCACCAAAGAATGAGGAAACTTCAGTAGCTTCATCTACTAGTCAGGTTGACGTAGCAATTACTTCTGATAGCCCAGAGAAATCTCCAACTTCAGAAAGCACACAAAAAGATCCGATAAGTGAGGTTTCTTCAGAAGTTATTGAAAAAGGTTCAACAAGTCAGGTTGATGTCAAAGTTTCTGAATCTCCAACAATAGCACGTAGATCTGAAGTTGTCAGCATCTCACCAAATAGTCAGGTCGCTTATAACAATGACCTAAAAATCTCTGTAACAAGCAGTCAGCTCGCCTCAGAAGCTATTCGCTATAATTCTCTTCTGAATGAGAAGTCTGTGGATATGATTGCAAGTAAAGTTATGGCGGTTATGGCCTCTGAAACATTAGCCTCAGAAGCGGCATCACTTACAAGCTCTGAAGGTGTTGCCAAAGAGATTAGCAGTGATTTGTCAGAATTGGCGGAAAGCAAGAAGGATGACACACCTAAGAATGTCGCTCGTATTGATAAAGCAACTGAGGCAAAACAGGTGGCCAAGAGTTCTGAAAGCCAAGCTAGCACTTCAAAAGAAAAAGGTAAGTCTAATACGACAACGGTCTTCCTTCTTGTCGGAGTTGCTGCAGCACTAAGTATATCTACAGTTTACCTTACAAAACAAGGTAAAAAAGCAGGTAAATAGTAGGTAAGAAGCATCCATTAAAATGGGTGTTTTTTATCTATGCCAAAAAATACCAAGAAAACAAATGTCGTTACAATGACAGAAGCAGATGCCCTAGCCCAAGGTAAACGACACACGTCTAAAGAGTAATACAAAAGCTGGACATCTTGTCCAGTTTTTTTGTAAAACGACTCAGATTTTACCACTTTTATCTGAAAATTTGATATACTGAGACTATCAAAGATACTTGAAAGAGAGGTTAATTGACTCTTTTTCAGTACAAGAAAGGAATAAAAATATGATTTGGATTATTATTGCCATTATCGTTGTTCTTGTAATTTTTGTTATTGCAAGTTATAACGGCTTGGTTAAAAGCCGTATGCAGACTAAGGAGGCATGGAGTCAAATTGATGTTCAATTGAAACGTCGTAATGACCTTCTTCCTAACTTGATTGAAACTGTTAAAGGTTATGCAAAATACGAAGGTTCAACGCTTGAAAAAGTAGCAGAACTTCGTAATCAAGTAGCAGCTGCGACTTCACCAGCAGAAGCTATGCGTGCTAGTGATGAATTGACACGCCAGGTTTCTGGAATCTTTGCGGTAGCTGAAAGTTACCCTGACCTTAAGGCTAGTGCAAACTTCAGCCAGCTTCAAGAAGAGTTGACGAACACTGAAAACAAAATTGCCTATTCACGCCAACTTTATAACAGTGTAACAAGTAACTACAATGTGAAATTGGAAACATTCCCAAGCAATGTTATTGCTAAGATGTTTAGCTTTAAGGCTGCTGAATTCCTTGAAACACCAGAAGAAGAAAAAGCTGTGCCTAAGGTTGATTTCAGTGGACTAGGTAACTAATATGTTATTTGATCAGATTGCTCGAAATAAGAGAAAGACTTGGCTTTTGCTCCTGGTCTTTTTCCTCTTGTTGGGCCTTGTTGGTTACGGTGTTGGCTATCTTTGGTTAGGTTCAGGCTTCGGTGGTTTGATTCTTGCTCTAGTTATCGGTTTTATCTATGCCGTTACCATGATTTTCCAATCAACTAATGTCGTTATGGCTATGAATGGTGCACGAGAGGTTGATGAACAAACCGCTCCAAACCTTTATCATGTGGTTGAGGATATGGCTATGGTAGCACAAATACCGATGCCACGTGTCTTTATTGTCGATGATCCTTCAATGAATGCTTTTGCGACGGGGTCTAGCCCTAAAAATGCTGCTGTGGCTGCTACGACAGGTCTTCTTGCGGTTATGAATCGTGAGGAACTTGAAGGAGTCATAGGGCACGAAGTCAGCCATATTCGTAACTATGACATCCGTATCTCGACTATTGCAGTTGCCTTGGCATCTGCGATTACCATGCTAGCTGGTATGGCTCGCAATATGATGTTCTGGGGTGGAGGCCGTCGCCGTAATGATGATGACCGTAATGGAAGTAGTGGCTTGGAGATTATTCTTCTCATTATTTCCTTGATTGCCATTATCCTTGCGCCTTTGGCAGCTACCTTGGTTCAGTTGGCTATTTCACGTCAGCGTGAATTTCTAGCTGATGCTTCTAGCGTCGAATTGACACGTAACCCACAAGGTATGATTAATGC
>ENA-OOZX01001104-OOZX01001104.1-human-gut-metagenome-genome-assembly--contig:-NODE-1104-length-19048-cov-7.034697_pt1 | contig 19048 bp, 19 predicted proteins | sample MGYA00241048_ERZ501412 | MGnify/ENA primary metagenome ERZ501412 (study PRJEB25962, sample SAMEA2042518) | human gut metagenome | biome: human gut; feature: human-associated habitat; material: faeces... | reverse complement strand
TGTACGCCGCCGCCCGCCATCGAGCAGAGTTTTACACCTAATTGGGGATAAAACAGCTGATGAGCGGTGGTGGTGTTATCCTGATCGGAACACAGCTGATCCCGCTTCTGAGTGGATTATTTGGTTAAGAGAAAGGAGTAGAGATCCATGTTCAGTCAGATTTTTGATGCGATTGAGGAATGGATGAGGGAACTCTTAACCGGGATGATCACTTCCAACCTGGACACGATGTTTACTGATGTCAATCAAAAGACTGGTGAGATCGCTACCCAGGTTGGACAGACCCCGCAAGGGTGGAACGGCAGCATATTCAGTATGATCCGGAACTTATCGGATTCCGTGATCATGCCGATCGCAGGTATTATTATCACACTCGTACTCTGCTACGAATTGATTTCTATGCTGACCGAGCGCAACAACATGCATGATATTGATACCTGGATGTTTTTCAAGTACTTCGTAAAAATGTGGATCGCTGTGTATCTGGTGAGTAACACATTTACGATCACAATGGCGGTATTCGATGTGGGCCAGCACGTAGTTAATTCTGCGGCCGGTGTTATCACAGGAAGTACCGCCATTGATATTTCTTCGGCATTGACGGATCTTTCCACAACACTGGAAAGTATGGAAATCGGAGAACTTGTTGTATTGGCGCTGGAAACCCTTATCGTCGGCTTCTGTATGAAGATCTTGTCTGTACTGATCACAGTGATCATGTATGGACGTATGATAGAGATTTACCTATATACCTCAGTTGCGCCGATTCCATTCGCAACTATGAGTAACAGAGAATGGGGACAGATCGGCACAAATTATTTCAGAGGACTCTTTGCCCTGGCTTTCCAGGCATTTCTGATGATGGTATGCGTTGCAATCTATGCAGTGCTTGTTGCAGGTATCCAGTATTCAGATAATCTGAGTTCTTCATTATTTGGCGTTATGGCTTACACAGTGATCTTATGTTACAGCCTCTTTAAGACGGCATCCTTAAGTAAGTCGATATTTAACGCGCACTAAATTACAGGAAGGAGTGAAAATCATGGCATATGTCAGCGTACCGAAAGATTTAACAAAGGTAAAGAATAAAGTAGCATTTAACCTGACCAAAAGACAGTTGATCTGTATCGGGATAGGTGCTGCAATGGGAATTCCAAGCTATTTCCTCTTGCGTAATGTGATGGGAAACAGTAATGCAGCAACAGTCATGGTGCTTTTGATGTTACCGGCATTTTTATTTGCCATGTACGAAAAAGACGGGATGCATCTGGAAGATGTTCTGATGCATATGATCAGGGTGAAGTTTCTTCGTTCACCCATTAGAAAATATGAAACCGAAAACTATTATGAGACAGATCCGGAACAGATCAGACAGTCTCCGGATACAGGAAAACCGAAAGGAGGAAAAACGGTTGCGAAAAAAGAAAAATAAGAAAACTGTCGCAGATACCGGATACAAAAAAGTAGACAGAAAAGAGAAAAAGAAAAAAGAAAAGCAGGAGGAAAAACGCAGGCAGAAAAAACTGTCCGTCCAGCAGTCGATCGCTTATAAGGAAATGGGAAGAGATGGAATCTGCAGGGTACAGGGAAAAACTTATTCTAAGTGTATCCGCTTTTATGACATCAACTACCAGCTGGCTCAGAATGAAGATAAAAATGCAATCTTTGAAAACTGGTGTGACTTCCTCAATTACTTTGACAGCAGCATCCATTTTCAGCTGAGCTTTATCAACCATAAGAGCAGCATGAAGGAGTTTGAGCAGGTCATCCGGATCCGACCACAGGAGGATGCTTTTGATGATGTCCGTATGGAATACGCAAAGATGTTGAAACAGCAGCTGGCAAAAGGAAACAACGGTCTGGTGAAGTCAAAATATATCACCTTTTCCATCGAAGCGGATAATATCCGGGAAGCAAAGCCAAAGCTGGAACGTATTGAATCAGATATCCTGAACAACTTCAAGATCCTTGGAGTTCCGGCATATCCGCTGAATGGCGTGGAACGTCTGCAGATACTGTATGAAACTTTCAATCCGGATATCATGACAGACTTTCAGTTTGATTATGGTTCCATGATCCGTACCGGACTCAATACCAAGGATTATGTGGCACCGACCAGTTTTGTATTCCGAGACAGAAATACGTTCCAGATGGGAAATACTATCGGGGCTGTCTCTTATCTGCAGATCCTGGCACCGGAGCTTACGGATAAGATGCTGGCAGAATTTCTGGATATCGATAAGAACCTGATCGTCAACCTGCATGTCCAGTCTGTGGATCAGATGAAGGCAATCAAGCTGGTAAAAAGCAAAGTGACGGATATCAACCGTATGAAAATCGAAGAACAGAAAAAAGCAGTCCGGGCCGGATACGATATGGATATCATTCCATCGGATCTGAACACGTATGGCGGAGAAGCTAAGCGTCTGTTAGAAGATCTGCAGTCACGAAATGAGCGTATGTTCCTTGTAACAGCGCTCTTTTTAAATACTGCAAAGACAAAACAGGCACTGGATAATGCCATCTTCCAGACGGCCGGTATTGCACAGAAATATAACTGTGTGCTGAAACGTCTGGATTATCAGCAGGAAGAAGGATTGATGAGCAGTGTTCCGTTGGGAGTAAATCATATCCCAATCAAGCGGGCTCTTACGACTACCAGTACAGCAATCTTTGTTCCGTTTACGACACAGGAACTTTTTATGGCAGGAGAATCCTTATATTACGGATTAAATGCACTCAGCAACAACATGATTATGGTGGATCGTAAAAAGCTGAAAAACCCGAATGGATTGATCCTTGGTACACCTGGATCCGGTAAATCCTTTGCTGCAAAAAGAGAAATCACCAACGCTTTCTTTGTCACGAAGGATGACATTATCATCGGAGATCCGGAGGGTGAGTATTATCCACTGGTCCATGCACTTGGCGGACAGGTCGTACACATTTCACCGACCAGTAAGGATTATATCAATCCGATGGATATCAATATGGATTATTCCGATGATGACAATCCACTTGGTGTAAAATCCGATTTTGTCCTGTCCTTATGTGAGCTGATTATGGGAAGCAGGGATGGTATTGAAGCAGAGGAAAAATCAGTGATCGACCGCTGTCTTCCACTGGTGTATCAGAAGTACTTTGCAGATCCAAAACCGGAAAATATGCCGGTCCTTGGTGACCTGTATGACTGCCTCAGAAAGCAGAAAGAACCCCAGGCCCAGAGAATTGCAACAGCACTGGAAATCTATGTAAATGGATCACTGAAAGTATTCAACCATAGAACCAATGTGGAACTGAATAACCGTATTGTCTGCTTTGATATTAAGGAACTTGGAAAGCAGCTGAAGAAAATCGGAATGCTCATCGTCCAGGATCAGGTATGGAACAGAGTTACAATCAACCGTGGCATCAAATCTACCAGGTACTATATCGATGAATTCCACCTTCTGCTCAAAGAAGAACAGACAGCAGCTTATTCTGTAGAAATCTGGAAGCGATTCCGTAAATGGGGTGGTATTCCAAGTGGTATCACCCAGAATATCAAAGATCTTCTTGCCAGCAGGGAAATTGAAAATATCTTTGAGAACAGTGATTTTATCCTGATGCTGAATCAGGCTGCAGGTGACAGACAGATCCTTGCAAAACAGCTGAATATTTCCCCATATCAGTTGTCTTATGTGACGAATTCTGGGGAAGGAGAAGGACTTCTTTTCTATGGAACAACAATTATTCCATTTAAGGACAAGTTCGATAAGAACTTGAAGCTGTACAGTTTGATGACTACAAAACCGGAAGAAGTTGAAAAACGAGAGAAAGAAATGGAGGCGGAAAAGCATGAAGGAAATTGATAAGATTCGAATCAGGCAGTGGAACCAGGATAATCCTTACATTCAGATGAAAAATCTGGAAAATGCACAGGCTGGATATCGTGTTCATACAGTCAATGATGATCATCATCTGTATGAACTTCCGCTGGAAACACAGAACATTATCCTTGACTGGGTATTCTGGAACTTTTATCCGGCACAGAAGATCTATCCACATCTTACCAGTGATGATCTGAAAGAAGTTTTGTATAAACGTACCCAGATTCATCTGTACAATAATCAGTTTAAGGAAGCTATGCTGATCAATGGTTTCTGGCCAAGAGATCCGAGTGAATTGAACTGGGTATTTCATATCCAGGCGAGCTCTCCAGCAATCAGGACACAGGCAGATGGTTATCCTGGTATCCCGATTATAGGACGCCAGGAACTGAATGAGTACAGAAAGAAAAGTTGTGCCAGGAGGTGATGACCTATAGCTGGAAAAGAATTTAAAGGCAAAGATAAAAAGGTCGCAAAGATGACCAGGGATGGTCTGACAGAAGAAAATCTTCGTGATGGTAGTGTAAAAGATATCAGTCACAGGAGTCGAGGACGACCGGAAAATAAGGAAGAATTTGTTCCTGAACGGGAACGGAAAAAGGCTGAGAATGAAGATTCAAAATCGGGAAAAGGTAAACGACTGCAGATGGAAAAGATCCGGAAATCTTCTGTCAGGCAGGAAGCTGTTGAGGATACAGTTGAAGTCACACCGGAAGAAAAAGTATCCGGATATCGAAAGAAACTGCATCGTCATGAAAAAATCCCGGATGATGATAATAATCTGAACAGCCAAAAGAAATCCATTCGGAAGAAGCAGCTGCAAAAACAGATGACCAAAGAACAGGCAAAAGCCGGAAGATTATCTTTTGATGATGAAGGAAATCAAATGGTGAAAGGTGCTGGCATGAAACCGGGAGGGACAGCCGGGAAATACATTGCTACACAAGCTGTTATATCTGGCATGAAAGCAGTCACTTCCGAAGAGGAAGAAACAGATGAAAATGCAGGTGTGGAAAGTGCCAGACTTGCAGAGCGTGAAACAGAAGCTGCGTTACGTGGCCTACGTCATGCTCAGATCCGCAGCAAACGAACGGATGTGAAAACCCATCGCAGAGGTTATCGTGAGGCTACTGTAGAAAAGAAACTGAAATTTGGTTCTGCAGAAAGTATGGAAGGAGTCAAACATGCAGAATCGGTAAAGAACGCTGAGCAAAAGAGACATTTCTATAACCGCTTCTTTCAGAAAAAACGATATAAGGATGCATACCGGGCAGCCAGAGCCGGAAAATCCGCTGGCAGTCTAGGTGGAGCGACAACCATTACCGGTGTCGAGAACATGACGGTGAAAGCAAAGATTGCCTTGAAAGAGATTATAAAGCGTAATCGTGCCATGTTCGCAGGCATCGGTATTTTTGCGCTTCTTTTTCTTGTCATAGCAGTATCTCTGGGGAGCTGCAGTGCCTCTATTGAGGGTGCTGGATCTGTGATCGGTATTACAACGTATCCAAGTTCAGACGAGGATATCTATGCTGCCGAAAACAGATATGCCGCTTTGGAAAGTGCCTTGAATCAGCAGATCAATGAGATGGAACGAAGACATCCAAATTATGACGAGTATCAGTACAACATTGCTGAGATTGGTCATAATCCATACCATCTTATCTCGTATCTTACCGCAAAATACGGGGACTGGACGTACTCAGATGTTGAAAACGAGCTGCAATCTCTTTTTGAAGCACAATATCATCTGAATACAGAAGGTCGAACAGAAACGGTGACAGAAACCAGAAATGTTCGAGTCGGAGAATCATTAGGACAGGTAGTGACCAGCGGATATTGTAACTGTCGAATCTGTTGTGGTGTATGGTCCGGAGGTCCAACTGCTAGTGGTGCATATCCAACTGCAAACCATACCATTGCTGTAGATGCTTCCAATCCATTTGTGCCGATTGGCACTAAGGTAGTAATGAATGGTGTGGAATACACAGTTGAGGATACCGGAGCCTTTGCACGATATGGTGTCCAGTTTGACGTTTACTATGATAACCATGCTGCAGCCTCTGCTCATGGACACCAGACCTGGGAAGCTTATATCGCAGATGACAATGGCAGTCAGGAAGTAACCGTTACCAGTACAAGTACCAAGAAGATTCTGTATGTGACACTGACAAATGGAGGCTTTGATGCTGTGGCAAGAGCCAATCTGAATGCAGAACAGCTGATTATTTACAATGCGTTAAATACGACCTATGGAAACAGAAATTATCTGTGGGATGTAAACAATGTGACCAGTGGATCAGGCGGTAATGGAATGAGCTATGAGATTCCACCGGAAGCACTGCAGGATGAAGAATTTGCCCGGATGATCCGAGAAGCGGAAAAATATCTGGGAGTACCTTATGTATGGGGTGGTTACTCTCCGTCCGGATTTGACTGCTCAGGATTCGTATCTTATGTCATTAACCACTGTGGTAATGGCTGGAACTATGGACGATTGACCGCAGATGGATTAAGAGGCGTATGTACTTATGTATCACCGCAAGAAGCAAAACCAGGAGATCTGATCTTCTTCCAGGGAACGTATAACACATCCGGTGCAAGCCATGTGGGTATCTATGTCGGTAACAATATGATGATCCATTGCGGGGATCCGATCCATTACTCAAATATCAGCACATCCTACTGGCAGCAACATTTCATGTGCTTTGGAAGACTGCCATAAAGGGGTGAACGAAGGGAGGTGAAAGTTTGAATAAAAAGATTAAAAAATATCTGGATGAGATTGCCAAGACAGAGAAAAAGATCGCGGATCTGCAGCAATATCTTAGGGGTGTCCAGGCTGCATTAAAGCAGGAAGAGGACAATGAGATGATCAGGTGCATCCGTGGTATGAAGATGGATAATGATCAGTTATATGATCTTTTGGATGGTATCCAGAGTGGAAAAGTTAAATTTCAGGTAAGCAGGGAGTCTGACGATGAAGGTTCAGGCTCCTTTGTATTCACAGAAGAAAATAAGGAGGAATATCAGAATGGTGAAATGGAAGAAAATGAATAAGAAAATGGCAGGACTGCTGTTGGGAGTCATGATGCTTTTTACAGCATCAACCACAGCATTTGCCTATGTGGATGAATCAGCAGAGGCATCCAAAGTAGAGACAACTCAGACGGAACAGTCAACAGACAAAGAAGAGAAAAAGGACGAGGCGACAAACACAAACGAGGTGCTGCCAGAAGATGGAACAGACCAGGGAACTGCATTTACGACACCTGGCAATGGTGAAGTCAAGGATGACATTACCGATGATTCCACAAAGGAATTTCTTACGGTTACAACGAAGAATAACAACACTTTCTATATCGTGATCGACCGCAGTGCCACATCCCAGAATGTCTATATGTTATCTCAGATTGATGAGAATGATCTGTCCGAGTTTCTGGATAAAGACAGTACAGCTGCTGTTGTAACACCACAGCCGGATACATCGAAGGTTGTGCTGGATGAGACAAATAATGAGGATGTAGACAAGGAAGCTACTGTTGATCCTGAGAAAACATCATCTGCAAAAACCAATATGGGTGCAATGGCAACAATCCTGATTTTGGCTCTCGGCGGCGTGGCAGCTTACTACTACTTCAAGATCTATAAACCTAAAAAAGAGGAAGATGAGGATGATCAGCCGGAAGGTTTGGAAACAGGTGGACTGGAAGAAGTTCCGGATGAGGAAGAGTCTGAAGACGAAGATTTTGAAGAAAATGAAAAATAAATAAACTTTTTTAGCGGAGGGGGCTGTAAAACATGCTCTCTCCGTTTCGTTATATGAAGGAGGTAATACATCTTGTATTTAGTAATTGCAGAAAAACCAAGTGTATCAAGAGCAATCGCAGAAGTGATTGGAGCACAGGAACGAGAAGACGGATATTTACAAGGAACCGACTGTATGGTCAGCTGGTGCTTCGGACATCTGGCCGAATATGTTTCACCGGATGCTTACGATGAGAAATTTAACCAGTGGAGATATGAAGATCTCCCGATCATCCCGAAAGACTGGAAAGTTACAGTCTCAGAAGATAAGAAAGATCAGTTCTATATCTTAAAAAGACTGCTCAACAGTCCGGAAATTGAATACGTCGTAAATGCCTGTGATGCCGGACGTGAAGGAGAATTAATCTTCAAACATGTCTATGACTTATCCGGAAGTAAAAAGCCGGTGAAACGATTATGGATCAGTTCTCTGGAAGATTCAGCAATCCTTGATGGAATGCAGCATCTGAGATCCGCAGAGGAATACCGACATCTGGCCGAAGCTGCTGTATGCCGTTCTCAGGCTGACTGGCTGGTAGGAATGAATGCAACCAGAGCTTACACCACAAAGTACTTCAAAAAGCTGACCGTTGGAAGGGTTCAGACACCGACACTTGCCATGTTGGTGGAACGTGCCGGACAGATCAGCAATTTCCAGAAAGAAAAGTATTTCAATGTGGAACTGGATTGTGATGGAATTCCGGCTGTAAAGCCAAAAATCTTTGATCCGGATGAGGCGGAACAGTTAAGAAGCAGATGCCAAGGAAGTGAAGCTATTGTCACAGCAGTAAAAGAAACGGAAAAGAAAGTAAAAGCACCAAAGCTTTATGATCTGACCACACTGCAGAGAGAAGCAAACCGTATCTACGGAATGACAGCCAAACAGACACTGGATACCGCTCAGAACCTGTATGAAAAGAAACTGATCACTTATCCAAGAACGGACAGCCAGTATCTGACCGAAGATATGGAGCAGACCGCAAGAAATGTGGTTCGTCAGATTTATGAGAAATATCAACTGACAGGTCCTTTTGATCAGCCGGAACAGCCGGATGTGAAGAAAGTCATGAATAACAGCAAAGTGACAGATCACCATGCAATCATCCCAACGATGGAGCTTTCATCCTGCCATCTGGATGAATTGAAATCTTGGGAAGAAAAGATTCTTTTCCTGATTGCAGTTCACACGGTCATGGCAATGAGTAAGGAGCACGTTTACCAGGAAACAGAGATTGAAGTGGAATGCCAGGGAGAAATCTTCAAAGCAAAAGGAAAAACTGTGTTGCAGGATGGATGGAAACTCTTTGAAAACTGCTTCAAGAATAAGGACCGCATGGCAATCGTAGATCCGGATCAGGAAATGAAAGAGAAGATCCCGAAAGTAACCCAGGGACAGACTTTCTATGCTGTAGCTGCAGAAAAGACAGAACATTTCACATCACCGCCAAAACCATACAGTGAAGATACGCTCCTTGCGGCAATGGAAACTGCTGGAAATAAGGAATTCGATGAAGACACAGAAAAGAAAGGATTAGGAACTCCGGCAACAAGAGCCGGTATCATCGAAAAACTGATCTATTCCCAGTATGCCACCCGAAAAGGAAAACAGATTCTTCCAACAGAGGATGGAAAAGTCCTTGTGGAGATCCTGCCGGACTTCCTGAAATCTGCAAGTATGACTGCAGAATGGGAAAACCAGCTGCTCTTGATGGAGCATGGAGAGATTGCACCGGAACAGTTTATGACCGGGATCAAAAACATGCTGACCATGATGCTGAATGGATGCGATGCGATTTCCGAAGAAGAAACAAGAAGATTTCAGACCAGAGAAAGCATTGGAACATGTCCGGTATGTGGAAGCCTGGTATATGAAAGCAAACCCAACTTCTATTGCAGCAACCATGATTGTCACTTTGCGCTCTGGAAAGATAACCGCTATCTGCAGAGCATGGAAAAAACCATGGATAAAAAGATGGCTGCAGAACTTCTGAAAAACGGAAGTGTGCATGTGAAAGACCTGTATTCCAGAAAGAAAAATATGTACTTTGAGGCAGATCTCCATATGGATACAGATGAAACCGGAAAGGTGAATTTTTCTTTATCCTTTCCCAAAAAGAAATCAAAAAACAAAAGCAAAAAGAAATAAAAAAACAGATTAGAGGAGGAAACGAAGAATGAATTTTAACGAATTTGTAAGTGAAGTAAAGGATAATATCAAACTCTTTTTACCAGAGGAGTATGAGAATGTAGAAGTATCAACGATGGAGTGTCAGCAACTGAACCGTGCCTATACGGGATTGATGGTGAGAAAAGAAGGTGAGATGCTTACCCCGACGATCAATCTTAATCAGTTGTATGAAGCATATAAAGCACAGCCTGGCGTAACAATGGAAACTGTATGCAGAAAGATTGCAGATATAGTTATTGAGGCACCGATACAGGTTGATCTGAAAGCTATTTTTAATTATGAAGATGTGAAGGACAAGCTGTTTATCCGTGTATCATCAGCCGAAGCAAATAAGGAAGTCCTCGAAAATGCTCCACACCAGCTGAAAGAAGACCTCGCAATTACCTATCATGTGGCAGTAGACAAGGATGAGAATGGATTAAGTTCCATGTTTATCAAGAATGATCTGCTTGAACAGTATGGAATCTCAGCAGAACAGCTTCATGAAGATGCTATGAAAAGTTCACCACGAGTTATGGTCCCGGAGGTATCAAGTATAGGTGCATTGATAGATGAAATGTATCAGAAAAATATTCTCATGCTGACACCGGATGAACGTGAAATGCTGCAGGAAACATTGCAGGAATCAAGTGAGATGCCGACATTCTTTGTTGTTACAAATACAGAAAGAGTTGATGGTGCCGGTGTGATCTTTTATCCGGAATTCATGGATAACATGGGGGAACTTCTGGGAAATGATTTCTTTATTTTGCCATCATCCATTCATGAAATGCTGATTTTACCGGATGACGGGCAAGTGGATGCTGAAATGTTAAGAGATATGGTAAAAGAAGTCAATGCGACTCAGGTAGCCCCTGCAGAACGTCTTACCAATGATGTATATCACTTTGATACAAAGGATCATGTCTTTGAAAAGGCAGATAGATTCACAGAACGTCAGAAAGAAAAAGAAGCGCAAGCTGCAAAAACAGAGAAAGCCGGAAAAGAACAGCCGGATAAGAAACCGAAAACAAAGAAACATGATATGGAACTTTAATACCAAGCATGAAAACCGTTAAATGAGCAAACGCCCTGCGGCATAAAGAAATGTCGTGGGGCGTTTTTGAAAAGGAGAAGATTATGACGAAAGAAAACATTAAAACAAATACAAGCTTAAGATACAGCCAGTATCAAAAAAGATTATTACACACATTTTCGTTTGAAAAATTGAAGAAGCAAATTGAGATGTTACATGATCAGGAATTTAGTATAAATGTGCCGATTGGAGGTGTTGTTGATGGCAGATAAATTAGAGCAGGTAGCAATTCGTATGGTGGAGCAGCCGCCACTTTATAGTAAAGAACCAATGAACAATCCGGATGCCGCCATTCGTGTTATGAATGAATTTCTTTCTCAGATGGATCGTGAACTCTTTTGTATTGTTAATCTACAGGCAGATTTAACACCAATTAATATGAATATCGTATCTGTAGGTTCATTGAATGAAGCATTGATTAATCCAAGAGAAATATTTAAGAGTGCAATTCTTTCTAATGCTCATTCAATGATGCTCATTCATAATCATCCGTCAGGAAATCTGACCCCATCTACATCGGATATCCAGACTACAGCAAGAATGCAGGAATTAGGTGAATTGATGGGGATTTCCTTGGTTGATCACATCATTACAGGACGGGATGGAAATTACTATTCCTTTCGAGATAAAGGAGAATTTCCAAATAGCAGGATCCGTTTTTCAACTCGTGTTGAAGACATTGATTTAACTAAAGGAATGGTGACAGAAGCCATCGCACCCTATGAAGAAGTAACAGATACAAAAGAAAAAGATAACGTAAGAGATATTCCAACGGTGCAGACAGCAACAATTCCATTACCGGTTCAGGGAAAAGATATGGACAGCATTATGCAGTCACTGGAATCCGGTGTGGAAGAACTTTTTACAAGTAACCGCTATCAGGAATTTCTTAAAACCATGGCAAAGTTTCACAATTATTCCTTTAACAATACAATGCTGATTGCTATGCAGCGACCGGATGCAACACTTGTTACCAGCTACAAAAACTGGCAGTCCATGGGTAGACAGGTCATGAAAGGCGAAAAAGGAATTACAATCATTGCACCGGCACCATATAAGAAAATGAAGGAAAAAGAGGTTCTGGATGAAAATCAGCGACCAATCATGGGAACTGATGGAAAACCTAAGACTGAACAGGTGGAAGTTACAGTTCCGCATTTTAAAGCAGTTACCGTCTTTGATATTGCTCAGACATCCGGGGAACCAATCCAGACACTGGCACCGGAATTACTGACTGCAGCTGTACAGGAATTTGATTCTTTCATGCAGGCTATTCAGAAAATATCCCCAGTGCCGATACGATTCGATGAGATTGATGGCAATGCCAATGGATATTATCACAATGCAGATAAGGAAATCGTGGTCAAAAAAGGACTCAGTGAAAGCCAGACCTTAAAGACTGCTATTCATGAAACCGCCCATGCTAAACTGCATGACAAGGAAATCATGGAAAGCTTGGGTGTAGAAAAAGACCGTCTGACAAAAGAGGTTGAAGCAGAATCCGTTGCTTACTGTGTGTGTTCTTCCTTTGGTTTGGATACATCGGATTACAGTTTTCCTTATATTGCAGGTTGGAGCAGCAGCCGGGAAATGAAGGAAATGAAAGCATCTATGGATGTGATCCGCAAGACAGCCGGTGAAATGATTGATCAGCTTACAGAAGAACTGGAAATTATTCTTGAAGAAAAACAGAAAACAGAATTACATGAAAAATACGGAATTCTGGTAGATGCAATGGAAGCAGCCGGATACCGCTATGATTATCGGGAAAGCGAACCGGGACATATTGTACTGGCACCGGATGGGACGCATGAAATTGCCGGCTATCTACAGTTTGAATCATGGGGAGATATCCAAAACTGGCTGGAAGACACGATTACAGAAGGGACGGATATTTCGGAGAGAGTTGATCGGGCTATGTACCCATTTAAGTATGATTATACCCTAGAGGAAGAAATGTTCAGAGGTAATGGTGACCGCTATGCGATTTATCATGTGGATGAAGGCACACCGGGAAAACAACATTTATTTATGAATATGGCAATGGTCAAAGAAGATGGCATTACAATCGATGCAGCAAATTATAAATGTGTCTATTCTGGCAGATTACATGAAAATGAAAAGCTGGATGATTTGTATGCCGTATTCAACGATAATCCACCGGCAGATTATAAAGCACATTCTATGTCGGTCAGTGATGTTATCATTACAAACCGTGGTGGGGATATGCAGGCATATTACGTGGATCGATTTGGATTTGCAGAACTTCCAGACTTTGCAGCACAAAGAGAAAAAATACTCGATATTGTCCCGGAAATAGAAAATGTGGATTATGAAAATGATCTTACATGCATTAGCTTCTATGCTGCAGAATGCGCAGAATTTCCTGTAATGGGTGAAGTTCACTATGATCTGACATTACCGGAAGCCCTGGAAGCCTATGAAAAAATACCATCTGAGCGAATGCATGGACTGAAATGTGTTGGCTTTGATCTGAAAGACGGAAGTGATTATGAAGGAATGCAGAGTCTGATGATCGAAGGAAAAATACAGAAAGATTTTTTGAATTCGATTCCTGGATTTAGAGAGAATTCTTATGTGCAAAATGCAATCAGTCGTGTGGAAAAGTACTTGGAAGAAAGACATCCAAATGTGGAAAATCCTCTGAAATCCAATAAAAAAGTGGATAACGAAAAAAATATAAGCGAAGAAAAAAACGAGAAGGAGCTGAATATACAGATGAAACCAATACCGAAAAAGAAAAGGGGGGAAATGAGCCTATGAGAAATGTAAACCTGGAAGAAAACGAACTGACTATTACTGCTATCTTCCAGCAGCACACAAAGGAAGAAACAATCCAAACACTGAAAGAAGCTTTGGAAGTTTTGGAACAGGAAGAAAGTGATCCTGAGAATGATGAAATGATTGAGATCATCAATTCTACAGTTGGAAAATTACAGCAGATCGAAGACAAATACTACTATTCTCTGGATCTGAATTATTATCTGAATAACTTGGAGGACGATGCCTATGAAGCTTAATCAATTTGCAGTCTACCGAGTAGATCAGCAGACAGCAGGAAAAGCACTGTGGCATCTGCCATATCAAGAGGCAAGACAGCAGAATGTGTCGATTACTGTCGAAAATTACCGATTAGTCTCGATTCATGAAATGCAGGAAAATGAAAAAGTCGCTGACATCTGGAAACGGACGAAAAATCAATGCGAAGTCAGTGACGTGCTCGTATTGAACAAGAATGGAGAAATCAGCTGCTACTATGTAGATGAGAACTATCCACAGTATCTGGCCGGATTTATTCGTATCAACACATCCGGTGCACTGATCACTATGGAAACTGAGAATTATCAGATTGATGGGAAAAAGGGGAACTGGATTGCAACAGACACCATCATTATTGATGGAAAACAGTTTTATTTGATGGAACATCAGGTATACCGAGATCAGGCCCAGGGTGTTATCCTGGATGCCTATGGAAAAATGGTTGTCGAAGAATGTAAGAAATTCGATGAAAAGACAAAACAAAAGATTCATGATTACATCCAACAGCAGGTACCGCTAAATCCGGTCGAACAGCTAAAACAAGATGGTAAAATCCGTCTGGAACATTACCAGAAATTCTACCAGAACGGCACTTATGAACGAAGCAGAGAATCTGGTACCGAAGCCAATTATGATATGGTGGACGGTCTGGTGAATAATCAGAAGAAGAATCAGGAAAAGACCTCTGATGCTAGCAGCAACAATCAGACCTCCCGAAATCAACAGGATGGAAAATCTAAGAAACGAAGATCTGTAATCAAACGACTGCATCAGAAACAGATTGCCATTGCTCGCCGGTCCGGAAAGCCGATACCAAAGTACCTAGATCAGGAAATGGAAAGAAAGCGGGGATAGAATATGCGAAGGTTAAAGTGTGAAAAAGAAACGATTATTCTGATTAATGAAGATGATGGATTCTATGATGTGTATACCTTCAATCAGAACTTGCCGAAACGGTTAAGAGGCTTTGCAGCGAAGTATCCGGATGATTGCTGGTTGAAAGGATCTTCGGAGGATGGTAGTGAAACGTATATAATCAAAAAGGGCCGGTTGTCATTGAATTTAAGACCACCCTATTCTAAGGACAGAATTCATAAAGCAACAGAACGAATTATTGAAGAACAGAAGGAACAATCAAAGGATTCATAGAATGCGATTTAAGAGAAAAAAGCCTCATGACCATGAGGAAAAATGAAAGCAAAATATGTTAGCTGATAAAGTGTATAGGCTCAAAAGGGAAAGTTCCCTTTTGGGCCTTATTTTGTTTAAAATCATTTAGTAGTACAAAACCTGATTTTATCTTTTATATATTTGATAACAAGTAGTGAATAGTTGATTTAAGTAGTTTTCAGTGGTACAATTATTTGAGGAAAATTCATGTAATAGTATTAAATGCAGGGAGAAAAAAATGGCAAGACCAAAAAAGAATGGAACATACCTTAATGTATGTATTGAAACTCCTATTTATGAGCGATTAGATAATTTTTGTAAAGATGCAGGACATACAAAAACGGTTGCTGTTGAAAGAGCATTAATTTCTTATTTCGATGAATATGAAGAAATGAAAAAGAAATTAAAAGAATTAGAATCTAATCAAGACAAATGAGAAATTCATGCAGGGGAGAATCAAGCAAATGATCAACGGCAAAGATCAAGAAATTATAACTATAAATAAAACAGGAAATTCAATATTAAATAACGCAAAATATTCTGCAGATAACACGGATGAATGGTATACTACATATGAAACGATAGCTGAAGAATTATCTCATTATAAAAATCAGTTTATAGACAAGGTGGTACTTTGTAATTGTGATGATCCGTTTGAATCAAATTTTTGCTATTATTTTTTGCGACATTTTAATCAATTAAAACTCAAAAAACTGATATGTACATCTTATTCTGGATCCAAAATAGATCAGTTAGTCAATGGTCAATTAACATTAGATCTTTTGGATGCGGATGGCAATCCAGTTATTAACAACAAACATGGATATGTATTAACTATTACACAAATACCAGGAGAGCATGAAGAAGAAGTACCGGATAATGTTATTAAAAATGTATTACAGAAAAAGAATGTTGTAAGAAAACTATCTGGAAATGGTGATTTTCGTTCGCAAGAGTGTATCGAGTATTTAAAAGAATGTGATATCTGTTGTACAAATCCACCGTTTAGTTTATTTTCAGAACTATTTTCTTTGTTGGTAAAGTATGATAAGAAGTATTTATTAATTGGTAATCAAAATGCTATTACTTATAAAGAAATATTTCCGTATATTAAAGAGAATAAAGCTTGGGTTGGATATAGATTTGGGGATATGGCTTTTCGTGTCCCGCAAGATACCATGCCAAGAAAAACGCGGTATTGGGTAGATGAGTATGGACAGAAATGGAGAAGCCTAGGAAATGCTATGTGGTTAACAAACTTAGATACAGAAAGGCGTCACCAAGAACTAACATTAACACAATGTTATGATCCCGTTAGATATCCTAAATATGATAATTTTGATGGTATAAATGTAAAAAAAGTAACGGAAATACCTATGGATTATGATGGCATTATGGGTGTTCCTATAACTTATTTAAAATATCACAATGAAGAGCAATTTGAGATTGTTGGAGAAGCCAATCATGGATCTGACAATGAGTTTGATTTATTTAAACCTAAAATAAATGCCTTTATCGCTCATACCGTCCAGCAGCGCGTCAAGCTGCCGCCGCCCGGTGGATTTCTCCGCATTGCTGTTCGGGAAGAAAAATTGATCTACCGAAATATGATACCGGGTTACAAGGTCATAGAATACCTGTAAACTCGGCTGTTGTCCCTTGTTCTCGATATTCGCAAGGTAGCGCGGGGAAATATATAACTCGTCGCTTACCTTTTTGCGGCTCTCGCCGTATTCATTTCTCGCGGCTTTTATAGCTGCCCCGAAAGCCTTAAAGTCGTACAATGGTACGGGTCTTTTTGCCATTTTCATTCACCCTGTTACATTTTACAGTTCACCTTTCTTTTTGGATATGTCCACACAATTCATATCATTAGGTTAAATACTTCCTGTTGTGTATTGACAGTAGACTGATTTTCTGATAAAATAAAATTTATGTAAAAGGAGGCGGCGTTTATGTTGCATAGCATGCGTATTAGATAAGCATTGAAAAAAAGGATTTTCCCATTTTCAACATGGGCTTTTTTGTCATGCTTATTTTGCGGATGCTATACAAAAAACTAACGACGTATAGATATAGTATAGACATAGTGCAAGCTATGCCTTAGTTTTGTTGTACTGCTCTGTGCATTATAAATGCAGGTCAATGCTCATGTTGAGGATTGACCTGCATTTTTTTGTGTAAAAAGGACGAGTGAAATATAATGCTTAAAAAATATTGGATAAAATGTCCGATTTGTAACGGAAAGACGAGAGTTCAAGTATTTCATAATACTGTATTAAAAGATTTTCCTCTTTTCTGCCCTAAATGCAAATTGACGCATATCATTGATGTAGAAAAATTAGAGATTGTAATCAAAAATACAGAAAAACAAACTTTTATTATTTAGAAGAAAGGATATAAAAATGAAACGTTTACCTAAATATACGCCTGCGGAAGTACGGAATGATCCATACGGATTTACTTACAAAGAAATGTCGGAAGTTATTGGCGAGAATGAAGCAAAAGCCTTATATGAAGAATTATATAAGCAATTACCACGCAAAAAAAATCTATCAATGTTGGTAAAAAATATTTGCAAAAGCAGTGATACTGAAAAGTATGTTTACGAACTGAAAGACAACAAATACATTGAAACGGTTTTTATCAAGCGGCGAGATGGTGGAACTGTTTGCGTGAGCACACAAGTCGGTTGTCCTGTTGGTTGTATTTTTTGTGAGTCCGGGCGAAATGGCTTTGTTCGTAATCTAACATCGTCAGAAATCGTACAACAGATTATATTGTTGCGTCGAAAAGTAAACCGTATCGTTTTTATGGGTATGGGAGAGCCTTTATTCAATTATGACAACTTGATAAAAGCAATCCATATTCTCCGAGATAGATATGGGCTCAACTTTCCAACCGACGGCATTACCATATCAACAGTTGGTCCGGTCGATCAATTAAAAAAATTGCGCGAGGAACATCTTAAAATTCAGTTGACAATATCTTTACACGCAGCAACACAATCTGCAAGAAATCGTATTATTCCTCACATGCGCATATATGCTATTGAAGATGTTGTTAAGCAAGCCTTATCCTATTCTGAAAGGCATAATCGCAAAATTGTCTTTGCGTATTTGCTTTTACCGGGTATAAATGACCGGCCCTCAGATGTAAGACAACTTGCAAAATGGTTTCGGGGCAAAAAAGTTATGATTAACGTGTTACAATACAACCCAACAAGCAATTCAAGAATTAAAGCACCACAGAAACGGGAAATAGTTGCATTCAAACATCAATTAGAGCAAGCAGGACTTGAAGTTACTATGAGAGTTTCTCATGGCAGAGAGATTAACGCGGCTTGTGGACAGTTAGCTAACACATATAATAAATTCAAAAAAAAATGATTAAAAGTGCCAGACGCATAGACGCAGAGCCGATAACGCATTAGGTCAAAAAACCTATGTGTTATCGGCTTTTTTATTTAATATTGCGCAAAAGCCGCTGTTCCCTATTATAGAATGGATTGCGGGTAGTGTATTAAAGTCGCCCTTTTTTAAGGATACGGCGGTATCGGGGAGGTATCGCCGTGTCCATTTTTATTTACTGTAACCCGCCTAATGCTTTGCGGTCAAAAAAAGCTATGCTCCGCAAGCGGGATATTCCGGCTATGAATGTGAACTGTCAATACATTTAGCTACTGCTTACATTTCCTTTGCGCCCGTCCGCGTCTTGCGGACGGGCGCATTTTGCTTTTTTCAACTTTTTTCTGAAAAGCGCACTCAAGAGCCATCTCCCGAACGGGTACGGAGCGAAAGGGGCAGAGAGGACAAGCCCTTAACTCCCGTCCTCTACTCCACGCGGGAAGGAGGTGAACTCTATGGAGCTATCTTCTTCCGA
>ENA-OOZX01001069-OOZX01001069.1-human-gut-metagenome-genome-assembly--contig:-NODE-1069-length-19498-cov-5.269146_pt1 | contig 19498 bp, 18 predicted proteins | sample MGYA00241048_ERZ501412 | MGnify/ENA primary metagenome ERZ501412 (study PRJEB25962, sample SAMEA2042518) | human gut metagenome | biome: human gut; feature: human-associated habitat; material: faeces... | reverse complement strand
AAAATGGGTCGGCCGGGATTGGTCAATCTCGGCCGACTATATTTGGCTAAATTATCCCGACGCTAACATTCCTTAAGAACGCCGAGAAGCGATAAGTCGTCCTGAAAGCCGTCCGAAAACATCCTTTCGTAAAGCTCGTAGATATTTGTGTTATAGGAAACGATCTCATAGCCAATGTCGAGGCCATAGCACTCAAAGAGAGCATGGAAGAGTTTAATCTCTTGTTTTTTCACCCTCAACAATAAGCAGGACTTGCTTCCTAGACATCGAATTCGCCAGCCTTATAGAGCTTTTCGAGGTTGTGCCCCTCCCTTAGTTCCCTATCTGTTGCATTGGCTGCGGAAATTATATTGTGATCCGAAAGAATGAATAGACAGTCTGGCCTAAGGATTTTATTGCTGAACAAGACCGTATTATGAGATGCGCAAAGCACCTGGCGTCCAGTCTGGGACTTAAAATAGTCAACGACCTTCTCGGCGAGATCGTGATGGTAGAACGCATCAAACTCATCGACAAAAAGCAAGGACGGCACACTTGTAGCATGGAAATAATTAAACAGTCGCAGCAGCGCAACAGTGCCGCTTGAACAGTTTTCTGCAAACGGAATAAGTCGACTTTTTTCAAAGTACAAAGCGATATCACCCGATGGCGTTTCACGCGCAGTAAGGCGTTCTCGAATTCCAAAGTCATTCAAAAAAGCCTGAAGCTCAGAAACCAAGTCATTCGAAATAACGTTTTCGGCGATGGTAGAGACAAGGTTACGGTCGTTCATATGTACGTCGCCAATGGCATCCATTGACCGCGCAAACGTATAAAGCTTAAAAAGAGGCATTGCCCTCTCAAAAGGAATGTTATTGCAAACATACGCCAAAACAGAAATGCCGGGAGATTTGAACTCCCAGTTTAATCGATCGGCACCAATAGAGGCCAAATCGCCATCGAGCACTTTACCTGCACGGTGGTCGTAATCAAATGCAATCTTGCCGTTAACAGCCACTGTCTCACGAAGGTAGCCTGTTATCCCAGTCTTTTCGTAACGATAAGCAACTTCGTCATTCCCAAAGCGAAACGTGTAGGCAAAGCACGCCGACGTGACCCCATCAACTGCACTGAGGTAATTAGTTTTATTGGAATAGAAGGTCCGACGCCCTACATTTGCTGAAATATCGAGAAGAGCATTGGAGAAATTTGTTTTGCCGACAGCGTTTTTACCGTAGATAAGACCACAAGAAACGATGCCCTCATCGATGGCTGACGTATTGAATCTGTAGTCCCTGACATCGGTCAAATCGAAGGTAAATCTATGGGAGAAGTTTCGGAATCCCTCGACCTCAAAACGCGTTAGCATCGAAACCTCCATGTTGTACTTGCCGTAAAGTTTTTACGGCAAGTACAACATGGAGGCGACCCAGAGGGGCGTCATAGTCGAAGTCAGGTTTTCCAGCGCGCAGCAGCAGGAACGTGAACGATGACGTCGTCCACCTACTACCCGGCGAGCAGGGCGATCCATTGGTAGCGTCTTTAGCGAACGGGGTGAGCATCTACGCCAACTGGCCCTTACCGACCTACTGCATGTTCACGGTACGAGAGAGCGACATCGTTGTCAGCACTGTCGTAATTACCGGGCGAATGATCGAAGAGTTCAGGTGCACCGATGGCCGAATCGGCATCGTGAGGTACAGCCGCCTCGAGCGGCCACTAAATCGGAAGGGCGCTTCTGGTAAGAATACTTCTCTGCACGGTTTCGTCTTCTATGGCGCCCCAACTCCACGCCCCACCTATAAGGCACTCCGAGGCATCACGCGCAACCTCACTATAAAAACGCCCAAATATGTGTATCAACGCGAGTATCGAATCATCGAATCGCAACTGGTCGAGTGGTGCCTAAAACCCGACGAGTACAAACCTGGCTGCAAAATCGAAGAGTATGGTCATGTAGAGCTGGATTAATCAGGCCATCGGGCTTATTAATAATAGTAATAAATCAGTCCATAATCGTCATTAACTGGGTGAGGCAATTGACAGAAAGCAGACCAAAATATGAGTATTGGCTGCCCAATACCGACAACATAAAGTCCTACCGTGTTGCCCAAGTCAACTCCGTCGTTATTATCGGACCAAATGGGTCCGGTAAATCAAAACTCGGTGCTTGGATAGAGCAACAAGATTTCGAAAAGGTCCATCGGATTACTGCACAACGCGATATCAATTTTTCCGAGAGAATTCCTTTAAAGAGCTACGCAGAAGCAGAAGATAAAGTTATATACGGCGGCTCCCAATATAAGGAGAACAAACAAGTTCGATGGGAATGGGGTGAAAGCTATACAACAAAGCTCCTTGACGATTTTGACGATGTTTTAGCAGCCCTCATCGCACAAGTAAATCTTGAAAACCAGCGATTTATTGATGAATGCAGGCATGCAGAGTCTATTTCTGCAGAAAGACCCCCTCTACCGAAAACAGCCCTAGATAAGCTTAAAGTAATTTGGGATGAAGTTTTTCCTCAAAGAAAGATCGAACAGGAAGACGCGGCCTTCTACGCGTACTCCCAAAGTAATACGGATCGCTACAGCGCAACGCAAATGAGTGACGGCGAGCGTTCAGTGCTATATCTTGCCGCACAAGTTCTTTGTGTCCCAAACGACAAAATAATCATCATGGATGAGCCTGAAGTTCATTTGCATCCATCGCTTATGGCGCGACTCTGGACTTCCCTAGAGCAGTCGCGCCCAGACTGCCTTTTTATCTACATAACCCACGATGTTAATTTCGCCTCAACACACCGAAGCTCAGATATCATCTGGGTTAAGAATTTCGATGGCACCAAATGGGAATTAGAAATGCTTCCCGATAGCGACCTTCCAAAGGAGCTCTTAATAGAGCTCCTTGGCAACAGGAAAGAAGTCCTATTCGTTGAAGGAACCGAAGGAAGTTACGACAAGCGGATCTACTCCGCACTCTTTCCCAATTGTTATGTAGTCCCTTCCGGCGGATGCGAGCAGGTCATCAATAATGTGAAAGCATATAATCGCACCCAAAGCCTTCATGCCATAAAGGCCTGGGGCATCATAGACAGAGACTTTAAAACCAAGGAACAGCTCAACGTTCTTCAGGAAAAGGGCATCTTCCACCTCAAGGTCGCAGAAGTTGAAAATCTCTTTCTCACCAAAGAAGCGGTGCGGATTCTATCTCAGCGTTTCGGCGCCGATGCAGATAAGACCTTTTCCAGCATTAAGACATATGTAATTGAAAGGTTCAACAAACAAGCAAAGAAGCAGACATCGGAAGCGCTTGTAGCAGGCGTAAAGGGAGCACTTTCCGGAATAACTATTTCGGATAATGAGCAGCTGACCGCCGATGGCATCGCATCCTTAATTGATATTGCGAGCATAGAAAAGAACGTTAACGGCATATATCAAAAAGCCATTGAAGACCGTGATTACAATGAGATTCTCGGGCTATTTAACGACAAGTCACTTGTAACAAGCGTTGGCTATTACTTTGGTATTGATAACAAAATATATGTCGATCGAGCAATTTCCTTGTTGGAAGGCGACCTGAGAGACGAACTTTCAGAAGCCCTAAGGCACTATATTTCGCACTAAACGTCCGCTTCACGGTCGGCGAGGTCCCGCCAGAGCCACCGACCGGACCTCGCGCTAATAGCGGACACGCTCCAACCCGCCAACAATAACTCCTCCCCGTCCATGGCCGTCCAGCTTACGGGTTCAATGCCCGGAAGAGACGCAAAACAAGAGGGGCAGGCAACCTGATAGTTCCCGTTATTTGTCCTGCGCTGCATAGAAGCGGAGACATATACCGTTTTGCGAGCGCGAGTAACACCGACGTACAGCAGGCCCATTTACTCAATAAGCCCGTCTGGCAATTTCTTCGCATCCACAATCCAGCATCCATGCGCAGAACGCGAGCACGTACCAGCACTTTCGCACCGAGAGCAAATCGCTCCAGGCCAATCGGAACGCGTATCGCCCGGAATGAAAACAATATCCCACTCGATCCACTTAGCGGAGTGAATGGTCATCATCGAGACATCCGCATCAAGGAAATAGGAGAAACGTCGCAGGGAACCCTCGGAAAAGATGTTCACGATATAATCGAAGCGCTCCGGCGGATCCAGCGCGATGCAGTCATTTTTAAGGTATTTCCGCAGCGCCCCAAGAAACATGGCATAGGACCGCCCATACTCGAATCTCCTGGAGCCATGTGTCGGTAAAGCCACATGCAAGAAGAAAATCACTCGCTTTTATGCCAGTTTTCAATTCTGATGAAAGGGTGACTGGGCATTTCTTATATCAGGATCACGTAATTGGATGCCAGCGCATCAAAGCTCTTCAGGTGGCGTTAGAAAACTTAAGCCGCAGTGCGTCGAGCATCTCCTCGACGGGTCTTCCTCGCCAGATCCCCATGTCATTGCGTAGCGACTCCTCGTCAACTGATATGACGTTCGCAGGCACGGCCCGTGCCCCCCTGTCGATGACTTGCTGTCTAGTCGCCAGAAATCATATGACGGGGCACGGGCCGTGTTCCGCTATGTGGTTATCGATTTTGTAAAGAGACTATGCGTTACCCGGCGGCGCAGCAAGGTCAACCGTTGGCAACAAAGGACAGCGAGAACTATGTCGGCACCGGTAACGAAGCGCAATATGGACAGTGATGCTACGCAATATTCGATTGCAATCAAACAAGCAGACATCAGCCTGATCCACATAAAAGAAGAAGTGGATGCCTTGCTTAACATCGATAGTTTTAAACTAATAAACGAACCTCCACGAGGCTTTCCCTTAATTACGACATGAGGAGATGCGCATGTCAGAACAGTCACCAATTAGCACTTTCGAATCGTTCCGGCAAACATACTGGACCTACTACTTAGCCCTTGAAGATCGTCTCCTGCAGACAGAAAGGTGCTGCGCATTCTCGCAGAGGAATATAGAGGCATTTTCAATCGAATACCTCACCTTGCTTTTGTCTACCTGCGGTGAAGTTGACTCGCTGGCAAAAGCTATTGGGACGCACTTCTTTCCTGAGGCAGATCTAAACAGCTGCACAATTTCTAAGTGGGGATACTATCTTTGCCAATCTTTCCCAGGGATAGATACGAAAGTCCTCCAATTTAAGAATGGGATGCAATTAAAACCCTTTGATAGCTGGCAACAAACCACAGCAACAAATAAAAAGGGACAAACCATCTATGTAAAAGCGCCAGGCTCAAAGCGCCTCCAATGGTGGACTGACTACAATACAGTCAAACACTCCAGAGCATCAATCGATCCAGATCGAGGCTTAGCCAATTATGAAAAAGCCAATCAGGGCAACGTCATCAAAGCGATGGGAGCGCTATTTCTACTCAATAGACTTATGATGCAAAGACTGGATGCAGATGCTTACCAAGCAATAGAGCGATCGAAGCTTTTCAAACTATGCAACTCCCCAGATGAGACCGTGACTTTCATTTGTTATGGGAGCAAAGGTGTCCCGCTTCAAATAACACATAAAGCGCCAAGGGCAAGAATATAGCAAGCAAAGAAAGCGATCGCGGGAAAAACGGAGCTGAAGAAACCAAAATCTTTAGTCATCTCGCTCCAACAGCCCTCAAAGAAGAAAAGGGATTATGGCTGAATCAAACAAACAAAAGGGACAAATAGAAGATACTGGATGCTCCTACGGATACTTCACCATTACAAAAGCTAAAGAGCAAGATACTGAAGCGGTCCTAAACTGTGAAATACCACTTCAAGAAGACGAATATGAAGCGGCAAAAGCAGAACTCGAGAAGCTAATAAGCATCTCTAACTTAACTGAGATCATCCTAGATTTCGAAGACGCTCAATCTGAGCTAACCGTGTCCATTAATGCAATCGATCCAAATGACCGTAAGTCGATGAAGGCAGCGAAAGCAGCTACCGAGCACTACGTAGAGTCTGTTGTACGGACCGTCACCCATTACAAAAGACAATTGCACGCCGCTTACGGAGACTGCGTAGCAAATTCTTTTGATAATGAGATTTCAAAGATTTACGACAACGGCAACTCTTATGCATTGCTCTATAAGCTTAGAAATATATATCAACACGAGGGAGCCGTCCCGTTAAAACTAAGCAGAAAGTTCGAGGAAGACGGCACTGTCAAATCGTGCATCGTTCTCAATGACTCAAAAATGCTAAATGGTCATATTGCGAGCTATCTCAACACTAAAGTCAAAACTTACATCAGAAGTAATCCCGAAATCGATATTCATATCCTTACTAAAGAAGTTTTCGACCAGCTAAGTGAACTAATGCAAAAATTTATTGAAACGAAGCTGATTGATACAAAGCTTGCCAAAACAGGCAGTAGCTACATCGACCTTTTCTTAAAGCTAGATAAACAACGTGACATGTTGTTTCTTACGAGAATGAAAGAGATAAATGTCGCGGGGCCTCGTGGGTTTAACGTTATACAAACCCAAATATCACTCGAATATTTATGCAAACTACTATCTGCCTACCTAACCAATCGGCCTGGAATACTCTTATCTTATTGGGGCCAAGACCTAGACGACAATGCGAAAAAAATACTACCAGGACCACGGGATGTGCTAGGCCCGAGCTACTTTACTAGCAAGAGTCCCATACGAATTGCAGGGGTTCATTATTCATGGCAAAGAGGGACGTTCGCTCTGGTGGAACCAACTCCAGAAATCTGCTGCATGTTGCATCGCGATGATATGGCACTGCCAGCGACAGAGCAACTTGACTTTTATTGGGACCTATTTGAGAAACTAGTTAAAGGACTTAAAGCCCTGACGAATATCAACACCGCAGCACAGAAAGAGTCAACCTTAGCTGGCAAAGGCATCGTAACCGCCAAAAGCTAAACCGCAAATCCCAAAACCGTCTATCCCAAACTAAACCCACTCAACTCGATTGCGTCGAAAATGTTGGTACAAGGGTGCCCCCAGCGTCCGTTTAACGAAGAACGGTCTTCGTCCTAGAATCCGAAATCACCTAATAACAGGTTCCGGGAAAGGACGTAGACCGCTACGGAAATCTTGTCAGACCTGACGCCGGACATGCTCGCCATGCCCCGTTTTGACGACGGCGCCATCGACATGCAGGAGCCGCTCGGGTGCGTCGCCAAGCAGATCGCGAACGCAGTGATGGACGCTGAGGCCGACCAGCTGTGCGGGGGCGGGGCGAACAAACTCTCTCGACACTACCGACAGAAGGCCCAAAAAGGGTCAGCAGGAGCAGGTCTAGGGAAATCTATGGTACGTCCAGAAATGGCCCGTCAATAGCAACGATGTACGGCCAATAGGTAGGGAAATTTGCAGTGTCTAAAAACAGCATCTAGGCTAGACCTTATGGGTTTAAATCATGAAAGGACCCGCCACTAAAATGGCATCGCCTATGAAAACTCCCAGCCGTTTTCTTCAGCAAGTTCATTCAGGCTATAGGTTTTAATTCCAAATGAACTTGCAACTTGCGGAATTTTATAAGGACTTGTTTTCTTTTCCTCTGTAATGATATCCAAATTGTAAAACATTGCGGTAGCAATCAGGAAGGCATCCCCGGAAGAACACTCTCGCGTATCGCCAAACTTTAACAGTTTTGGCTGAGCATTGACTATCTGTCTGAGACATTGCTGGACTCCAGGCGACTCAACAATAATCCTAACCCCGGAACTATTTAGCCACTCCTTTGCTAAGTCATCCCGTGCACCCCTCTTTACTTCCTTTTCAATTTGGCTACAAACAACAAGCCTACGCTCGGAAGCAAGCTTATCTATCTCACGCCATAGTCCAACATGAACTCGCCTTGGATAAAGAAAACCATCGTTTTGGGACAATATTGAGCATGTATCCATAATGTACTGATAGCTAAGTGATTCTAAGTCGAGCTGCTGAGGCGTTTTGGTAAATTTCACCCGAAAGCCTCCTTGAACACGAATCCAAGAGAATCCGGTTTAACTCCTAATGCCGAAGCTGCTTCATACTCGCTATAAACACCTAAAGAAAGTGCTCGATTTACATAGGCGCAATACAAGGCCCCATGGAAATCAACCATCTTCTTTTCGTAAGGCATATACCCCATGGCGCGTCCAGACTCTTGAGCTTTTGCTTTCTCTCGCAAACTAGACTCAATGGCTTCACGCCGAAATAAATCCAATAATTCCTCATAGTCAGTGCGGGACATTTGACCGATGTCGTATACACGCCTTGCAACAACATCACGACTAATAGAGTATTTATTTGCTATCACATCAAACGAATGAAAGTCAGAAGGATTAAGCCCATTATTTATTTCGTGAAGTGCAGTCTGTCTGGAAAAAAGAAACTCACCAGCAACTGCATTGCAATATACCTCTTCGGCATCATCGCATTCAGCATTTATACAAGAACAGGTGGTTGATTTCCTGTAGCATAGGTGAATCATCTCGTGTAACAAACTAAAACACTTCGCTGGCCATCGATCCGACTGATTTACCGCCGCAATTGGGAGCATCTCAAAATAGAGAGATATGCCCCTCACCTCATCGACAGATGGCTCTGAAAACTGAGCAACGCAAATGCCGCGTTCTTCCAATAGAGAACGAAGACTCTTATACAAAACTCGCGACGAAGCAGAAGAGATCTGGTTGCTAAGCGGATAATCAATCCATTCTCGCAAACGCTTGGCAGCCTCAACAATATCGCTCTCTAAATAAGGCAAATCACAGCTTAGAATTTCGGGACCCGTCTTTTTTGCTAGCTCCAAAATATCCTCACGGCGCAAGAGCAAATCTTCTACGGCAAGGTTCAACGCACTGTCATCGGAATAACTTGGCTTATATCCAATTCGCTTGTTGGAAATTGGAGGTTTTCGCGTCTCTTTCAACTTATTCGGTTCAAGATAGAGTCCCGCCAATGGGCAAAGCAACACATTAGCCATAGCTTCGGCTTGATTGATTGTCGGATAATCACCAGGATCACCATGCTCCCAGCCCCTCAGCTGCGTAATGGAGATTCTAACTTTAGCAGCAAGAAAGTCTTCGGAAACTCCCCTTATGACACGAAGACGCTTTAGAGTTGCACCATTAATTAGGGCGAGCTGAAACAATAGATCCCTCATTTAAACTTTGAAAGATGTTTTTACTCATTTTAGCAAATGAGAGCTAATGTGCATGTCAGGTGTTTCCCCGAAATCGATTATAACCAGTCCAGCTAATTCACCTTGGAAACATATCAAGCCCAGTAACTGTCAAACATATAAATACGAGTTAATCCGTAAATAACAAACGCCATGCTCCAGACAGTGAATACTTAAGAAAAATTACTACCTGTCGCCATAACGACACCTAATGATTAAAGCAATTCGATAGTCATCATTTATAAAAATGCGAGCAACGTCACTGCGATCACGACGCACGAAACGCCAACAGGACTCATCACCCGCTACAAAAGACACCGGGACTTTTGGCCCCGGTGTCCCGAATAACATCTTGATACAAAACACAATCAGTCAAGAGGCTACGGTTCAATCTAAGTTGAGTAGCCCATAAGACATGAGCCCATTCCGCTAATCTAGCTGAAATATCTTGTACACCTCAACCGCCAAGCAGAAGAACCCGGCGAAAACTGCGGCGAGCATAGATTTAACCGTTACCGCAGTGATGACCCCAGCAATAATGGCTGGAAATAAAAGCATCGAGAAGAATACCAACGCACCAGATCGCACAGCCAACCAAATCCGAAACCGAGCGCGAATACCGATGACACCCATATGAGCTCTTGCGGCCAAATAGCGAAAGAACATAATACGCACCCCAACCAAATTGCGACTTTTTCGGCCTCAATGCAGAGGCTACTTAGCAAACTGCTCGAGAATAGAACTCAGGCACTTGGCTTGCACCTCAAGCGTCTGGTTGAACTGCTGTTTAATGAGGTCGGTCATGATTCCCTCGCTATCGTAGCGCTGGTACATCCTAGCGGAGTTTGCCAACGTAGACATCATCACGCTCGTAAGCTGATCTACATAGCTCATCTTTGCCGCAGCATTGAAGTATTCGACTGCAATGCGAATGCTTTCTACCTGGCCACGCTTAAACTCCCTAGAGCACCTATAAGTCCACGTAGCATTTACGACCGCGTTCAGCACCTCCTTCGTGAGCTTGATTTCGGTATCCGTTACTGGTCCAAGCGATATCGCTCCCATAGCAACCACCCTGCCTTCCGTCGTTTGCCCTGTCTACATAATGCCGCGGGCGACCGAGGTATTGAGTGACGAAGCTGATCAAGTCCAGTGAACCAAGTACATGAGCCAACCGAGAAGCAGATACAAAGTCCGCGACAAAGCACTCAGGTTTCGCTTCACTTTGTAGTACTTTGTAAGTTAATAAACGGAAGGATGTCTCTCAGGTCATCGCAGCACTGGCAGCAGTGGGTCCAAGACGACCGATCTGTCCCCGTAGTATTAGAGGGAGACACGCAAACGGTAACTGCACCGCTGCCTCTCACGGATGCGTCGTTATTCGAGTTTCCAACAAACACAATGTCTTGGGGCGAAACGCTCAGATCGCCCGCGACCCTGCTCACAAATCTGCGCTTACCCTCGTAGTCAAAAGGACTAATGCGGATGCCATCAACAACGCCTTCAGAATCAAACAGAAACTGATTGGACTTGATTTCCTCCACGTAGCAAGCAAGGTCACCAAGGGCCGCGCGTATAAACTGCCTCTCCGAGCGAGAGACAATCCAGATCAGAACGCCCGCATCGTTAAGCACCTTAAACACGTCACAAATACCCGGAATTAGCCGAGTGCCATTTCCGATGCAAGTGATGTCATCTTTGGTAATACGCGCTTCCCTGAATAATTCCGTAGCCTGCTGAAAATAGCTTCGCCTATCATCAGCATCGTGAGAATAGTGCGCAAGGATATTCTGGAATCGGGCTTTATCTTGGCCAGATTCGAGCCAGATATAACGAAGGCTACTGTCAGCATCGATCTTGGGCAAAAGAGTGCCCACAAAATCAAACACAACTGCAACAGTTTTTCCAGAAGGACCAGCGGCGTTATCGCTAGTTAAAGGCAACGGGACCATCTTTCTGCCCATACGCCAATAAATCTCTAACAACGCAGGAATATATCGCTGCATATCCCCCTCAAACACGGAATACGACTCAACCGCATCCCATGCTTGCGTATTGGAACAGTCCGAAAAAACGCGTTCAAGAATTATAGGTCCAGATGAATCACTGACCCTAGGAGCAATGAATGACAGTAGCAAATTAAAATACGATGGACCTGGCAAATTTCTCCCCGACACCCAGGTCCGGAAAGCGCTCAATAATATGCCAGCATCGCTATCAAGATGATCGAGCTTGATATTATTGCTCTCAACAACCAAACGAAGAAGCTTGGAAAACTTACAAGTCCACTCTTCATCTCGCTGGCGACGTCCGCGCCTCGTCATTAATGACCCCCTAAACGCAAACCTTTATGCATACTGCTTTCGATACCAAATTAATTGTTTATGGAGTAAATAACCGAAGAGCATCCATTGCCTTATAAATAAACTCCAAATGCAAAGCAAGACTATTGTGAATCGCCGCAAACAAACTTCTTAAGTCGTCGTTTAATGCCGCAAAGTTTGCCGCGAACACGCTGCCAGAGAGAAGAACGGAAATCCCACTTGACCATGAGATCCGGGATGGACAACCCCGCAGACACGTCATTCAAGAACTCGTCGCGCCTTGGATAGGGCGCGACAGAACGGACGAGGCTGGGGTTGCCCGCGATTACCTCCTCAAGCGTGGCCGGGCCGTTTACAGTGAGCCCAAAGATAGCCTTGAATGCCCGCTCGCCCTTCTCCGTATTGCATAGGACGGCGGATACGCCCTTGGAGTAGTCGACCTCGGGATGAATATTCTGAAAACCCCAGAAGTCGCCAAGCGTGATATCGGCACCGCTCGAGCGCTTTACAGGACATGCGAGACAAGATGAACGAAGGCTTGCGTTGGCCAAGAAAGCCTTCATGTACCAGTCCTTCCCAAACACCTGGGACTCGGTGTCCTCGGTGTTGTCTTTCTCCGCTATGTGCTTGTACATAGCGGAGAAAGACAACCATCCGGTTGTCTTACTCCGCATATTTACGTCGCAGACATCCGACCCGAAGCCCTCAGCGCGGTAGTCTACCCAGCGCGACCAGAGTTCGGGAGAGGGGACACCGTGGCAGATAACGTCGACGGACAGAAAAAGATCGCCGTCGGCGAGGCCCCCGAGATACCCCCTCATGCCTGCGACCTGGCAGGAGGTGCCGGCGAAGAGGACGCATCGTCCAGAACGGATTGCATCGCGTACGCCCCTGTACGCCTCTTTCCCGACGGAGCTCTGCACGTATTTGGAACGCATGACGGCATCGAGACCAGCTTCGTTGTCGACGAGCACATGGCGGACAGCCCGGCATCCCTCATCGAAGGCCGCGCCGCAGACGACGCCGCCATCGGCAAGCACCTTGCGAGCAAGGAGCCCGAAAATACCACCGGAAGAAGACCGCTCAAGCAAATCTGGAGAATCGGCCTTTGCCCACGATATGGATTGCAGCAGGTCATCCCGGTGCTCACCCAACGCGGGACAGGCCCGCTCACAGGCGCCGCATCCGACGCAAATATCGGAATCCACTATAGGATAGGAAAAACCAAGTCTGTCACGCTTCATGAAGATACACTCCTTGGGACAGACGGCAGCGCAGGCGCCGCAGCCACAGCAAGTGTCACCAAGAGCAGAAATAGTCGTATTTGACATAGAATTATCCTAACGAAGGAGCGGAAGACGGGTGGTAATCCCCGCCTTCTCATTTGAATCGAGCACGAATAGCCACATGGCGACTGTGAAAAACACGGTGTAAGCCGCACCCCACGCGAGAAACAAAGGCCAGCTCACAACAGGCAAAAAGAAGCTTAGTGACTTGCAGACGACAAGGACAGCTGCGGCCGTCAGCGCTACCGGCAGGTTACGCTTCCAGAAGAAAGCCATATCGAGCCCGATGCGGTTCTGGTAGTACCAATTCATGAAGAGACCGTTGCCTAGCGCAATGCTCACAATGTAGGCGATAGCTGGAGCCCAGTAGCCAAGATACGGAGAGGCAAACCAGGTAAAGGCGACATTCAACAAGGACATGCAAAGGTAGACGACGCTACGTGCTTTGTGCTTGTTCTTGGCACGCTGAATCTCAATACCAGTGTTCTGACAGAGTGGGACGCCGACGGGAAGCGTCATCGCACAGATGAGATAATACGCATCGATGAACCCTGCGCCCGCCCACTTGGTAATAAAGAATCGGCCCAAAAGAACGAATCCACAATAGACCCAGAAAAACAGGAACATCTGGTAGCGGCCAACGCGTGTCATTAGCCTAGTAAGCACATCGTTGTCATTGGACTCGGCAACAATGCGGTTAATCTTGGGAACGAAGACGCTCGACATGGTGGTCGAAAGCGAGTAGAAAACTTGCCTTATCTGAAGCGACACCGCAAACACAGAGACCGTCACAGCGCTTGTAAGTGCGCCGAGCATCATGTTGGGGACACTCTGGTTGATGAGATCGCAAACTTGGTTCACAAAAATCCAAGCGGAGAACGACGCGATTGCCCGAAAGAGTGCCGTGTCGAATCTCTTGAAGCTGAACCTCATACCGAGTCTAAAGTAAGCGAAACGAGCATTAAGCAAGAGAAGGATAACAGTGACGGAAAGCTGAGCAGTTGCAACGCCCACGGCACCCATGCCAGCACAGAGAAGCAGAAACGCTATGCCAGGAGTTGCCAGAGTGGTGAACATCTGCCTGGTCTGCTGATACTTGAACTGCTCATGCGCGATGATATAGGCATCGAAGACGGTGGAGAACAACGTACACGCCACATTGACGGCCATAATCGCCATGAGCTCCCCGGCAAGTCCTACCTGTCCGGAAGTGAAACTTCCCGAAAAGAACGTTTCCACGTTTGCGGCGAAAAGCAGCCCCAGCGAAAGCGCGACAGCGCAAACGGCAAGGTACAGCATGAGGTACATTCCATTGAGTGAGCGGATGTCATCCTCCGTGCCATGCGCGTTCCTCTGCGTATAGAAGCGTACATATGCCTCTGAAAATCCAAACGTGAGCAACGTAAGCGAAAACACGAACGAATTCGAGGTTTGGTAAACACCATAGTCAGCCTGCCCCACAAAAGAGAGAAGCATAGGTGTGTAGATAAGATTCACAAGGTTCTTGACGATGATATTCAAGTAGCCAAGAATAGCCCCCGCTTTACGTTGGCTAGTCACGAGCAACACTCTCCAAAGCGCAAGCTAACCAATTTCTTGAAGATTCACGTAACATCGCAAGTCGAGAATCAACATCATCCCAATCGGTACCAAAAATGGATTTAGGTCCGAAAGAAGACTCTGAAGAGCGATGACCTACGAGGCCAAAATTTGAACAAAGCGTGTCAAAACGGGAAGACATATCAGCGTCAGCACTAACACGCTCGAAAATTGCAAGCGGTTTGTGATGCAGAAGCGCAAAAACACTGGCGTGAAAGGAATCGGTACAAACAAGATCGCTATGCGAGATAAGCCAGACGAATTCGGAAGGTCCAATTTTCAGCGATTTATCCATTACGTCAATAATCGCAATGCCGCGAGAAGCCGCAAGCTCTTCAATCTTCGCATTGTTAACGTCGTTGCCGAGAACATATTTGAATAGGTACGGTTGATCGCAGGCGACGCCCTTGGGTTTGACGGAGACAGCTTCCCAATCAGCGGCGCCGAGCAATAAAGTCGGATCAAGAACAACAGCCACATCGCGACCGGTGAGATCGCGCACAATATTGGAGCCAGCGGATTCACGTACAGAAATGGAACAAATGCCATTAAGCAGCCTAGCGGTCTCATCCCTGTTCGAAACGATACTGCTCACCCCAAAACTAGCGGCGTACGCAATCTTCTTTTCAGAAGCAACCATCGGAAGATACTCAAGCTCACTGTTAAAGACAAAATCGGGATTCCAAACTTGATCGGAGCCGATAACAAAACATGAATAAGAATCAAGCAAACCCGGAGAAATATATTCCTTTGTAACCGTACCATTTGAAAAATTGATAAAACTGTTGTTAAAGGCCCTGAACAGCGAATTACGGTCATTGATATGTCTCAAAAGACTCATGCATTTCTTAAAGTATTTAGCTTTAGATGATAGTGGGCCCATAATTGAACCATCACGTCGTAGAGACTCAACTTGGCAGCCATAGTCTTCAAGAACATGCTGAAGTGCGTAGTTTTGAAGCCTATTACCGAAATTAACACTTTGGATTGTAAGTATTCCAACTTTCATAATATAACACCAATCAATTATTGAAACCCGAACGGGCGAGAACGGAAAAAACTAGAACTGCGAGCTTATTAATTTCTGTAAATTAAAGACGGCTTTCTCCAACCAATAAGCGCATTTAATGCGTCCCTTTAGTAAAAGTAGAATGGAAGGTATCAAAATTTGAAAAGGCCCCAAGACAGCACTAGGAAAATCGCTTAGTTTAGGATTTGTCTCCAGGGCAGCAAGCGCATCAATCCAGAGATCTTGAAACTTACTAGCAAAGACATCATTAAGGCGAACAAACCGTTTGAATTGATTTGAAATCTCGGCCGCGAGAACGCGATTGCCCTCAGACTGGGACAAGAAATTTGCAGTAATTAATTGATTTATTGCAAGCGAATAATCGACCAGCCTGGCTACGTCTGTCTCGCGGAATATGCCCGTAGTCCCAGATGCATCAAGATCCCAGCAATACAACGGAGTATCAGAAAGAGATACGGTGCCGCCAGGAAATACGGACAATAAGGCAATGTTGAACAACCTATCCTCTGAAAATTTTATTCCAGCCGGAAACAACAATTTATTCCAAGGGCTTTTTAATGAGAATTCCAGCAATAAATCCCTACGATAAAGTCTCGACCAAACAGCATTAAATTGATACTCATTAGAATATGGCACGCAATCAAAATTGAAATTGAGACATGCTTCCCTCAAGTCTCCAAATGACAAGGCGCTCACAGCCCGCAGCGCACGTTTGCCACCAAAGTAACGGTTGGTGCCAATCTGAGAAAAGCTATGTACAAACGGAAACAAAACGATTTCCGATCCAGAATTCATGCCTTGTTGAACGGCAGAAGACACATCCGGCAGAAGAAAATCATCCGCATCAACAAACATAATCCAATCACCGGTTGCGGCGCGAAATCCAACATCACGCGCGACGGACCTACCGCTATTCGATTGCTCAATCAAATTGACGCGCTTATCGAATGAAACGATGCTGCGAACCATCTCTGAAGTAGAGTCGGTTGACCCATCATTTACAACGATCACTTCAAGCGAATCAACGTCAATAGTCAATACGCTTTTGATTGCACGCGCAATCGTTTTTTCAGCCTGATATGCCGGAATAATCACGCTTAGAGAGGAGTCGACAAGCATACTCCCTCCCTATCATTAAGTACGCTCTTCGAACTTTGACCCAGGGCTAGACTTATGCCGATAACTGTCCAAATTAGCAAACCGTATGTAAAGTTGTTTTGAGTCAAGGACACCTCTAGGCACTCGTGAACCAACATCGCAAGAAGGAGAGAGACGCCCATACGGGAACTGAAGTCGCCGCATTCTACGAGCTTCCCTCGAATCATCCAAAATAGACAAAGCAGAAGTAGTAATCCCACGACACCGGACTGAAGTATTGTCTGCAAATACATATTGTGAGAAGAGAAATCAGTGTTATAAATCATTGAAGGTGTCATCTGAAGCCCTAAGCCTAGAGCCTCATTTCCATGAACCGCCAATAAAACCATCTTCCACACAAGCTCTCGCCCGCTAAAAAAGTTTTTATTTAACCACTCGCGAGATAGGGATTCCAATTGAAATCCGAGATTGGTTCCATAAAGAGATGGATAGACAATTGAAAATGTTAAAACCCCAATTAAGATACAGATAAATACGGCATTCGTCAGAAAACGCGCACCAGATTCATCTCTATTCTTTAATGCCAATACTAGGATAATAAAAATGAGGCAAGTCAGAAGTGCCGAACGGCTATTCGTAAAGCTTAAAAGAATGCCGCAGAGAACGAGTGACAAGACATGCAGGCTTTCTAATTTCATTTGGCAATCTAAAAAAGTAATAGCAATAGCAGCCAAAATGACAACAGCAAAGCCATTTCCGTGCCCATAAAATGCGGAATAGTAATTTGTAATCCTCCCGCTAACAAACCAGTATGCTAAACACAAACTCATAAGAACTAGCATAATTAGGAACAATCGATGGACGTTCCTGCCTGTCCATTGATAACGAGAAAACGAGATAAGCGTCAAAAGAAATAAAGCTGTTTGAATTAATCTCTCTCCACCTTTTTGGCCGAAGCCAAAATAAAGACCCAGTAAATATAAAAACAAAGCAGCTGCGGAAATCAAAAGACCAATATCTAGCCTATTCCCTTTAATTCGCTTTGCGCTTACCAACATATATAAAAGCTCAAATACAATCACGGCACAATAAAGTAGCGAAGTCAATGGTGCCATCACCTTTATTGGCAGCAACAGAATGCACCCAAGGATAAGAGCCATCAATATTGACTCTTCCCATAGCCCTTCGTCTCGTAGGCCGTTATATGAGATGTTATTTGGAGACAAACTATTCTCCTTTAGCATTTTCGATTTCCGATCTGCTTTGCTGGGACGCCGCCCACAATGCTATACGGTTTGACATCCTTGGAAACAACAGCTCCAGCAGCGATTATCGACCCCCCCCCAACGGTAACTCCTGGAAGAATGATCACGCGCCTTCCTATCCAGACGTCATCACCGATAACTACGGGGCGATAATCTTCATAACCTTGGTCAATCATCGGGATATCACAACGGTCGTGCTGGTGGTTGCGGGTTAGAATGCAGCATTCAGGCCCCATCATCACATTGCTGCCAATAGTGACTGGGCCAAATACTTGAGAATCAACGCCAAGGCTCGATCGATCACCAATCGTCACATGTTCGTCAAACTCGGCGCCGCTCTCGATATTTACAGCCTGTCCAATGGCGCATCCCATCTTTCTGGCCCAAAAAACTCGAATTTTCATCGATACTCTAGAACGACGAGAAACAGGGAAATGCTTTCCGAAAGCGCAATATAGCCCTCGAAGTAACTTGGTTTTCATCTAATACGCACGCACACTTTCGTTTGAATCATAAATATCCTGAATACGACGGAAGCATGACGTGTATTCATATGCCTGGGTTACATAGGCGCGCCCCAAACAGGAAAGTTCTGTCCTGCGCTCGGGGTCGTCGGCCAGTTGTTCGACAGCGTTTGCGAGAGCCTCATCGTCACCGCGCCGTACCACGATGGCGGTCTTGCCATCATCACACGCTTCCATAAGGCCGGGGATATCCGAAATCACAAGAGCAGTACCGGAAGCCTGCGCTTCGACAGCAGAAACGCCAAAGCTCTCGCTCTCGCTCGGAACCAAAGCGACATCAAAAGAAGCCCATTCGCAAGCTGCGTTTTCCTGAGTGATAAACCCGAGCCATTTACAATAACCATCCATGCCAAGAGAGCTGGCAGTATCTCGAAGATATTTCTCCTGCGTACCAGCCCCAGCAATGCGAACCTTAAGGTTGATATCAGGTCTATTGCGGTGCACCAAACTGCATGCGTGAAGCAGAGTCTCTATTCCATATTTCGACTCAAGACCTTTTACCGTTCCGACAACAAATCCCTCATGCGGAACCGCCTTATCAGGATTAAACAGGCTCATATCAACACCAAAAGGCGTAATTGCAATCTCTTTGGATGTGTATTTATGAGTTTCAACAGCCATGGCTCGGCTGGTTGACATAATCCAAGTTGCTTTATCTAGAGAACGTTTTAATATGGCTTTATGCAAGAAAGACTTTTGCGGAAATTCATATACATCGCTGCCCCAGACAGAAAGGTAGTAAGGACGTTTGCACGCAAACGAACAAATAGTTCCATAGCTTGAAGCATAGTGTGCGTGAACGATATCAGGATTTACCTCTTTAATAAGAGCCTTTGCTTGGGAAATGGTTCTAAAATAGGACAATTTTTGAATATCAGAGCCCAGGCGCTCGCTGTCATTAGAAAGCCAGTGAACAGACACACGATCGATTGTACCGGCATTTCCAGCAAGCGGCTTTTCTAAGCTTGCGACGTGTACATCATAGCCTACAGAAGAAAAGTATGAACACCATTTTATGGTATGATAATTGTTACAATTAGCAAAATACAGAATCGTATTCTGTCTGGCTACACCGGACTTCCCGATCAACTTAATCCCTCTTAAACAAATCCCTCGTATACACCTTGTCCGCCACGTCCGCGAGCTCGTCGCTCCAGCGGTTTGCGACGATCACGTCGCAGCCGGCCTTGAAGGCCTCCAGGTCGTGGGTGACCTCGGAGCCGAAGAACTCCGGCGCGTCCAGC
>ENA-OOZX01001057-OOZX01001057.1-human-gut-metagenome-genome-assembly--contig:-NODE-1057-length-19689-cov-5.668687_pt1 | contig 19689 bp, 15 predicted proteins | sample MGYA00241048_ERZ501412 | MGnify/ENA primary metagenome ERZ501412 (study PRJEB25962, sample SAMEA2042518) | human gut metagenome | biome: human gut; feature: human-associated habitat; material: faeces... | reverse complement strand
TAGCATCATTTCTGATGCTAAGATCTTGATTGGTCATCTTAACTTAATGACATTGCCTTGTGGAGTCTCTTTTTTTTCTGCAAAAACATGAAGATATTTGTTCCTGTTATAATAAAAAATCTTTGTTGTAAAGATTGGAGTCGCAAGTTAATATATGATACATATGGCGGAATGAAGAGATCTATTTTCTGTAAAAAAGTATAATGAGAATATGAGTATCCGTAAAACGAAAGGAGATAGAAGATGAAGATAAAATCAGTTGCAGTTTTAGGTGCAGGGGCGGTAGGCTCCTATGTGATCTGGGGACTTTCACAGAAACCGGAAGTCCGGTTTGGCGTGATTGCCGAGGGAGAAAGAGCGGATCGTCTAAGGAAAAATGGATGTGCGAATAATGGCAGGATTTACCATCCGGAGGTGTGGTCACCAGAAGAAGCACATAATGTGGATCTGCTGGTGGTTGCTTTGAAATACGGTTCACTGGAAGGTACATTGAAGAGTATACAAAAAACAACGGGTGGACATACAGTGGTCATGAGCCTGATGAATGGAGTCGACAGTGAAGAAATAATCGGAAGAACAGTGGGCACGGAGCATGTCTTACCGGCACTGATCAAAGTGGCTTCACACAAAGAGGATGATGGTTATCATTTTGATCCGCCGACCACACTGGAAATTATTTTTGGAGAGCCATCTGCACCGTTTGACAGTGAGCGTGTGAGAGCGGTGGAAGCGTTGTTTACAGATACTGGGATTCATTTCCGGTCGACCGAGTACATTCAGGAGGAGATATGGTGTAAATTTCGCCTGAATGTATACAACAATCTGCCACAGGCAATTCTGGGGACAAGCGTTGGATGTTACCACGACAGTGTCCACATGAAAGCAATCAGTGATGGATTAAAGAGAGAACTGGAAATGGTAGCGAAGGCAAAAGGAATCGATATGAGTAAAACAGGAAGTTCATCCGGACGCGGAAGCGTAGTTCCTCCGACAGCCAGATATTCTACCTTACAAGATCTGGATGCCGGACGTCATACGGAAATCGATATGTTCTCCGGTGCGCTTGTGCGGATGGGAAAGGAGCTTGGAATCCCTATGCCGTACAATGAATATACTTATCATATGATCAAAGCGCTGGAAGAGAAAAATGATGGTAAATTCAATTATACCGGGAATCAAAAACCAATCATCGAAATAACTGTAAATGAGAATGCTGTGATACACTTTGAACTCTGGCCGGAAATCGCACCGATTGCCTGCGGAAGTGTTATGCAGCTCGCAGAGAAGAAAATATTTGACAGAAGAGCCATTGAACGTCTGGAACCGGGATTTGTCCTCCAGCCACTGTTTTTTGATGGTGTTGATCCACAGATCGATATCATGGTCGAACCGGAATTTAAAACCAATCCTGAAAATGCCAAAATCGTTTTTGAACGGGGGATTGTTGCCATGGCAGGAGATCCAGAGAACAGTTCTGGCAGCCAGTACTATATCACTCTTGCTGCTTCTGAGAGATTGAATGGTAATTTCACTGTAATCGGAAAAGTGATCGATGGCTGGGATGAGATTGAACGACTGGAACATGTAGAAGTAGAAGAAGCCATTGAACCGCAGTCAGGATTTGTCTACCACAGACCGGTAAAAACCGAGATGATCACGAAAGTCAGACTCATAAAATGAAGTATTAAATTATTCAACGGAGAAAATGTGCTATACTGAAATCAGCATGTATTGAAAAATACAACAAAATTCAAGGAGGAAACCAAAATGGGGAAAAAACGGATTCGGGACTTTGGGATTGTACCCGGAAGAGTAAAAACAGGAGAAAGGAATGCGATTACGGACGTGCCAGGTGTACGGGTAGGTCATTGTACGGTGAAGACAGAAGAAAATCATACCGGTGTAACCGTGATTGTTCCTGGACCGGACAATGCATTTGCCAAGCACTATACGGCAGCTGCATACATTCATAATGGATTTGGAAAAAGTGCTGGCGTGGTGCAGGTAGAGGAACTGGGGACCCTCGAGACACCCATTGCTCTTACCAATACCTTAAATGTCGGAAAGGTTTTGGATGCAATGGTTGATGTCGTGATCGAACAGAGCCGTAAGGACGGAATTGAGCCACAGAGTATCAATCCGGTTGTTGGCGAGTGCAATGACTGCCGGATCAATCATATCCAGAAACGGGCGATTGGCGAAAAGGAAGTGCGTGAGGCTTTTGCGGCAGCATCAGAAGAATTCGAAGAAGGTGATGTAGGTGCTGGTGCCGGTACGACCTGCTATGGCATGAAGGGGGGAATCGGTTCTGCATCCCGCGTGATCACGATTGGTGAAAAAGAATACACCATTGGTGTTCTGGTTCAGTCAAACTTTGGTGCAACGGAAGATTTTGTACTGAACGGAGAAGCTGTTGGTCCGAAGATTTTGGAATGGAAGCAGGAAAAGAGTGATATGGCTGCATCTGAAGAAGATAAAGGTTCTATTATGAGTATTCTGGCTACAGACCTTCCAGTGACAAGTCGTCAGCTCAAACGGATTCTGAAAAGAACCGGTGTTGGTATCGCACGAACCGGCGGTTACACAGGCCATGGCAGCGGAGAGGTTATGATCGGATTTACGACTGCAAACAGAATCCCATCCGGTTATGAGGAGGAACTTGTGCAAATATCAGCAATTCCGGAAAATATAATCGACCGTGCTTTCCTTGCTGCGGCAGAAGCAGAGCAGGAGGCAATCTTGAATTCCATGACCGCCGCAGAGCAGATACGTGGAATTGCAGGTGAACTGTATTACAGTCTTGCAGAATACCTTGAAGATAGAGAAAGCTAAAGACTGTACAAAAGAATAAGTGTAATATCTAAATCCAAACCTGGTTACAATCCTTGAAAATGACTATCATTTCCCAAAAGCATCTAATCTTGCGGAGGAGGCAAATACGATGTGTAATTTAAGTGAAGGAATTTACGAAAAAGGCATAGAAGAAGGTATAAGCAAAATTGTACAGTCTGGATTACGAAAAGGATTAACTTGTGAATTCATTGCAGATAAATTCGATATTCCGATCGAAACTGTTAAGCAAATTGCAGAAGAAATGCCTTGTACTATGTAACAGTAAAAGAGATTCCCTTGTGGAGTCTCTTTTTTCTGCAAAAATATGAAGAAATTTGTTCCTGTTATAATAAAAAAACTTTGTTGTAAAGATTGGAGTCGCAAGTTAATATATGATACAATGTTTTTAAAATGTTTTATTTTTGTAATAGGAGAAACAAACAGGAGGGGATCATGGCGCATATTTCGGAATATGAAGTTGAGGATATTTTCATAGGCCGTTTGGAGAGTATCGGATACAAATTTATAAAATTAGATAATTATGATGATGTACTTGCCAATTTCCGTGAACAGCTTGCAAAGTTCAATGCAAAGAAATTGACAGAAAAAGGACATGATGCATCATTTTCAGATGCTGAATTCAACCGCATTATGATTCATGTAGATAATCATTCTGTGTATGAATCAGCAAAGATTCTTCGCGATAAATATGTATTACAGTTAGATAATGGAGAATCAGTGTATATTGATTTCTTTTCAAGTGATACAGATAGAAATATCTATCAGGTAACACATCAGGTCACAATGGACAAGGCACATAAAGACGATGTAGTGTATAAGAATCGTTATGATGTGACTGTCCTTGTGAACGGTTTACCGCTTGTACAGATTGAACTGAAACGCCCCGGCGTGGAAATTAACGAAGCAATCAACCAGATTAACAGATACAGAAAGTTTTCTTTCAAGGGTATATTCAGATATTTGCAGCTGTTTGTAGTCAGCAATTCTGTACAGACAAAGTATTTCTGTAATGAGAATGAGATGATGGATGGTCAGTACAATCCAATCCTGAAATCTCTTGTATTCTTCTGGACAGACGAAAAGAATACACGTATCAATGACCTGAACACATTCACGGGTGAATTTTTCCGTAAATCAGCTATTACAGAGATAATGGATAAATACATGGTCATTAAGACCACAGAGCCTGTATTGATGGTCATGAGACCATATCAGATTTACGCTGTAAAGGCTGCAAAGAAGCGTGTACTGGAGGTAAATCAGGATGGTTATGTGTTTGCCTGCACAGGTTCAGGAAAGACGCTGACATCATTCAAGCTGGCACAGCTTTTGCGTGATGAATCAATGGTAGATTTGGTCGTATTCCTGATTGACAGAAAAGACCTTGATGACCAGACTGTTGATGAATATAATAGTTTTGAAAAAGACTGTGTAGACAATACGGACAGTACCGCTGTACTTATCAATATGCTGAAATCATCTGAGAAAAAGATGATTGTTACAACGATTCAGAAGATGGCAAATGCCGTTAAGAATCCAAAATATGCAGATGTAATGGATGCATACAAGGATAAGAAGGTTGTATTTATCATTGATGAATGTCATCGTTCCCAGTTCGGAAAGATGCATGGTCAGATTGAAAAGCATTTTGAAAGAGCAAATTATATCGGATTCACTGGAACACCGATTTTTGAGAAAAACAGGGGTGCGGATGGTCGTACCACAGCAGATATTTTCCATGCAGGAGATAAGCTGGATTCATGCTTGCATAAATACATGATTAAGGATGCGATTGCAGACGGTAACGTGCTTAGATTCTCAGTAGAGTATCAGCGCACCATCTTTGCAAGAAATCTTGCTGTAAAGGGGATTGACCCGGAACAGCTGGATGACCCGGAATACTGCAAGCGTCATAAAATCGACATGGAACCTCTGTATCATGATGATGAGCGTATTGCTGGCATTGCAAAGCATATTTTTGAGCATCATGAACAGCATGTACATCCACAGGGCAAGGATATTTATACAGCACTGTTCGCAGTGGATAAGATTCAGACCCTTGGAAAGTATTATGACGAGTTCAAAAAGCTGAACGATGCGGCATCAGAAGATAAGAAACTGAAAGTGGCTGCAATCTTTTCCTATCAGGCGAATGAAGATATGGATGATGGTGCAGATGAACATTCACAGGAACTTCTTGACCGCTGTATGCAGGATTACAATGCTTTGTACAATACAGCATTTACGATTGATACATTTGATGCATACAGAAAAGATATTGCGAAAAGAATGAAACAGAAGGATATACCACAGGTTGATATTCTTTTGGTAGTCAATATGTTCCTTACAGGATTTGATGCGAAGCCATGTAATACATTGTATCTTGATAAGAATCTTGTATGGCATACACTTGTACAGGCATATAGTCGTACAAACCGTGTAGATAAGGTGACAAAGCAGTTTGGACAGATTGTATCATACAGAAATATCAAGCAGTGGCAGGATGACGCACTGACATTATTCTCCGGGGACGGAGACCCGAATGAATATCTGCTTGAAAATTATGAGTATTATCTGAATCAGTGGGTAAATCAGGAACCTGTACTGAGAAAGATTACAGCGGATGTGGATGCAGCTGGTCAGCTCACGTCGGAAGATGAAATCCGTATGTTTATTATTGCGTTCCGCTCAATGGCAAGAACACTTGCTACTTTGAAGACATTTTCGAAGTTTGACTGGGATGACCTTGCTGTTGTGATGGATGAGAATGAATACGAAGGATTCAAGAGCTGGTATCTGTATTATAAAGACCAGACACATGATCCGAAACCAAAAGTACCTGTACCGGTAGATGTGGATTTTGATATTGAGCTTGTCCGTACTGACCGTATCAATGTCGTATATATTTTGAATCTGTTGAAAAATGCGAATACTCATAATAAAACGGAGGAAGAAAAGCAGCAGGATGTGGATTTAATCCTCCGCGAGCTTGAACGTTCTGATAATGAATCTTTGCGACTGAAGAAAGAGATCATGAGACAGTTCATTCTGACTAAATTTTATGATCTGCCGGAAGATGCAGATGTAATGGAGGCATTTACGCAGTTTTCCAAAGAGCAGATGACGGCTGACATGGAAGAATTTGCGTTTGATAACAAGATTGATTACATGATTGTATCAGAGCTGTTTACGGAATATGTATTCCACGGTACGATTTCAGATGATGATATTCGTAAGAGATTGACAGTATACAAGCTGGGTCTTCTGAAAATGACGAAGCTGACAAAATCAGTGAAGACATTTGTAACAGAGACCTATAACAAATACAAAGCAGAGGGAGAATAATTATGGCAGATACAAATACATATCAAGCACAGGCAAATGAGCTTTCTCAAAAGCTCTGGGCGATTGCCAATGAATTACGAGGACAGATGGATGCCAGTGAGTTCAAGAATTATATTCTTGGAGTAATTTTCTATCGTTATCTGTCAGAACGTACAGAAATGTACATGGCAGAAATCCTTGAAAATGACGGTGTAACATACGAAGAAGCATTTGCGGATGATGATTACAGACCGGTTGTAGAAGACTGGTCTTTATCCAAATTGGGATATGTCATCAAGCCGGAAAACCTGTTCCGTAACCTGATTCGTAAGATTACAAAATTTGAGAATGATGCGGATAAGTTCAGCGTAGAAGATTTTGAAAAAGCAATCAATGACCTTGTAGGTTCTACAATGGGTCATGAATCCAACAAAGCATTTGACGGATTGTTCAATGATATGCGCCTGCAGGATCAACGTCTTGGAGAGACAGTAGCAGACCGCACAGATATGATTGGTCGTGTCATGGTCAAGGTTTCAGACATTGACTTTGATTTACAGGATTCTCAGTTTGATGTACTGGGTACAGCATATATGATTCTGATTGGTCTGTTTGCTTCAGATGCCGGGAAGAAAGGTGGAGAGTTCTTCACACCTGCCGGACCGAGTAGACTTTGTGCTACACTTGCATCCCTTGGGCTGGACGAAGCAAAGACCGTCGGTGACTGTACCTGCGGTTCTGCATCCATGCTGTTAGAAGTCCAGAAGCATCTGACCACACATAAAGTTGGTCATTTCTATGGACAGGAGCTGAACGCTACAACATACAACTTATCAAGAATGAACATGATTATGCATGGTGTAGACTGGCAGAATTTTGATATCTACAAAGGTGATACGCTGAAAGATGATAAATACGGTGATGATTTGAAGCTGACTGTACAGGTCTGCAATCCACCGTATAGCTTGAAGTGGTCAGCTGATAAGAAATTTGAGGATGACCCACGATACAGCGGAGCTGGAAAGCTGGCACCAAAATCTGCTGCTGACCTTGCCTTTGTAGAACATATGATTTATCACATGGATGATTCTGATGGTCGTGTAGCTGTATTGTTGCCACACGGTGTATTGTTCCGTGGTGGTGCAGAAGAAGCAATCAGAAAATATATCATCAAAGACCTGAACCGTCTGGATGCTGTTATCGGATTGCCTGCAAATCTGTTCCACGGAACAGGAATCCCGGTGTGCGTACTGGTGCTGAAAAGCAAGAGAAACGGCAATTCAGGAAATATTCTGTTCGTTGATGCATCGAAAGAGTTCAAGGCTGGAAAGAATCAGAATGTCTTGGAACAGGAGCATATTGATAAGATTATAGATGCGTATGCAAGGCGTGTAGACGTAGATAAATTTGCTCATGTAGCAGATATGAGTGAGATTATCGAGAATGGCTATAATCTGAATATTCCGAGATATGTTGATACATTCGAGGAAGAAGAACCTGTAGATTTGGATGCTGTAAAAGCTCAGATTAAGACACTTGATTCTGAAACAAAAGCTGCGATTGATAAGGCTGAAAGTTTTATGAGACAGCTTGGACTGTAAAGGCAGGTGAATTTTAATTATGAAATTTAAGAAAACAGAATATCCAACTACGATTGCTGCATCGGCTGCAATGTCATTTCTGTCAATGGCAAACAATCCTTATCCGTATGAATATATGGTGGGAAATGCACAATTACCTTCAAAGGAATTGCTTATATTATTACCAGATACATGTCCTTGTTGTGGTAAAGTATTATCCACTGAAATTTTACCGATTAGGGCAGTTAATAATATTACGGATAATGAACAAAAAGAATGTACGGTTATATCTATTTACAGATGTACATCTTGCAATGAATTATTCACTGTGACGAATACAGTTAAGACGGAATTAGCGTTTAATGATGAAAATTTTGATACAGATGACGCAATAAGTGAATTTGTTGGCATTTATCCATTTGAAATGGAAAGTGTAGATTTCGATGAAGATATTAGTGATTTGTCACCGTCTTTTGTTGAGGTGTATAAGCAAGCAGAACGTGCAGAACATGATGGGTTGAATTTAATTTGCGGAATGGCTTATCGCAGGGCACTGGAATTTTTAGTTAGAGATTATTGTGTTGATAAATTCCCTGAGAAAGTCAGTGAAATAGATACAAAATCTTTGTCTGAGAAAATCAGAAATTATATTACAGATGATTCAGATATTAAAACTTTAGCAGAAAAAGCAACATGGCTTGGTAATGACCAGACGCATGTAATCAATAAGCATCCTGATAGAGATGTTAGCGATATTAAGCAATTTATTCAGATGATTGTTGCGAAGATTAAAATAAAAATGGTTGTTGCAGATGCTGAAACTATAAAAAAGGGGTGATGCAAATGAATGAACCTAAATTGAGATTTTCTGAATTTAAAGATATATGGAATAATCATAAAATTGAAGACATGTTTGACAGAGTTGGAACACCTGTTGATTTGGATGATACTCTGACATATCGTGAAATTGGAATCCGTTCACATGGAAAAGGAATTTTTCATAAAGATGAAACAACAGCATCTGAAATCGGAAATAAAAGAGTTTTTTGGGTTGAGCCTGATTGCTTTGTCGTAAATATTGTCTTTGCTTGGGAACGAGCGGTTGCAAAAACAACAGAAGCAGAAAATGGTATGATTGCATCTCATAGATTTCCAATGTATAAACCGAAGAAAGATGTTGTTGATTTGGATTATATCACTGAATATTTTATTACAAAGCGAGGACAAAATGTTTTAATACTCGCATCACCTGGTGGTGCAGGTAGAAATAAAACATTAGGACAGAAAGAGTTTGCGAAAAGTGTCGTGAAATTACCATCACTTCCAGAGCAACAGAAAATTGCAGAGTTCTTATCAACAATTGATACAGTGATTGAGAAGCAAAAGGAAACTGTATCTGCATGGGAAGAACGAAAAAAAGGTGTGATGCAGAAACTGTTCAGTCAGGAAGTAAGATTTAAAGCGGATGATGGAAGCGATTTCCCTGAGTGGGAAGAAAAACCGTATTTATCTATTTGCAACGTGTTTACAGATGGTGATTGGATTGAATCAAAAGACCAATCTGATTCCGGAATTAGACTGATTCAGACTGGTAACATTGGTAATGGAATATTTGTTGATAAAGGAGATAAGAAAAAATATATTTCCAAAGAAACATTTGATAGATTGAAATGTAATGAAGTTTTTGAAGGCGATATTTTGATTTCAAGGCTTCCATCTCCGGCAGGAAGAGCGTGTATTGTTCCTAAATTAAATGAAAGAATGATAACTGCTGTGGATTGTACTATCGTGAGAACTGACAAAAGTATAATTTCACATGATTATTGTGCGCAATTCATGCAATCATCAAAACATTTTTATTATGTTGCGAGTATGATGGCTGGTGGAACACGTCAACGTATTAGTCGTAGAAATTTAGAGGATGAATTGATTTCAGTTCCTTGTCTTGCAGAACAGCAGAAAATTGCTGATTGTCTTTCATCATTGGATGAAGTCATCAAGAAGCAGAAAGCAACATTAGCTGCGTGGGAAGAACTGAAAAAAGGTTTGTTACAGCAGATGTTTGTATAAGAGTAATTAAATATAGGATTTACATGTGTTTGGAAAGACTGGCTATAATAGCTGGTCTTTTTTGTACTATTTTTGGAACCAGGTTCCATTTTGCCACAAAGATTACAGATTTTTTGCCATTTTCAAGCAATAGATCCCATGTGAATTTCCACAAGCTCATGGAATTTCCATGGTGAAACTCTTTGGCGTGCAGAATAGATAAGAAAACGAAGATGATTTATTTGGAAAATTCGCCCTAGAAAATTCGACAGTTACTGGGTATGGTAAGATAAGTCCATCACAGGGAACGGATACATAAGGTTTTTCCTCCTATGTTGAAACCATACGGACAGATGTTCCCTGTGATTCTTTCCTTATTCGAAGACGCAGGAATATTATCGTTCCTTCTTTTTATATGATTTCAGGCGGAGGTACATTCCGCCACGGTAATACCAGCTTCGGCTGTTATTATATAGAAAACCTTTCATACGAAGGACCAGCTGTAATGGCTGGTCTTTTGCTGTTCCCCAAATACAATTCTGCCTATTCTTTCAGATTTATGGCGATAAAGAAAGAATAGGAGGAACCCATATGGCGAAAGTACAGAAGAAGGCTTCGAGGAAGAACACTCCAAAGTTGAAGTCTGACTCAAAAAATGTTACGCTGAGTAAAAGAAAGAACAGTGACAAGCCGTTCGACCGGACTTTCCGGACCATGGCTGAGAAGATGCCGGAACTGCTGATCCCATTGATCAACGAAGTATTTGGCACAGATTATCCACTGGATGAAGAAGTCGTACAGTTGCGGAATGAGCATCAGAAGGATAAGGATAGTATCACGACCGGTTCCTTTATCCGGATCCGCAATACCATGTACCATATCGAATGCCAGAGTGTGAATGACCATACGATGGCGATCCGGATGTTTGAGTATGATGCGATGATTGCGATTGAGAATGCAGTGGCAAAGGAAAAGGGGAATTATAAGGTAATTATGCCGAAATCCTGTGTACTGTATGTCCGTGCAAGTGAGACGACACCAAAGGAACATCAGGTGGTCGTTGTATTCCCGGATGGAAGTGAACATACATACCAGATCCCATGCATCCGCTGTGATGAATATTCCGTAGAGGAGATTTTCACAAAGAAACTGCTGTTTTTCCTGCCGTATTATATGGCGAGATATCAGAACCTGAAAGCGGCGGATGAGCAGAAAGTTCGTCAGATCCTGGAGGAAGTGAAGGATATTTCAGACAGACTCTCAGCAGTTGCAGAAGATGACCAGAAGAAAAGACTGGTGATGGACCTCACGAAGTTAATTGTGCAGCTGTTGGATTACATTTTTGAGAAAGAAACAACGATTAAGGAAGGAGTGGAAAACATTATGTTGAACAAACCTTATATGTTGGAAAGCGAAAGGCTTCTCTTAGAGGGAGAAAAGAAAGGATTTGAGCAAGGAGAAGTGCAAGGCAGGCGTAATTTGATTGTGAATGCACTTCAAAGGGGGACAACCCCAGAGCAGTTAATTCACCTGATGGGAATTAGCGAAGCGGAAATCCTTGAATGCCAGAAAGAACTTGAAGGTACAAAATAGCCGAACAGAAAGAGATTCCCTTGAGGAGTCTCTTTTTTCGTCCTAGAAAATTCAGCATCTGTTGGGTGTGATAAGATAAGTAAATCGCATGATGTTGTACGGCCACGAAAAAGTCTTGGAATTGTATTTCAAGGCTCTTTTTGCGCTGGACATCAAAGATAAACTTCCATTTTCTATTTAGAAGAAAAGGAGGTTTTTTTGATGGATAGAAAAGATAAAATTGCGGTTCTGATACCGTGTTACAACGAAAGCAAAACAATAAAAAAGTCGTTGAAGATTTTAAGCGAGAATTGCCACAGGCGACAATCTATGTTTATGACAATAACTCTACGGATGACACAGATAAGATAGCACGCGAGGCAGGTGCTATTGTGAGAAAAGAGACACGACAGGGAAAGGGGAACGTAATTCGGACGATGTTCCGGGAGATTGAAGCGGATTGCTACATAATGACAGATGGAGATGATACTTATCCAGCTCAAGATGCAAAAAAAATGTGCGAATCGGTTTTAACTGGACAGGCAGATATGGTGGTGGGAGATCGTCTTTCTTCTACATATTATATGGAAAACAAGAGGCCTTTCCATAATTTCGGGAATGCACTCGTTCAAAAATCCATTAATAGACTGTTTAAAACAGACATTAAGGATATTATGACCGGATACCGTGCGTTCAGCCATCGTTTTGTTAAGACGTTCCCAGTGTTGTCAAAGGGTTTTGAAATTGAGACCGAAATGACAATCCATGCGGTGGAAAGAAACATGGTCGTTAAAAATGTCGTAATTGAATACCGAGACAGGCCGGAAGGCAGTGAGTCGAAACTGAATACATATTCGGACGGCATGAAAGTGCTCGGAACTATTTTTCGGCTATATAAGAATAATAAGCCAGGCAGTTTCTTTGGATGGATCGGCGCAGTAATGGCGGTCATTTCTGTCGGTATGTTTGTCCCGGTGTTTTCGGAATTTTTCAAAACAGGGCTTGTTACGCATTTCCCGACTCTAATTGTATCTGGATTTGTGGCGATGGCAGCGTTGTTATCCTGGTTTGCCGGAATTATACTTTCAACTCTCAAGGAAAAAGATAGGCAGGAATTTGAATTTCGCCTGCAGATAATCGATCAAATGGAAAAAGCGAGGGAAAACAATGAGTAAAAAATTGTCAAACAAACATTTGTGGCTTCCAGTGTCAATCCTTTGTATGGTGCTTTCCTTTTTGTATTTATCTGTTTGTGTTATGGATAATGACGGATATTTTATTTCGGCGAGTGGACGATATATTACGGCAATGCATTCTGTGCCAAAGTATAACCCATTTACATTCACATCCGGGATGCAGATTGTTGTGCAGCAATGGGCATGGTGTGTGATTTCTTATCTATTATATAGTAAGTTCGCAAAATTCGGATTGTTTGGACTCCTAGTAATCGTTGATTTACTTATCCTGTTTTTATATGTAAAGATCGCAAAACTGAATGAAGTCAGCATACAAAAGGCGATATTGGTCGGATCAATTTTTCTGCTGCCGTTTGTTTTTTATAACAGCATTCGTCCGACGATGGTTACAATGCTTTTGATCTTATGGCAGATATACGTGGTAGAAGCATATCGGAAAGACTGAGATGCAAGGCAGTTGATCCTGTTGCCGGTAATTTCCATTTTGGAGATCAACTTTCATGCTGCTGTGTGGGTCATGCATTTCGTATTTTTGTTACCATATCTGATCCCGGCAATAAAGAATCCTTTTGTGAGTTTGGAAAAAGATTATATGGACCGGAAGAGGCTGATCCTTCATTGGATGCCGCTCAGAAAGATCTGGATAATGTAACACAGAGACTGAAAGATCTTCGTGCGGAGAAAAAAGAAAATGACGCTGCAAAAAAGGAAGTAAATAAGCAGATTACTGATAAAACGGCAACAGCAGAAGAGATCATGAACCAGATCGCAGATGCAGCTGGAGTCCTTGATTCGAAACAGCGAAAAGCTGAGGAAGCTAAGAAAACAGAAGAAGCGAAAAAGGCTGAGGAAGCGAAAGCAGTAACAGAAGTGAAGAATACTTCTGATAAGAAAGAAATTCCGGATGTATCTGGAAATAATACAGATACAGTAAAAACAGGAGATCCGGCTCAGGCAAGAATGTTTATGAGTACGGCTATGGTGGGACTTGCTGGAATTGTTGCAGGTCTGAAAGGTAAATTCCGCAAAAAAGAAGATTAAAAACCGGTACAATGCCGGTAGTGACCAGATTACAGAATATTGAGAAACCTGTGATCGGGAGAGGGTGCAAGTAATTGCCTCTCTCTTTTTTTTACCTATTTTTCATTTCGAATTGAGCCAGATAGACTGGCTATCTAGGTTAGTGCTTCGGCTAACAAAGAAATATTATAGAATATATACGATTTGCAATGTGTTTTCCTGTACATTGTTTTGTTATTTATTTGCTAGATTCGTAATTATGTATAAAATACATTTTAATGCATAATTATTCAATGTATATGTCATATCATTGCGTAACAGGCAACAAAAATCTTATAAAAGATCAAGCTGTTACATATAATCTCATACAGTCTTTTGCAGTACAGAAACTACACTTTCTGTTACATAATAGCAAAAACAGGCTGTTTTCACCTCATTTATTTTGCAATTTTCTGAAATAAATGGTATAGTTGTAAAGTTAAAAAATTGTAAATATTGCTTGTATTTACGGCGTGAATCGTTATAGAATTAAGAGCAAAAGAACTAAAAATGGAGGAAAAATGAGGAAATTAGCATTAGATGATGATATTTTACTGAATATAGAGAAACCTGCCCGCTACATTGGTCATGAAGTCAATTCGGTCATGAAGGACAAAAAAGCGGTAGATATTCGGTTTGCAATGTGTTTTCCGGAGGTATATGAGGTTGGTATGTCCCATCTGGGAATCCAGATTCTGTACGATATGTTCAACCGCCGGGAGGATACCTGGTGTGAGAGAGTATACTCTCCGTGGATCGATCTGGACAAGATCATGCGTGAAAAACATATCCCGCTCTTTGCCCTGGAATCTCAGGACCCGGTAAAGGATTTTGACTTTCTTGGCATCACATTACAGTTTGAGATGTGTTACACCAATGTACTGCAGGTGCTGGATTTATCCGGTATTCCACTTCACATTGAAGACAGAACTTTAGAAGATCCATTTGTCATTGGTGGTGGACCATGTGTTTACAATACAGAGCCACTGGCTGAATTTTTCGATATGTTCTATATCGGAGAGGGCGAAGTGGTTTATGATGAACTTCTGGAAGCATACAAAAAGTGGAAGAGAGCCGGAAAAAGCCGAAAAGAATTTCTGGAAATGGCAGCAGAGATTGAGGGAATTTACGTTCCTTCTTTTTATGATGTCACTTACAAAGAAGACGGCACAATCGAATCTTTCCTGCCAAACAATCCGCATGCAAAGGAAAAAATCAAACGAGTAGTTGCGGCAGATATGAGCCAGACAACCTATCCATTAAAACCGGTTGTCCCGTTTATCAAGGTTACACAGGACAGAGCCGTTCTGGAAATCCAGCGTGGCTGTATCCGGGGATGTCGTTTCTGTCAGGCTGGAATGGTTTACCGTCCGACACGTCCGCGTGATATCAACATGCTCAAAGAGACGGCACGTGCAATGCTGAAAAATACGGGACATGAAGAGATCACCTTAAGTTCTTTAAGTTCCAGTGATTACAACGAACTGGAAGAGATCGTCACCTTCCTGATCGATGAGTTCCACACACAGGGCGTCAACATTTCCCTGCCGTCTCTTCGTATTGACGCGTTCTCTCTGGACGTTATGAGCAAGGTGCAGGATGTGCGTAAGAGCAGTCTGACCTTCGCCCCGGAAGCCGGAACACAGAGGATGCGTAATGTAATCAACAAAGGTCTGACGGAAGATGACATTTTAAATGGAGCCGGACAGGCTTTTGAAGGTGGATGGACGAAGGTCAAGCTCTATTTCATGCTTGGACTTCCGACCGAAACCCAGGAAGATATGGAAGGAATTGCTGTTCTTGCAGATAAAGTAGCACGCCGGTATTATGAAATTCCGAAGGATCAGAGAAATGGAAAATGTCAGATCACGGCAAGTAGTTCCTTCTTTGTACCGAAACCATTTTCACCGCTTCAATGGGCGACCATGCAGCCGATGGAAGAATATATCCGCCGTGCAGGAATTGTACAGGAAGCATTCCGCAACCAGCTGAACCGCAAGAGTCTGCGCTACAACTGGCATACCGCCGAAGTAACCGTTCTGGAAGGCGTCTTTGCCCGCGGTGACCGGAAGGTCGGAAAGGTTCTGGAAGAGGCTTACCATCTTGGCTGTATTTACGATGCGTGGGATGAGTATTTTGATTATGATAAATGGCTGCAGGCCTTTGAAAATACAGGTGTAGACATGGATTTCTATAATCTCAGAAAGCGTGAATTAGATGAAATCTTCCCATGGGATTTCATCAATTGTGGCGTGACAAAATCTTTCCTTATAAGAGAATGGAAGAATGCAATGGAAGGGAATGTAACCCCGAACTGCCGTGCAAAATGTTCCGGCTGTGGGGCAGCAAGTTACGGAGGAGGTGTCTGCTTTGAAGGCAAGAATTAAATTTCGGAAAAATGGAGTGATGAAGTTCATCGGACACCTGGATATCATGCGGTATTTCCAAAAAGCGATTCGCCGTGCCGAGATTCCGATCGCATTTACCAGTGGTTACAGCCCGCATATGATCATGTCTTTCGCTAATCCACTTGGTGTAGGGCTTACCAGTGACGGAGAATATTTTGATATCGAATTGACCGAGTCAATCGCCAGCAAAGAAGCGGTCAGACGGCTGAATGAACAGATGGTAGACGGCATGGAGATCGTCAGCTTTGTGCAGATCCCGGATGATAAGAAAAGCAAAGGAATGTCAATCGTAGCAGGTGCCGACTATTTATCTTCGGTAAAAAATGGCAGTCTGCCGGAAGATCTTGCTGAAAAGCTGGAAGCTTTTTATGCGCAGAATGAAATCTGTGTGGTCAAAAAGACGAAAAAGAGTGAAAAAGAAGTGGATATTCGTCCGATGATCTACAAGCTGGAATGCCGGGACGGAAAGATTTATATGCGTGTGGCAGCAGGAAGTGTCCAGAACTTAAAGCCGGAGCTTGTCACAGAAGCGTTTGTCCGCTATCTTGGTATGGATGCGGAGGAAGTGACCTTTACCCACCACAGACTGGAAACTTTTGCGGAATCCGAAGACACGGAGGGCAAGATGATTCTGGTTCCACTGGATGCGCTTGGAACGGAGATTGTATAGATGGAACGAAAAGTACTCCTTACGGAATGCATGAACCGCCGGGTGCTTGCACTTTTAGAGGATGAGAAAGTAACGGAATTTCACTTTGGCAGTAGCGGAGAAAAAAAGAGCTGCCGCCTGGGTGAAATTTATGTCGGAAGAGTACGGAAAATCCTTCCGAATATCGGTGGCGCATTTGTTGAAATTGCCAATGGTGAGCAATGCTATTTTGCGCTGGATGGAAAATATACCCCGGTTTTCACCAATAAGATCGGAAAGAAGCCACTTGTGATCGGTGATGAGCTTCTGGTTCAGGTGGAGAAAGAAGCAGTGAAAACCAAGCAGCCTGTCGTGACCGGGAACTTAAATTTCACCGGGCAGTATGTAGTACTGACTTCCGGCAATCGTACCATTGGTGTATCCGGTAAAATTCACGGTGCCCGGAAAGAAGAACTGCAAAAGCTGGGACAGGACTATATAGGCTGTGATTTCGGACTGATTTTCCGGACAAATTGTGTGGAAACAGAAGAAACACAGATCCGTGCCGAAATTGACAAACTGGCAGAGAACTATCACAGAATCGTAGAATATGGCAAAATGCGGACCTGCTTCAGCTGTCTGCAGAGTGCACCGGATCCGTGCGTACAGGCACTCCGGGATATTTACAAAAAAGATTTGACGGAAATTATTGTAGAGGAAACGGTAGAAGATGGAGTTTTGTATAAAGAAGTTCAGACTTATCTGGAAACGGAAATGCCAGATGAACTTCCGCTTCTCCGTGCGTATACGGATCCGTCTTATCCACTTGTAAAATGCTATAACCTGGAAGGGGCGATCCGAGAAGCCAGACAAGAACGGGTATGGATGAAATCCGGGGCTTATCTGGTGATCCAGCCAACCGAGGCGCTGACTGTAATCGATGTCAATTCCGGAAAATGTCTGAAAAAGAATTCTCATTTTCCGGAGATCAACCGGGAGGCAGCAAGGGAAGCAGTCCGCCAGATCCGACTCCGCAATATTTCCGGTATCATTATTATTGATTTTATCAACATGAAATCAGCAGAAGAGAAGAAAGAACTTCTTGCGTATCTGCAGCTGGAATTAAAGAAGGACCCAAATCCGGGAAATGTGATTGGAATGACGAAACTGCAGCTGGTGGAAATTACACGAAAGAAAATCCGAAAAACACTGGAGGAAAGTTTACATGGGTAAAAAAGAAGTCAAAACAAATGCAATGCGAATTTTAGACAGAAAGAAAATTTCTTACGAATATCAGACCTATGAATGCGATGAATTCACGGATGGAATTGAAACTGCCGATAAGCTGAATCTGCCTCACGAACAGGTTTACAAGACGATTGTCACAACTGGGAAAAGTGGCGAACATTATGTTTTCGTTCTTCCGATCGAAGCAGAAATTGATTTTAAGAAGGCTGCAAAAGCGGTTGGTGAAAAATCTATTGAAATGCTTCATTTAAAGGAGTTAACACCGCTTACCGGCTATGTGCGTGGTGGATGCACTTCGATCGGAATGAAAAAGCATTTTCCGACGGTCATTGATGCAAGTGCACAGCAGTTTGAGAAAGTCTATGCAAGTGCCGGAAGAATCGGTGCACAACTGACACTTGCACCGGAGGATTTGAGAAAAGCAGCGGATGCTACGTTTGCAGATGTAATTCATGCATAGAAAGTTTTCAAAAAAAGAAATTCTATTAGACAAAATGCAAGATTTTCAACAGATTCCAAAAGAAAATCTTGCATTTTTCACGTCAGCGTAATAAAGTAATAACTACATGAGTGTAGAAACATCTGCCCGGTGTTTCTACAGAAAATGCAGGTTTGCCATGTGCAGATCAGAATATATGAATTGAGAGATGGAGGAATACCAACAGATGATTAAGGTAGTGAAATTCGGCGGAAGCTCTCTTGCCGATGCAGTACAGATTAAAAAGGCAGGAAAGATCGTTCTTTCAGAGGAATCAAGACGTTACGTTGTACCGTCTGCTCCGGGCAAACGCAACAAAAATGACACCAAAGTAACCGATATGCTCTATGCCTGCTACGAGGCAGCTTCCACCGGCGCAAGCTACGGCAAGCTTCTCTCCGCCATCAAAGAGCGCTATGAGCAGATCATCGACGGTCTGGAGTTGAATTTAAACCTCGATTATGAGTTCAAGACCATCGAGGAAAACTTTATCGCAAAAAAAGGCAGCGATTACGCAGCTTCCCGCGGTGAGTATTTAAACGGTATCATCATGTCCCATTACCTGGGCTATGAGTTCATCGATGCAGCCGAGGTAATCTTCTTTGACGAGAATGGTACATTCCTGTCCGAGAAAACCAATGAAGAGCTGTCCGAACGCCTCGCGCACACTGAGCGCGCCGTTATCCCAGGCTTCTACGGGTCCAATCCGGACGGCACGATCCACACCTTCTCCCGCGGTGGTTCGGATATCACTGGCTCCATCGTAGCCCGCGCGATTCACGCAGACCTCTACGAGAACTGGACCGATGTATCCGGTTTCCTGGTAACCGACCCGCGCATCGTGGAAAATCCGGTTCCGATCGAGACCATCACCTACAAAGAACTGCGTGAACTGGCTTACATGGGTGCCAGCGTCCTTCATGAGGATGCCATCTTCCCGGTACGCCGCGAGGGCATCCCGATCAACATCCGCAACACCAACAAGCCGGAGGATCCGGGTACACTCATCGTCGAGAATACCTGCCGGAAGCCGAAATACACCATCACCGGTATCGCCGGAAAGACTGGTTTCTGCTCTGTTACCATCGAGAAAGCGATGATGAACTCCGAAATTGGGTTTGGGAGAAAAGTTCTGGGTGTCTTCGAGGACTGCGGTATTTCCTTCGAGCATATGCCGTCCGGAATCGATACGATGACCATCTTCGTACACCAGTCCGAATTCGAACAGCATGAGCAGTTCGTTATCTCCAACATCCACCGCGCGGTACAGCCGGATTCCATCGAGCTTGAGTCC
>ENA-OOZX01001039-OOZX01001039.1-human-gut-metagenome-genome-assembly--contig:-NODE-1039-length-19892-cov-3.550739_pt1 | contig 19892 bp, 21 predicted proteins | sample MGYA00241048_ERZ501412 | MGnify/ENA primary metagenome ERZ501412 (study PRJEB25962, sample SAMEA2042518) | human gut metagenome | biome: human gut; feature: human-associated habitat; material: faeces... | reverse complement strand
GCCGTTCCTCTGCGAAACCCGAAGCCCATGAGTCTTTAGCTCGTGGGTAGTTCACAGCCTCTATCCCGGTGTACAGCTCCCCTCCCTTCAACGTTCTTGTTACCTTCCCGTTCTTTCTCACGGTCATGTTATCGAGGCGGGAGGGGGTTATGTAATACCTTCGTTTCATCTCTTTTTCCTGTTCTTGTAAATGTAAATCAAATCGTACCTTTCGAGATCGGAGTGTTCAACCTTGTATCCCCACTTCTTGAACTGCTCGAATATCCTTTCAAGTCCCGATCTCTCCCACGATACAAACACGTCCTTTTGCCTTCGGAATCCTATCGTGGATTTACTTCTCCACATCAATCCCCTCGTGCATTGATCCAGTAACCCGGCCACGCATTCCGTGCGCTTGTCGTACCCGCACCCGCTACACCTGTAAGAGAAGTACTTGATGTTGCCGTTTTCCTCTATCACTCTAGCCGTTCCGTTAGGATTGTTTCCCCACGTTTTACTCCTAACCCACCTTATCTCTATCTTTATTTCAACGGGGACAAGTTCTTTCCTCTCTTCTCTCGCCTGTTCTTTCCATTTCCGTTGCTTTCTCTCGATCTCGACAAGACGTTTCTCGTCATCGGTGAGGGGGTGTCCCAGTAGCTTGCCGATAGTGGTAATCGTTACCCTTTTCCCGCTCTTCTCTATCTTGTTGAAGGCGGATTTAATTTTCCGTGCGGTATATTCTCTAGTTTCCATGTCGTTTCCTTTTAACGCATCTTTTCCTTATGGATAAAAACTCGTACTTGTAATGATGTTTCAGCTCGAAGAACAAGTCCTCCCACTCGTCCACCGTTGCGGGTCGGGTGTGTTTCATGATACTACTTTTGCTAGCCATGTAATGGTGTTTGTCGTATGCTAGTATCTCGTCCCCGTCTATGGTATCCGGGAATATAGCTATGGTCATTCCTAGCTTTCTCCCGGTTCTAAACACTACTCTAGTCTTTTCCATGATCACCCGATTACATGGATTTCACCGTCATAATAATACTCCATCCCCCCGATACCGTACAACGGCAACAGGTTTACATGATCCCTTCGTCCGGCATCATAGAACCCGAGGAAAGTGAATTCAGTCTCGGTATCGATGATGTTCAATTCACGATGCCTGAAAGGGCAGTTTTTTCTAAGGTTCCCTCTCGGGGTGTAAGCCTTGTCACGAAGGAAGGCTAACCCCTTCTCGTTCTGCTCGGGGGTGAGGGGTATACCGCACCCGAATTGTTCGGTATCTAGTAGCGTGTAGTCAAACAAGTCCTTGTTCTGTTGGTTTCCCCTGGTTTTCAGCAATCTAACTTGTTGCTCGGTGATGTAACCTTGTTTCTTGATGTCTTCAAATATTTGTTCGTTAGTTTTCATGGTATCTATTTTTTCAAGTGTTTAACATTATTTATTTGATATGGTTGTCATCGCTAGATGTTCGTTCCCATCGTACGGTATGGCTGTAACGTATCTAACACCCCCGCAACAACAGGTGTTCCCCTCTTCATCCTTGTAGGAGAAGAACTCGGGCCGCCAGTAGTCCCGGTCATCATCTCTCACCAGTACTCTATCGAACGGTTTAAATTCGTGTTCCGGCTCTTTCTTCAAGTCTTCAATTCGTTTCGTATCCGGGTTCCATCTCTTCATACCGTATGATAACGCATCAGTAATGACTTGTATATCTTCGGGGGTGGAGGGGGTAACATCATCGTATTTGCTTGTGTTGTTATTAATATCTAGGAAATCTATATCCATTCTATACAGGGCATGATAATCTATCATTCCTGATCGTGTATCGAAGTCCTTGAATATGATAATATACTCGATAGAGTTATGTATAATAGTAAGGTAATCGCCTTCTTTCCATGTAACGTACTCGGGTACTTCTAACACCAAGTCGTACGGGCATTCATCTTTATCGTGATAGTACTCTCCTCTAGTGGTGTACGTTCTAGCTATCGTCAAGTCGCTTGTCATAGGGGAGGGGCATATGCACACTAGCGGGCATTTGCCGGGGGCATCATACTTTAATATCGTGTATTGTTCCCCATCTCTATCTATTACCCGTCCTTCTACCCGTCCTTCTTGAATGTCTTTCGCTAGTTTTAAATCAAATGGTATCGTTACTTTTTTCATGGCGTTTATTTTTAAGTGTTTATATATTATATCTCGAACATGATGTTATCTATTAAGGTATGTTAATAATTGATGATTGTCCCGTCTATCGTGTAGTAGTCGTCCTGTTCTGCTAGTATTCCCTTGATGTACTCTTCACTAGAAAAATATTCTTCGCTTTCATTAAAAAATTTATCAACAGAATCAAGACAATATTCTATCAGTTTATAATAGTTATTCACTTTTAACTTTCCTTCAATATATGAGAAGATAGGGGATAATATAACATGATCCGTGTACACTCCCGTTAACGGGCAATCTTGATTCACCATTATCTTAGAAACCCTACTTTTACCGTTCTTGAAATACTTTCTAGGTTCGGTAAAGTAATAGTCTATTAAATGTCTGACTCTCCTGTACAAGTATTTCCCGGTTAACTTGTAATCTTCTGGATCGTCAAGAATCAAACCGCCGCATCCATTCACGTAAGCACTAACGAAGTACATGAACTTTTCAATAGTGCGATCCATTTCATCGTGAATGAATTGCATTTCACGATCGCATATAGTTTCTCTATTATTTTCAATGATTTTATGTTGTACCTCTTCACTTAACTCGTGAAAATAGTACGCGTTTACTTGTATCGTCTTCATGGTATCCAGTGTTTTACAGTGTTTGAACCTCGTTCTCTTTCAAGTTGTCATAGAACGACCTGTTAGCGTTGTACTCCCTTGCTATCTCGTCAACCGTACACCCGTCCCCCAGCTTGAGGGTGATTGACTCGAACACGTTATCACGCATGGAGGCCACGATGTCGGTTGAATCATGGACGGGGGAGGGGGATATTGCCACCACCCAAGCCGAGATAGCGGTAATTATTAAAGAAGTGATCAAGTATTTCATAATCATGTATTTATTTTTGTCTCCTGCAATTTTCTATCGTTTTTACTCTCCTGCCTAGATAAAAGGCTCTAGTTAAAGTCGTGCGTGATGATCCTTCGTCAACTACCCAAACCTGACACGATTCGCAGTCATCGCTTATCGGTGTCACCTCGGACACGATAAAATGGTTATCTTTCGCTGCCTTTTTAACGTGGTCTATAACGTCAAGATAGGTTATAAAACAAAATTCGTTGTTCATGGTATTCAAGTTTAAATGTTAATGGTCAAGGGTGGGGGAATCGAACCCCGGTAAAGTATCCATACCCCTCGAAATGTGATAGTGAAATTGATCTCTAGCGGTCGGGGGTGGGGTGGATCATCCCCGCCACGGGACGCAGTTTGTAACGTTATAGCATCCGTCACCGTCACCCCCTAACCGCTGATTTAAACGTACCGTGTGTAACACGTTATTATATAACGCTTTACACCGTTTTGACACGTGGTTGTTAGTCAATGACTGATCAATCAACCCGTCTGCCCCGGGCTTGGTTACCCGGCCGTGTGTTATCCTACCCAACAAGTAAATATATACAGGTCAATATAATGATTCATCATCATGGATTCACGCTTAACGACCTTCAACAAGCAAAGAACTAGAGAGAAATGAAGAGGAGCGGGATACTAGCGTTATTGACCCGGGTGGGGGTGGTAGTCTCAGTCTCTATATATACCACCGACCCGGTAACCTGTTCACCCTGGGTTCTAACCGTGTCCACCGTTTCACCATCTATATAGATGTTGTCCTGTTAGAACCTTGATGCCTCAACCGTGATAAGAACTCTCTCGCTGTTTTGTTGATACAAATGTACGCAAAAGTACGTTACACTCCAAACTATTTAACGATAAAAGTGTAAGCAAAAGTAAATAATGACGTGTAACTATATATAAATCAACAGGATATAACTATGTTAAAGTTTGTAAAATATAAATCTATACCCCGAAAACAGGGGTAAAACTATAAATTGTAGTTTAACTTTTAACACTAAAATATAACATCATGTTAAGAATTTAACAGAAATTCCCGGAAAAGGCACGCAACAGGGAAGGGGGTACGATACAGGGAACAGGTATAAACAGGTGAAAAGGGGTGGGAGGGGAGTGATATAGACAACAAGAACCGATCACCCCACCCAGAACGAAAGAGAGTGGCTATATATAGATAGAACGTTAATAGAAGACGATAGAGACACGATCGGGAGGGAGGTGGATACAATACACGTGAAGAAGAACAAGAGCGTTATACTCGATATATGAATGAATTGGCTGCGCAATGACACTGCGCACCACTTCACACCCCACCATACTATAACTAGTAGTTATAGATATAGAGGGATAGGTATAACTAAAAGTTATAGCATGATTGATAAAGGGGTGGGAGGGGGAATAATGGTATGTATTATAGACGTACTGCGGGAGGTGGGGGAGAATAATTGTATAATGTTAAAACGTATAGCGAGGGGGTTGGGGGTGTATTATCCCCACTCCCCACACCACCAAGTAATATGTTCCACGTGGAACATTTTCTACTATACTATATATAATAAGGTATAAAACCCCACCCCCACCCGATCTATTATACCTATATATATATATATATAAGGTATGATTTTCTTTTCATGGTGGTGGGGGTATGAATTCTAGTTATACCTTATATATATGGTATGAAATTCAGTTATCGTGGAATACTGTTTGAATTTTGATATGTTCCACGTGGAACGTTGTTAAAATTAGTTTAACCCACCCCCACCAGGATAATAGTATAACCGGTTTACAGGGTTGGGGATGGTTCAAACGAAAAGGTAAAAACTTTTATCCCCACCCGATAAAATGAAATTGAGTTACAGGGGTGGGGGATGTTTCGGATTGCATGAATGAAGTGTTGAGGTGGGGGTATAATGCTCTATACCTATTATGATTGTAATTTTTGATACCCCCTCCCATCCCCTCCCTTGTCAATTATTATTTCTATAATATACCCCCTCCCCTCTCTCTACATACCTGTTTGGTGTGGGGTGGGGTGTGGTGAATTTTCGTGGAACGTGTATCGAAAAATAGATATGTTCCACGTGGAACGTTTTGTTAAAAAGCATGATGTTCCACGCCATTTTACTTGGTGCAGGTAGGGGGTCTCGCTGTTTATAGACCCCATCCCGCTCGAAAAAAAAGAGGTGTAAAATGAAAAAATGAATATACGTATGGGGGGGGGTAGGGGTGGTTATATTATATATAGTATAATATAATATATTAATACGTGCGAGAAAAACAAATTTTTGACTATAAATAATGTTAACTGGTTTGGTGGTGGGGTAAAAGAAACCCCCTCCTTCCCTTTGTTGTTGAATCGGTCACTGTTAATTACAGTTGGGTTGGAGGGGGTGGTGTTTAAATATAGATTGATAAAATGCTCTAGTCTCGTACTATTAATTTTCTAGGTACTTTCCGTGTGACTGATACCCAGCAATCGTCTATTTTTACCATCTCGTTTATATCACCTCTAGTCAGGTTAGGGGGAGTGTCTCCCTCCCACCCGAGGTATTCCATGTCTCCTTCTGATAGCTTGTAATCTCCCAGTGCTTTCTTGACTAGCGATACTGGATCGTCATGTCCTTCTTCCATGATGTAAGCGTTGTCATTGTTTAACGATGGTATCATGAAGTGCGGTACCAGTTCACCGTTAATATCCTTCACGTTGAAGAACACGAACAGCACGTCGAGGGTGGGTTCTTCTTCTGTTTTTTCTACCTCTTCTTCTTTCTCCCCTCCCTGTACCGCTATGTCTTCAAACCTGACTGCTACCTGAACGTTTATCATCGTGTACTTACCGTAACTTCCTATCGTTGTGGTGTTGCTGTATATACCTAGTTTATTCAACTCTTCAACAGGTATCTTGTGGTCCTTCACGTACTCGAATAACCCGGTTAACGCTTCTTCTGGCGTGGTTGCTCCTTCATTCTTGAACGGTGTATCGTCAACCTTGGCGTTCCATTTATACCCGTCAGGAGAGTAGATGTTAACTACCATTACCATCATCCCATCCTGTTCGATTCGTGCCAGTGGAACGAAATCATCGTGGAGGGTGGGGAGCATTACTAGTGATAAATCATGGTCCTCGAATACTAGCCGGTATACCCCCTCCTCGCTACTTCTCACGTTTCCCCTCATTCCATATAACGTCATCCAGTTAACGTTTAAATTAGCGTCTCTCTCCCCCGGCTTCAACAGATCGCTATACTTCAAAACCAACTCTATATTGATGACATTCTTGCATTTATTAAACTCTCCTATCTTTCTCGTGTATTCCGTTATCCCCACCTGGTTAAGGTAACCCCTCCCCACGAACTTGTTATTTTTCAGTTTTTCAAGGTACAGTTTTATCGCTTCCGACGGGGTGTCAGCTTGAGCGCCTAACCCTATCTTGCTGTCGAACACGTCCCACGTCCCCTCTTGCAGTTGTCTCATGTAAATCCACATCCTGATGTCATCGATCTCGAACCTTGGCATTTTAATCCCGTCGGGGGTGAGTTCAAGGAACCCGGCCTCTTCTCCCCTGAACCTTAAAGATAGCCCGTCGTGAACGTCCGTGTACTCCACGGTACCGGTTATCCCGTCTATCTCCACTCTCATCCCGTCATATGTATAGTCTCTTGGTGCGGGTTGAACACCTATCGTGTCTGAACCCGATTGTGACAATGATGCAGGGAACTTTATACTATCTTGGAGGGGGAGTTTCGAGTAAGCTGGTATCGGTTCTAGTTGTAAATCTTTGCCTAACAAGTAGTTATCAATAACTTTCTTGTCATGTTGTAATTCAACATCCTTCAAGAAATCGTTCACCGGGAACACCTTGCTCGTGTTATAACTCTCTATCTCCCTCCTTATCTTCCCCACCTCCATCATGAGACCGGCGTACTTGTACAAATTGCTCTTTAGCGACTCGTTAGTAGTTTCTATCTCCCATTCCAGGTCGCCGTCTAGCATGTCGAGTAACTCTTCCAAACCGGTGATGAACTTGTCACCGTTATCGTCTTGTACCAGTACCGTCTTGATACTGCCGCTATCGTATACCTTCGCTTTCATGACTGTTATTTTTCGATATATAATTCAAGGATGCACTCGTTAGTGGAGAGGGGGTGATTTATCGTTTTCTTGTAGTACTCTACCAAAATGTCAGGATTCACCTTGCTTAACTTGTCAAACACGGTTGGTATGATGTCAGCCATCATGGTCCCTTCTATCGTCTCTCCCGGGATGTCCACCATGAAAAAGGAGTAATCCACCTCGTCGTTGTCGAACTTGTACAACGGCAAGTTAATTCTTGTCCATTTCTCGTCTCCTATATCGCCTTTCATGACGCTACCGTCAGGGTGCAGGAAAACGCTATTACCGTTCTTGAAGCAAGAGAACAGGAAACGCCCGTTATACTTGATTGCAACCATTAATAACTCGCCATCTATCACGTAGTTAATTCCAGTAACCCACTCCCTCGGGGTGATCGCTATTGCCATGTCATCGTAAGATTTCATGTTACAAGTTGCCATCACTTTATCGTTACGGAAGAAGTAGTACGTGTCGATGTTATCGTTAGCCGTCATGAAGTCACACTTCAAGAAGTGATTGATCATCCCGTTATTACTTTTCAGCTTTAACATGGGTTCATTCGCCTCGTTCATCTTGTCAATAACGTCACTAGAAGGGTTGAAATACATCTTGTTGTAAAAATATGACGAGTTAACTCTCTCGTTGAAATACTTGTCGATTGTAGGGGTGGGGGACACGGAATTGCAATCTAACTTTAAAACTTGTCCTTCCAGTGTAGCTTTATTCATGAAGTTAACCGGTATCACCGTCTCTGGCTCCCTCCCCACCATCTCCTTGATGTCTTCCAGTATATCGATGTTCTCTTTAAGGTTGATGATGTAATCTTTAACCTTCCCCGCCACCACGTTATCCCCTTCCACCAGTATATCCTTCCCTGACTTTATCATGTCGAGGAGGGGTAGCACGGACGTTACCATCTTGTTACCCTCTTCATCCTGTAATAGCACCACGTGAGTGCCGTTGTCAATTTCAATAGTCGCTTTTATCATTTCCTTGAATATTAAATAGTTAGTAATACTTTTCCTCTTTCCTGCTTATTATCTCCCCTCCCACCTTCACGTGGGTGATGGAGGGTACTTCCTCGAAATCCTTGCCGTTACCGGAGAACTGGATTCCCTTGGCCTGTATGGATACTTCCACGATGGATTTGTTATACTCTTCAAGGTGACTCCTTGGTATGATAACGTAGTTCTCTACCGTGTACGCAACTGGATGCTTCAACTCCTTGATGTTCTTCTTTATCATCTCGATGTCCTCCCTCGTCTTGTCAACGACTGACCTGTTCCTTAACACGTCAAATGACATGAACAGGACCAGAACGAGGGTGCAAACCGATATCGCCAGTGTCAAGTAAGCTATCATACCTCCCCTCCTTCCTTCTTTTCAAGTTCAACTTCCGCCTTGAGCCTGGCCATGTTCTCGTCCACCTCCTTGTTAAACCTCTTCACGGACGCCGCCCAGTTCACGTAAGTCTTCATGCCTCGTCTCTGGTTAGCTGGTATGGACTTCATCCAGTCCTCCCCCATGTCGCTGGAGAAAGTGGGCATCTTCTCTATGAGCATGCAGTAGTGCATGTACTTGCGATAGATGTTCCGGCACTTGACGGTTAACTCGTAAGTCTTCTTGAGGTGTCTCGATCCACCCCCACCCCCGAACATGGTCATCAGGCCGTTCTCCACGAACCATCTCACGACCCTTCTTGACCCGTCCCTCCCGTACATGTACGGTAGTTCCCTGAAATCGTCCACGGATACCACCCTGTTCAGGCACACCAGGTAGTAAATCAACCCCAGTTGCTTGTCGTTCATCTTGAACTGCCTTCTCATGCACTCGTCTATCAGGTACTTGTACTTCCCCATCGTGCAACCTATGATCGTCCCTTGAAGGACGTTCCCCAGGTCCCTCTTCCACACGTACTTGTACATTTTCCCGTTATCCTGCATCCTGTAATGATGACGAGGGGCGTAGCAATCGAACTTGCTTGGCTGTTGATAAACGGTCGGTCTTCCAAGTCTTATCGCCATATCTTTTTAATTTAAATAGTTAATTAATTGATCATCAGTCTTTTCAGCCACAAGTCGTTGGTACCTCTTGAAGATACCGTCAAGGTCCCATCCCTCGTACTTCAAGAGTATTTTCCGGAGGTACAAGTGAGCCAGGGGGAGGGTGTTCCCGGACGCCAGGTTTCTTAACACCATCCTTAAACGGTGACCGTCCGTGAATTGATGGGCGAACAACGATTTAACTTCATCATCGCTCTTCATCTCCACCTTGTTCTCGATCAAGTATTCCTCTATCTCCTGTTTCACCACCCACAGCACGAGGATCACGCTCTTGAACACTTGCTCTCTCTTGATCACGCCACCTAGAAACACCTCGTCGGTCTTCTTCATCAGGCTAGACAACCTCCTTATGTTGATGTCGTCTATCTTCTCGGCGTCCGTGGCCTCCCTCACCTCGGGTATGGAAACCAGTAACTCCAGTTCTTCTATTTCAATTCCCATGTCGATAAAATTTAATATTTAACGGAACAAATATATGAAAAATACTTGTAAACGTCAAAGTTTTTCCCTATTTTTGTCGAAACAAAAAATCTAGTTGATATGAATAAAGAATTTAAAGTCAAAGACATCTTCCAGCCACAGCAAGTGAGCGAGAAATTGAGAAAACAAGAGGTATTATTCACGTGGAACGACGGGCGGTGGGATCATGACGTCGTGATCCAGTTCCTGAACGACCGTATCGACTCCCTCGTGCAACTGAATATAGGAGACACCGTGGAGGTGGGATTCGACGTTGAATCGAGACGGTGGGAGAAGGACGGCGTGGTACGTTACTTCACCTCGTGTACAGGTTGGAACGTCAAGATCGTGGGCAAGAACCCAGCCTACCTGCAAGACCAGGGGCAGTTCACTCAAGCGAGACAGGAGTTCAGCCAGCAACCTTCTGCCCCCCAACCCCAACCGGTTCAACAGCAACAGGGTGGCTTGAATAACTTCCCGCAACAAGAGGACGACTTGCCCTTCTAGCTAACTAACTGATAATCAATAACTTCATTGATCATTTCGTACTTTTTGATTTATTTCTTTTTAGACATGTAGATTTCCCCTCCCCTTCACCGGGGTGGGGTTTTCTTTTTCGTTATAATTTCATATATTTGTGTACAATTAAATACACGTGTTATGGCATTAAAAAACTTAGAATTCAACGAGACCGGGGACAAGAAGTTCAAGGTTTCATTTTCAACTAGCGGGAAGATTAACGTTTTCCTTGACAGGGTGGATAACTCTGACGTGATGATCTACTTGTACCCGAAGGGGTTTGACCCGGTTCTTTACAAGGTGATCAAGCCGGAGAAAACTGACGTGTTAATAGACATGGAAATACCGGGTGATGGCGAGATTACAGTAGACATCATTTCTAACAGCGAGGTGATCAACGCTTGTTACGTGACGAGCGCCGAGACGTTCGTTTACTCCGTCCCCGCCTCCTCCGTTATTTTCGATGACGGTAAAAGCTTCCAGCAAAAACTGGAGTCTGGAGAGTTGAAAGGGCAGAAGGGAGACAAGGGAGCCACTGGAGCCACCGGGGCGAAGGGGGAGAAGGGAGACGCGGGTCCTGCCGGTCCTACCGGTCCTCAAGGTCCAGCCGGTGCTAAAGGTGCTACTGGCGCTGCCGGGGCGAAGGGAGCTGACGGTAAATCCGTTAAGGCAATCAGCCTCACCGCCGATTCTTCCGGCAAGATCACCGGTGGGAAATGCACGTTGTCTGATAACTCAACGCTTACCATCACCGTTACCACGGCTACCGTTTGATGATTTTTCCCGTTTAAGCCGTTTCTTTACATACTGGAGCCGTGGGGATACCATCACGGTTTCTATTTCCTCGAAAGTGTTGTAATACATCTTCATGGCTCTCTCGGCCTGTTCCTTGTATTCCCTGTTGGTGGTGCTGGTGTAAACGTCGTAATTCTCCATGATTAATTCTTGAAAAGAGTAGGGGTGGGTCAAAATAACAAATCCCCACCCCTTGAACAACTATTGTTAACAATGAAAACCTTGAAATTTCCCCCTCCAACACCGGTGGCGCGAGGGGGACAATTCACTTACTATATAATTCAAAGCAAAGACATGCAAATATAATAATTTAATCGTCAACATCAAGCTCTTCCCTGTTAATACTTGGATGCTGTTTACGACTGTAATATCTATCCCTGTCCTCGAAGAAAGCCTCTATGGGGTCGGAGGGTCTGGACAGCAACATGTTACATAGTCTCTCGTTATCCCTTTGGATTTTCGTTTTCAACCTCTCCCTCTCGAGGTGCCTTATGTAAGCCCCGTACAGGTAATTTATCACTTCTTCTCCCGTTGCCATACTATTATTCTAAAAATATATTTTTAATTATCCATTTCCTGGCCCCCCTCACCCACTCGTGGTCCTCTATCACGAGCAGTTTATCCGCCATAGGGTAAACGTCTATCTCTCCCCACCTATCGTCAAAGAACTTGAACATGGTGGCATGGTTACAGGCTCTAACATCGTAAGCGTCGAGGGAGGGGAGTATCTCTCTTTTGAACCTCACCATCCTTTTCAGCCTCTCGGCCTTGCTATCTTGCTTGACCTTCTCCATCTTGAACATCGTTTCTACTCTCTGTCTATCCATTTCATGTAAGGACATACCTCCGACTTTTTCTTCCCCATGCTAGCTAACACTCACCGCTTTCTTGATAGGGCATCACCTTTAATATATTTACTATATATTAGTAGGTTATTAGTAATATATATGTTACTAATATACTACAACTATATTAACTATACAAGTGATATTCATGAAGAATATAGTGTAGTAGATGGGAGGAGACCTCCGCCGTGAGCATTAAATAACAAGAAGAATACTTAAGGGTGGGCAGGACCTTCTGGTCGAGTGACTCCCACTCCCTCTCCATGAAAGCTTCCTGTCTCCCCTCCATAACCTGTGCTATGGATTCCTTGTCAGGAGCGATTCGGCCCGTTGGTGGTCCATGACCTCCACCTTGTACCTTGCGGCATGGGTTACTCGTCGTCAAGTCGTACAGACGTAGCGAGATTTCTTTGAACCTTATTCATGAACAGTTTATATTCCAGGCACTCTAGCCTTGGTGAGCGTTTTCGGGTGTCAACCGGGGCGACAGGTCGCTCTGTCTTCAACTGCCGCTATATACCTCTTGTCGTGGGAATCTCTATAAAAAGAGAAATCCTTGACCGGACTAGTGTTGATGGGAGATCAGAAAGTCAAGGATAAGCTCTCAAGTATCTAGGCACTTACATTTTCATGTATTTACGCTTCACCGGAACGCTACTTTTTAGGTCAATTTCTTGACGGTCATCCATAGTTGGAACCTCCACGTACAAGTCCCGTGTGCCACAGGCTAATTTTTTATCTAATAAATTCGTAGAACGCAAAAATTTAATGTTGCTTGTCATAGTTTTCGATCTCCCAATCAGTCCACTACTACATAGCAAGGCAAATATACGGTGAAGTTTCGAGAAAACAAAGCGTGAAGGCAAAAAAAAATCACGTGGACGGGGAATTTAGTAGAAGGATACGTTTGTCGTGCGGATTAGAACGGATGTTCTTGGTGTTAAATATTTGTTCTTGGAGATCGTCCACGTGATAATACAAAGGTGATGATTTTATTCTTAGAATCAAAATATTTTTTATATATTTGCCTAAGTATTAAATATAATCACCATGAAGTGCAAAAAACGCAAAGGATGTGGCGGCAAGCCTAAAAAGTAGTTTGACATGAGCGACGAGAAGAAAGAGATACTGTTGGGAGCCAACGCTAGAGAGGTACCCAACTCCATAAAGTTCCCCACGGGGATGAAAGAGAACCCCTCCCCGTCACTGGCTGACTTCCTGATGACGCAGAGGGCCGACAACCTCGGTGGTGACCCCGAAACCATAACGCTAGAGACCCTGGGCAAGTTGCTGGGGGTGGGGGAAGGTAGCGGTAACCCGTCAACCGATCCCATATTCAACACGTTGACGGTTTCGAAGTGGCTCAAGGTTGGTGAATCTATCACGATTAACGATCTTATATTCAGGATATTCCGTGATGGTTTGAAGACTTACATACGTGCCGAGGACCTCAAGAACCCGGAGGCGGAGATATGGATTGACCTCTACGCCGGCGCTTTCACGAGACTTGTAGCGACTCATTACGACACCCCCGGGTGGCAGCAAGGGATCGCCGGTGGGTCGTTATGGAACGACGAGACCGGTAACTCTCACCTTGAAGTTGACTACGCTTACATACGGAAGAAGGCCACGTTCGTGAACTTCGTGATACAGCAACTGACGGCGCAGGCCGGGCAGGTTATCATCACCCCCACCAACATGAAGATAGACAGGGTGGAAGAGCTGGATCAAGGTTACAAGTGTTACGCCGAGGAGGGTGAGCTAAACACGTTCATCGTTTACGACCAGGCTAGATGCCAGAAGTTCACGCCGGAATACCAGAAGTATTACTGGCGTCTCGTTATAGCCGTTGGCGCCGATTACTGCATATTATCGAAGACCGATCAAGACGGTAACGGTGACGTCCCGGAGGCCGGTGACGAGATCGTGTTGTTCGGTCACAGGGACGACAAGAACAAGCCGAGACAATCCGCCATCATGCTGGATGCCGCCTCTGACCAGGCCCCGGCGATTTCCATATACATGGGTATCAACTCCTACGACCTTACCGGTAAACGGGTGGGGGTGTTCGGGAGAGACCCGCTAGACGCCGCCGCCGCCGGTATATTCGTGCAGAACGGTCGTTTCGAGAACATCATGATAGGTCCCGGCTGTACCGGTCTTGACAACTTCGCCGAGTACGACAAGCTGGTTAACGATATAAACAAGGCGGTGTCGAAGAGCGTTGACATCATGCCTGACCCCGCCCCCGCCTTCATGACCGACAAGGACGGTAACACGACCCCTGACGAGATCACGATACGGGTGTCGGAGAACAACTTCAACTCCGATCTCGGTGGTTACCGCAGGTGGTACTACCTTTCAAGCGACGGTTTCAAGGAGATAGAGGGCGAGAGCCAGAAGATACTGGTAATCACCCCCGACAAGGAGTGGTGGGATAACAAGAGTACGCTATCCGTCATGTACGAGGTGGAGATGGACGGGGAGAAGTACTCCGACGTGGCGTCTCTTATCAAGGTGTCTGACGGTATCAACGGGGCCGGAGGTTACATCGCCGTGCTGGATAACCCGTACGTGGGTATAGCTTCCGATTACAACGGGCAGATCAAGGACGGCCAGCTCGGCGAGAACGGGCGTGCCAAGACGGGTGTCGTGGCTTACGCCGGTACGACTTTACTGTCTCCCAACCCTAACCCGGGGAAAGGACAGTACAAGTTATCCATAAAGAAGGTGTCCGGTTGCACCGCCGCCCTCACGCAGGCGGGTGGCGAGATGTACATACTTGACATGTTCCAGGACATGGCGTCGGTGACCCTCACCGTCAACTTCGAGGGAGTCGGGGTGACTATGGACCTCGTTTTCAATTGCAGCAAGACTTTCGACGGCGCTTTAAGCTCCGAGGAGATAAAAGGTGAACCGGGGGAGGCGGCTTACTCGCTGGACCTCGATAACGACGTCTGCATAGTTTCCACCCAGCCGGACGGTAGCGGTGGTTACTGGGGCGATAACGCCAAGACGACCGCTATGGTGACGAAGGGGGGAAAGGACATCAGCTCCAAGTACAACTTCTCGACCGAGGCCAACCCTGACACGATAGATTACCTCGCCACCAACAACGGGAAGACCGTGCAGGTGAAGGGCATGGAAGAGGATGACGGTTTCATCCTGTTCACCTGCATGCCCAAGAACACCATGGACCCGGACACGATAAACGCCCCCACCTTGCAGAAGAGGTTCAACATCTCGAAGAACAAGCAAGGGGAGCAGGGTCAACGTGGACCCGGAGGTTACGTGTGGATCGTTTACGCAGACGACGAGGTCGGTACCGGTATCACGCTATCACCGGAAGGCAAGACTTACATAGGGCTGGCGCACGACAAGGAAGTGCCTAACCCTCCCATGCCGCTTAACCCGGCTGATTACAACTTCTCGCTGCTCACGGGGGAGGGAGTACCGGGACCCCCGGGAAGTGACCGTTTCATCTGGATCAAGTTCTCCACCACCCACCCGATCACTGACCTCTCGCAGGTTACCAACGACGGCTCGGCGGAAGGGCTTCGATTCATAGGGTTCTCTTACAATCAAGTGAACCAGGAGGAAGACACCTTCCCACCGGGAGAGGAACAGACCATCGACGTGGCTTACTACAACCGTGAGTACGAGTGGTCAGAGTACAAGGGAAAGGACGGTATAGGCTTGCAAGTGCAATACTCTAAAGATGGTAACTCCAACTGGCACTACCCGTTCCAGGTTGACGACGTGTTCATGAGACAGAAGATGGACGACGGTGTCACCTGGTCAGACCCCATGAGGATCGTGGGGGAGGCAGGGCAGGACGGGACCTACGTTGACTACCAGTTCGCAAAGAACACCTCGATGGAGACACCCCCTACATCGGGATGGCAAGACGCCCCTCCCAAGACTAGCGGTAACGAGTTCCTGTGGATGAGAAAGGGAACGGTTGAACCTCCCGCCACGGAAGTACCGGCTGACGGGTGGAGTACCCCTGTCGTGCTTACAGGGCCGTCAGGAGCCTCTTACTGGATCGTGCCAGATACCAGGTTCATCAACATGCTGAACGGGTCTCCTAATCCCCCTAAAGTGCGTTTCACGGCTAAACGTGGATCGGTAGCCGACGGGGTGACGGGGTGGTCGCTCGGTTACTGGCGAACCGCTTACTCTAAAGATAATCAAAAGACCTGGACCACGATAAAATCGTGGACTTCACAGGTACCTTACATAGACGTTGACATCGACCCGTCGTGGACGAACCTCAGGGCGGAGCTTTACTTCGATCAAGGCTTCGTTAACATCTGCGACAGCGAGGTCGTGTTGATACAGGACGTTTCCGGGATACCGGGAGAGTCCAACTACGTTATAGACCTTGACAACGAGGTGGGTTCCACGAACACCTACTCCGACGGTAGCGGTGGTTACTACGGTAACAACATGCTGACGAGGTTACGGGTGTTCTACGGGACCGAGAACGTGACGAGTCAAGCCACGGTTACCGTGTCCGCCGATTCAGGCATCACGTTCACGAGAACCAACAATTCCGAGTACGTTCAGGTTCAGGTGACCGGTTTCACGGGATCGAACATGACCGGTTCTGTTATCTTCAACGTGTCTAGCGCTAGCGGGGCATTCCCCTCCATCCAGAAGATGTTCAAGGTTATCCGTGTCCCTCAAGGGGAGCGTGGACCGGAGGGTGATTCCATATCCGTGCAGTTCTCCGTTAATGGTACTTCCAACTGGCACTACCCGTTCGTGGAGGGTGACATCTACATGAGACAACGTGTCGGGAGCGGGGCGTGGTCAGACGCCATACGAGTGGTGGGCGAACAGGGAGAACCGGGGGCGGACGGTGAATCAGGTGGTTACACCGAGTTCCAGTTCTCCATAGGTGCCTCTCGAACCGATCATTCCGATATATCTGAAAGCTCGTGGACAGACGGTCCTCAAAGCACCACGGTCGCCAAGCCTTACGCCTGGATGCGTAGTAGAACCGTTGACAAGTTCGGCTCCGTTTCAGGATGGACGTACGGGTCTTACGGCGCCCCCGGTAACGATGGTGCTGACGGTTTACCCGGTACCGCTTACTGGCTATCCACCGATTGTTCGAGCGCTTCGATTCGTGATGATAGCGCAAGCCCAACCACCGTTACCGCAACGGCTCACAAGGGAGAGGGAGGGGTAGGTGTTACCGATTACTCTTGTTACTGGTACGTGGCCGTGTCTTACGACTACATGAAGAACTGGACGGTTATAAAATCGGCAGGTGGTTCGGCGGCTACCAAGTACACGTACACGCTGGCGAAAAGTTCAACGAAAGGTTGGCCTACCAACATCCGTTTTATCGCCTTCTTCGATTCAGCAGGCACCAAGATGATAGATACCGAGGACGTACCGGTTATCAACAACGACCTTAACGACGTGACGACCCTAGACTACCTCAAGCACGCCTTGCAACAGAAGACGGAAGTGGATGGAGGTTTAATATCCACCACGTACATCAAGGTTGGTTATTCCCCCTCCCTGCGTGACGGTAGTTCTATTCCTGACGAGATACCCAGCGACTGGGTGGAGACGGGAGGTATGTACGGTGGATCGACGCTGGCACCCGGTCAAGGTGACGTGTGGACGATAAGACAGTTCAGGAACCGTGTACCTAGATTTTACAGTGGTGGGGATTTTGACGCAGCAAAGGCCGCTCTCGCTTACGCAACTACCCAGCTAGGTGCAGATAGCTACAATCCTCCAACAGACAAGGTAACGTTCGCCGTGAGTGACTCGGGTATATTGTACGCCCAGAACGCCTTCATCGAGGGTACGGTTATGGCGAGCGCTGGTAAAATAGGTAACCTTACCATAGATTCTGACGGTCTGGCTTACAATCAAGTTACAGAGAACGGGAAAACGTATTACAAGTCAAAATTGTACAACGGTGGACTAGTTTATCGTGAGAATTATAACTCCACTGATAGCGACTGGGATAGGCAAATAGCTATCGGGACGTCAGTTATTCCACCGTCAACTGGACTTAGTCCCATGTTGTACGGGAAAGTTAAGCAGAGAGGTAGTTATGATACCACCACTTTAATGTTCCTGTCTGTCACGGGTGGAACTAGAAACACTTTACTTGGAACTGGGCCTCAAGCCATAAGAATAAATGATGGTGACTTGCACGTTAATAACGGGTATATCACGATGGGTAACGGTGGAGCTATATTCATGAAAGGAGCTGATTCTTCTTGGTGTGATGTAAAAATTCAGAACGGCTGGATAGATGTTAGCCCAAATGAAACTAGTGACACGAAAGTGGGTGGTTTAAACTTGTACGGGAGAAAATGTTCTATAATTCACAGGGGAATAAATGTTATCACGTTGAAAGGTACTAATCCGGTATCAGTATTAAGTAACGCTAATAACATGGTGGCTCTTACTGGTGAAGGGAGCAGGAAGAAAATTTACCTTGAAATAAATCATTCTATCGGATCGTGGTATATCATAATGAGTTCCTCTAGTAAAGGATACGATATTTTACTTTCAAGTTCTAGCGAGAAATTCCTCAGGAATGGATCAAGATATTCAGCGTTACAATGTGATGGCGATAACGCCACGTTCGTTATAAAAGTTGACAAAAATAACTGGATGGGATACTCGATGCCAAATTACGAGATAGGCTATTGGAATGGATAATATATTAATGTTTTAAATTTACATCAAAATGAAAATTAAATTGACTATTTTAGACCGTATGATGTTGATGAATAACATCGTTGAATCTTTTAACACTCAAAACGGGACGAAGAAAGAGATCGTGATGTGCCAGTCCGCCTCCATCTCCCTGGGGTTGACGCCAAAGGATTACGAGGAATTCGAGATCACTCATGACGAGAAGAAGGGAACGGTTTCATGGAACAAGAAGGGACAGGAGCAGAGAGAGTACGAGTTGCATCACATGGTGGTTAGCTTCATCTGTGACGAGGTGGTTAAGAAGATGGAAGGAAACGGCCTGAACGGTCCCGTGCTGGCGTTGTTCGATAGATTCATGAAGATGATCGTCGAGAACCCGGAGAAAGGGCTACTGGAACCGGAGACCTTGAGAAAGGTGGAGAAGGAGTACCAGGAGCTTAACGATTTGTATAACACGTATAACCCGTATAACCCGGCCCCCTCCCAAGTTGAAGAGGCGAAAGTGGAAGAAGAAGCCCCGAAAGCGAAAGGACGGCCAATAAAGAACTAGAAAAGATGTCAAAGAAGATTACCCTTGAGAACGTGGATTCATCGGAATTACCGGAAATCCCGGTGATCGGGGAAGTCAAGCAGATAAGGTTCACGCAAGACATGGAGTTGGTCAGCACGCTGGCTGACTCCGACTTGTTTATGGTGCAAGTTGGTGCCGACCTTGAGGCTAGACCGAACACGATCACGTTTGATTTAATAATAAAGAATTTATCCGGTCCCATCGAGGAAGGGAGCAAGAAGTTTGTTACCGGTGACGAGATGTTCAAGGTTATCGGGGATATAACTCTTCTTGACACGTGGGACAACACCAACATCGTCAGCTCCCTGAACGCCACGTACGTTAACGTACGGAGGATAGAGGAGGAGTTGCGTCGTGAGATCAACCGATCCACGGGGAAGGACGAGCAACATGACGAGCAGATAGCCAACCTCAGGCAAGACCTCACCGCCACCAACGAGATGTTGAATCAAGAGATCAACAGGTCAGTGGCGAAGGACAAGGAACACGATGAATTGCTCGCCGGTTTGCGTGATGACGTGGATTCAACCAGTGACAAGCTGGACGCCGAGATCGACAGGTCAACGGCTAAAGACGCCGAGCATGACACCTTGCTCAAGGGGCTACGTGTGGACGTCAACGCCAACAAGAGTGCCATAGACTCGGAGGTGGCAAGGTCGACCGCCCGTGACGAGGCTCACGATGCCGCCATAGCGAAGAACGCATCGGATATAACCACCGAGGCGAACAGGGCGAAGGCGGAAGAGGCGAAGATACGGCAGGAGATGCAGACCG
>ENA-OOZX01001022-OOZX01001022.1-human-gut-metagenome-genome-assembly--contig:-NODE-1022-length-20213-cov-15.910259_pt1 | contig 20213 bp, 10 predicted proteins | sample MGYA00241048_ERZ501412 | MGnify/ENA primary metagenome ERZ501412 (study PRJEB25962, sample SAMEA2042518) | human gut metagenome | biome: human gut; feature: human-associated habitat; material: faeces... | reverse complement strand
AACAACAGGTTCAGACATCATGCTGAACAATTACTTGTACGACTTCTTGTCGCACCAAATAATGCAAATATAGTGAAAAGGGAATATATTTTCCCTATCAAAAAAAGAAAAAATCATCATCCACTTCTTATTTGCTGTATGAAAAAGAAAGGATGATGATTTAAAAAGATTACTTTATAAAAGAAAGTTTATATCAAAGTTTGCGTAAATCATGTCCGGGCAACAAATTATATTCTTTTCCATTCATCCTGACTTTACAAGGTGCAGAAGCTGCATATTTCCAAACGCCCTCTTTATACACCAACATCACATCTGTTACTGTCAATGAACTTATTTCAACATGTGGAGTTTTCAATAGTGTACCTCCTCCCAAAAAGAAAATACAATCATCGCCTTGTTTATTTCCCCACAATGCATAAGCAGCTTGTACAGTCATTTCTCCACTTTTACACAAATGACCTGCATCATCCGAAGAAATAATCCGGTCCACACGCCCCTCTTTTTGTTGAATACAAATTCCGACATGACTTCCAGCCACACCACTTTCCACTTCTGGAAAAGTAACGGAGGAAATACATCCCGGCTCCTTTACCGAAGAAGGTTCATAAACAGCTACAAACGGACGATTCCAAGCTTCACCTTGTTGGCGGGCTACAAAAGTCAACGTAGGTTGCTCTTTGATAGCATAAGGCATATCCGGAATCCGGCTCAATCCTTCAGTCATCGGGCTCAAAGCCGAGAAGACTTTACGTTCAGGAGCACCTTTCATCCACATATTCATACTGATATTATCCTCATCCGGCATCTGTATAGTAAACGTTGTTTTAATATCTTTGGAGGTCTCGGCACTTTTCTTGTCAAACAAATAAGAATAGGCATATATATGTGCCCCAGCAAAAGCCAGTTCCTCCGTTGGTTGAAGAAACAAGCTACTCCCGTCAGCAGCAGTCAAGTTCATGGTTTGTCCCATATTATGATAAAAATAATCATGCATTTTATCTCCTCCCTCCACTTTCCTGCTACGGAAAATATCGACATAATATCCGTTCTTTTCTCCTGTAGTCACAATACTCATCATACGGTTTTGATCAGCTTGTGATTCAGGTTCACGGAAAAAGACTTCACTATAACTCACAGGCTGATAATCTACTTTCATCCCTGCTTCGGGGTAGCAGTTCAATAATTTGAAAGCATGATTGCTTTTCATAACCGGATAAGAAGAGATTCCATCTACACAAACCGTATTGTGTGCAGGGAACTGACTATAATACTCCAAATAATCCAAACCGGAATAAAGGGTCAAGCCAATACCTCCATCCGGTGCCAGACGATATCCTTTTCCATAAAGTTCCATGCTGATGCCATTGGCATGCATGTGATTCCCTTCACTGGCATTTTGGGCAATCATCAAACTATGACGTTTGTCCATGCCATTGCGTTGCACCAACCAACTGGCATTGGGAGCATAAAAAGTAGGAGTTACATAATCATTGATATCACCGGCAGGTATCTTATCATCAATTACCAAAGGCTTGTCACTGAAAAAAGAAGTTACCGCCACCCTCACATTTTTCTTTTCAGTCGCCGGTTTGGAGGCATCGGGATCAAATAACTTCAACATAGCAGTAAATTGTCTTTCCTGATCTTTTTTACCATGTTTCTGGGCATTAGCTACCATACGGGCAAAGATAGCAGGATTCAATTTACCGGGATGTGTATCGCCAAAACCCATTGTCATACAATCCGGAAACAAATATTGCGGGTCGGCGGCCACCACTTTTTTTATGACAGGAATCTCCTCGGTCAGGTCCATACCCAAATTACGGTCAAAGATAGTGACCATATCCGTATAATCCCCGACAACTACCTGACTATAACCCGGACATTCAGCCCAAATACCGGTTTCAGCATCATAACCATAATCAGCAAGCTGTTTCAGTGACCATTGACGGATGGAAGAACGATTCAACACATAATCAATATAATACTCGCCTCCCTTTTTATCCGGATAAGAAGCATCAGATTCCAAAATCATGCCGATGCTCATGATATAACGTGCCTGCATCAGATTCCAGTTATTATGCGGCACTCCATTATCAATGATATTATCCGCCCATTTCTTGAATGCTCCGGCATAGATGTCCATCTTATCAGCCTTATCGGTTTTCAAATAATCATATAAAAAATCATACAATGGAACCAAAGCATTCACAGCATCCTCGTGAATGACTTCAAAACTGCTCATACCCACCAAAGTCTGCTGATGTCCATGATTCAAATCCTTGGGAACATTCCGGTAATAAATCCCCGTCATATAAGTGTCAAATACCGAAGCTGCCAAATCAGCATATTTCTTCTCCCCGGTCATCCACCAAAGAAAAGCGGCATCACGGGCGATACCCAGTATCTCTACATTAATACTTTGGATGATATTTCCGGTTTTACTGATATTCACCCATTCGTACGGTCTGCCTTCCAACGTCCCATTTGCCAGATACATTCCCCGAGCATCTTCCTGATAAGGCTTCAAATCTTCCAGCTTGGGACGTACATAGTTAGTTGCATGACTGCGTGCACCGGTATACATCACCGTAGGAGCCGGCGCCTTCTCTCCTCCTGCATGATCATAATATTCTCCTTTAATATATACCTCCGTTGCATGAGTTTTCCAATACATTTGCAAACGGGAAGTAAGCCATTCAGGCCCTCGGTCAGCATACCGGTCAGTCCGTTGCTTTAACTTTTCAAACACTTCCTGTGCCCACGGTTCTTCCTTTATCAACTTCTGCGTTTCAACTTTGCCATTACTATCCGTCAGATAACGGGGATGACCTTGTGACAGTTTCACCGATAAGGAAGTTTCCTGTGCATATAATACACTTGTTACAAGCAAGCATATCCATAAAACGATCTTTCTCATAATTCTATTCATTCTCTTTCACAAAAATACGTATCATAAAGCTATTCCACTCAATCCAAATGAATTATTTTATCATCCGCCTCTTCCATTCAAATTTAAAGTTACCGAATATAAAATGTTTGCTTTACCGGCTCTGCAGTCTTTATCTTAGGATCAGAGTTTTTTCCGTATTGCCATGCTATTACAGTTACTTTTACCGGATAGGTGGTTTTAGGAGGAATAGCAGTTAATATCAATCGATTACCATCCACATAAGCCGGTCCCGATTCCACATAAAAATCGACCGGCAAGCCACAACTGGAAACAGCAGATAAAGAAACGTACTTAGTACCACGCTTTATGTCCGGTAACGTTGCAAACTTAATATATTGCTGCTGTCCTTCCGTATTTTTAACCGGAATTATCATCTGAGCTTGCTGAACAGCCGGTTTATATTCTTCATCTCCCGGATGAGTTATTGAAAAAACAATATCCGATTTCTTGTCCGTCCATAAAGTTCCCCGATTCCATTGTATTCGAAATGTCACAGAATCAACTAAAACAACTGGGCCGGTAATCATCTGCAGGACCGGAGCTTTTCCAGCATGACCAATAGATGCCCCAACAGGCAAATCAGTCCAATTGGAAAGTCGGGGACTTTCTCCTGGAACAGTATCCAAAAAAACAGGGGTCAATTGAAATGTGATACCATCTTCCTGTGGTATAAAAGCCGGGTGAACTTGTAAATGAGTATTCTGTTGGGATACTGTTTTTCCGTTTTGAGACACACTTACCAATTGTGGCTTCATATCGTAATATCGGGATTGATACGCCAAAGTAGCCTCTATCATCTCACGATCAAAAAACCAAAATGCTTGTGCAGGATCCCCTTTAAATTGATTTACCGGTGCCGGAATACATGAAGGCTTTTCATTTTTTTTCCATCGCTCCATCAACCATCCCTCCTTTGTCGGATCTACGTGTCCATAATGCATTGCCTTCTTGATATAGAGAGCTATATATTGTGCTTTTTCCGGAGTATAGGCAAAGTGTCCTTCAGCAGGACAGGCCAACATGCTTAAAGGCAGCAATGGATGCTCCTTACGTTCTTTCAAACCTTCATTGCTCCATGTATGTGCTGATTCATATTCTCCCATGGTTTCCAGACAAGGAATTTTATTGATGTTACGTTCTCCCCAAATATCCGGACATAGCCAGCGATCACGATGATATGGCCACTGACCACTGACAGAAATGCATGCCAATGTACGTTCCGGTTTATAGGCAGCAAGATAATAAGGCCAACTAGCAGCAGCCGAATGTCCTATGGCTATTAAAGGAGCTGTAGACAACTCTTTATATCCAGATTCTTCAGCAAGATCTGCCAAAAGGCCATCCAAAGTTTCCCATGCCCCATCCGTAAAATCAAATCCATGATTGAAAGAAGGACATACCCATATTTGAGCAACATCAAGCTCAGCCATACGTTGTCGGAAAGCCTCATCTTCAAGGATAGAAATTTCCTCCATATTGTGTTGGGCAACCAAGATTGCTTTTACTTGTTCACACTGCCCGGGAATCCACAAGTAAGCCCTTGACTCAGAATTTTTGGGATGAGTGCTAAAATTACGAACAGGTACAGACCATTGCCAAATTCCTGTTTGTGCAACAAGCGTAAATGATAAAAGCCAACCGAATATTCCAAATAAAAATACATGTTTCATAGCTATCTTCATTGTTTATTATAAAAACGAACCAGAATCAAGAAACACTCAACTTTATTCTAAAATTATCTTCCAAAGAAATGAGTAAAAAACTATCTTTGTACGTATTAGATATATACAAAACTTAAATAGCATGAATAAACACACTTTATCTGTAGCAATCACTTTCCTATTCTGTACCCCAATATCAGGGGGCACACCGGACGGAATTTACCACAAAGGATGGATAGACTTCAACAAGAACGGGAAAATGGATCTATATGAAAATCCTAAAGCCCCGCTGGAAGACAGAGTACAAGACCTGCTTTCACAAATGACACTAGAAGAAAAAACCTGTCAAATGGCCACCCTTTACGGTTCAGGACGCGTACTGAAAGATGCGTTGCCTCAAGACAATTGGAAAACAGAAGTATGGAAAGACGGAATAGGAAACATAGATGAAGAGCATAACGGATTAGGGGCTTTCAAGTCCGAATATTCTTTTCCATACGCCAAACATGTGGATGCCAAACACACCATTCAACGCTGGTTTGTAGAAAAAACACGTTTAGGTATCCCAGTAGATTTCACCAATGAAGGTATTCGCGGATTATGTCATGACCGGGCAACCTACTTCCCCGCCCAGTGCGGACAGGGTGCCACCTGGAACAAAAAATTAATAGCCCGTATCGGAGAAGTGGAAGCTAAAGAAGCGGTAGCATTGGGATATACCAACATCTATTCTCCCATCCTTGATATCGCCCAAGACCCTCGCTGGGGAAGATGTGTAGAAACATACGGAGAAGATCCTTATTTAGTAGGAGAATTAGGAAAACAAATGATTACCAGTTTGCAAAAATACAATCTGGTAGCTACTCCGAAACATTTTGCAGTTTATAGTATCCCGATAGGCGGACGTGACGGAAAGACACGAACCGACCCACACGTAGCCCCACGAGAAATGCGTACCTTATATATAGAACCTTTCCGGATGGCATTTCAAGAAGCCGGAGCGCTGGGAGTAATGAGCTCTTATAATGACTATGACGGGGAACCCATTACGGGAAGCTACCATTTTCTGACCGAAATATTACGTCAAGAATGGGGATTTAAAGGATACGTAGTATCGGATAGTGAAGCTGTGGAATTTATCTCCAACAAGCATAAAGTAGCAGATACATACGAAGACGGAATAGCACAGGCGGTCAATGCCGGACTGAATATCCGTACCCATTTCACTCCGCCTGCCGATTTTATCTTGCCTCTTCGTAAAGCTGTTGATGATGGCAAAATCTCTCAGGAAACTCTCGACAAACGGGTAGCCGAGATACTTCGTATCAAATTCTGGCTAGGGTTATTTGACAATCCCTATCGTGGCAATGGTAAACAAGCAGAACAAATAGTCCATAGTAAGGAACATCAAGCTGTGTCATTGGAGGCTGCCCGTCAGTCACTTGTATTACTAAAAAATGAAACGCACCTGCTTCCTTTATCCAAATCTATCCGTTCCATTGCCGTTATCGGTCCCAATGCCGACGAACAGACTCAATTGATTTGCAGATACGGTCCGGCCAATGCTCCTATTAAAACCGTTTATCAGGGTATAAAAGAACTGTTGCCTCATGCAGAAGTGATCTATAAAAAAGGATGTGACATCATAGACCCTCATTTCCCGGAAAGTGAAATCCTTGATTTCCCGAAAACTGCGGAAGAAGTCCGATTAATGCAAGAAGTCATTCGTGCAGCCAAACAAGCCGAGGTGGTAGTCATGGTATTAGGAGGGAATGAGTTGACCGTCAGGGAAGATCGTTCACGAACCAGCCTTAACCTTCCCGGACGGCAGGAAGAACTTTTAAAAGCTGTTTGTGCTACCGGAAAACCGGTCATTCTAGTAATGCTCGACGGACGCGCTTCTTCTATAAACTACGCAGCAGCTCATGTACCTGCCATTTTACATGCTTGGTTTCCCGGAGAATTTTGCGGACAAGCTGTGGCCGAAGCCTTGTTCGGCGATTATAATCCGGGGGGAAGACTGGCAGTTACTTTTCCTAAATCTGTAGGGCAAATTCCTTTTGCTTTTCCCTTTAAACCAGGGTCAGACGAAAGTTCCTCCACTTCCGTTTACGGAGCGTTATATCCTTTCGGGCATGGTTTAAGTTATACCACTTTTACTTACAGTGATTTACATATATCACCATCACATCAAGGAGTACAAGGAGATATCCATGTAAGTTGTAAAATCAAAAATACAGGAAAAATAAAAGGAGATGAAGTAGTACAACTTTATTTACGGGATGAAATCAGCAGCGTTACCACTTATACCAAAGTATTACGCGGCTTTGAACGTATCAGTCTGAAAGCTGGAGAAGAACAAACTGTTCATTTCAGATTGCGACCACAAGATTTAGGATTATGGGACAAAAATATGAATTTCCGTGTGGAACCGGGTAGTTTCAAAGTAATGCTCGGAGCTTCTTCTACAGACATCAGATTACATGGTCAGTTCGAAATAACGCCCTAAACCTCCCACCATTTTAACTCAGCATGGAATGGCAGGAATATTCAGATTCCTATAAATACAGTATTTCATTAAAACTTCGGTAAATAATCAGTTCACATCTAATTTATGTTCACAGATCCTTTACCGATGTTTTGAACAAGAATCTTTTAATCTCTATTTTGAAGATATAAATGAAGGAGGAAGTTCTTCTACACCCCATTTTTTGTTAGGCTTTGCCCCTAATTTCAACTCCAAAGTCCCCCCCTTAATAAAGTCTTCATGATAAAACCAACATTTATTCCACTTTTTCCCATTAAGGGAAGCATTTTGAATGTACATATTATCAGTTGAATTTCCTTTCGTTATGATTTGGAAAGTCTTTCCGGAATAATAACGATTGTCCAAATGAATAGTAACCTTATCAAAAAGCGGAGAAGTAATCTCATAAAAAGGCTTTTCCGCACAACCACCATCCACCTCAAACAGTCCGATTGCCATCAGAACACCTAAAGCCCCCATCTGTCCCTGATCCTCATCATCCCGATAGCCTCCATAGGGAGTCACATCACAATAAGCAGCTTTTACTTTACGCACCCACTTCTGAGTAAGCCAAGGTGCTCCTGCATAACTAAACAAATGAGCCATTCCAGTCCCCGGCTGATTACCATAATCTGTCCAATTGCCTTCCTTTGTTTTATTAGAACGGAAAAAACCATACGACTCACTCTTTTCGAAATTAGCATTCAATCTCTTAACATACTGGTCGGCACCTCCATAAAGTTCTATCAATCCTGCCATATCATGTGGAACATAGTGTGAATAAATAGCAGAGTTACTCTCGCAAAATCCTCCTTTTTCTGTCAATTCCAACGGATCAAAACAAGGTAACCAGTTGCCATCCTCTCCACGAGATTGCATATAACCACTTTCCGGATTCCAAAGATTACGATAATTCTTTGACCGCTTCATAAAAAACTCATAATCCTGTAATTTCCCCATTGTTTTCGCCATCTGTGCCAAGCACCAATCCTGATAGGCATATTCCAATGTCATGGAAGCTCCGGTAGTATGCATCCCTTCAACATCTTTCCGTCCGTCAGGCACATACCCCCATTCCTCATAATATTTCATGCCACCGGAATAAGCTGTCTTGCTATGTTCATAACCGGCATGGTCGCGAATACCTCCCACAAAAGCATTTTTCCGCAAACCTTCATAAGCCAGTTCCGCATCATAATTACGAATTCCTTTATTATAAGCCGAAGCAAAAAAAGAAACAGCCGGATCACCAATCATCACATACGTATAATTTCCTCCTGATGGTCCACGGGGAATCAGACCTCCGTTTTGATACATATCTATCATTGTATTACAGAAATTATCCATAACTTCAGGATATGCCATAGACCAGAGTATGTTCAGTGACCAATGACTTCCCCACCATGCATCAAAGTTATGATGATTATACAAAGGTTTTCCATCTTCTCCCAAAGGAATTTGCCGTATGCGCGGAAAGTCGGAAGTCATATCCATATAATGTCCATCGGCATCACTGACTACATGGCGTCCCAATAAGGCATGCCACAAATCCGTATAGAGTTTTATTTGCTGTTCTCTGCTACCGCCTTCCACTTCTATCCTTCCAAGCCAATCATTCCATTCGGAAAAAGAAGACTGCTTTACTTGCTCAAAATCCCAGCCTGACAGTTCCGTTAACATATTCTTACGTGCCTGTTCTACACTGACATATGAAATCGCCACTTTCAGCATCACCTTTTCGTCTTTTTCTGTTTTAAATCGGACTGCCATACCCGCATTCTTACCTGATATTCTTTCCGGATTGCTATTAGATTCTATCCGGCCTTCGCGCCAAGATACAACCTTATCCATTGGCTTGCTCAATTGTGCATAAAAATAAACAGGAGTATCTTTAGGACGACGTCCTGTACGTTCCATCATCTCCCATCCGGCTATTTCCTTATCACTTACTTTCCAAACCTCCGAATAAGCTGTAGGTCCATGTGCCAAAAACGCTCCCGTATCAAATAAAATATAACTGGCATCACTTTTCGGAAAAGTATAACAATGAAAGCCTACGCGCATAGTAGAAGTCAACTCTGCTGTTATGTCATAATCTGTCAGTTTCACTTTATGATATCCCGGTTTAGCTATCTCTCCATCATGAGTAAAAGCCGATTGATAAGCATTCATACCAAATGCCCTTTAAACTCGCCAACGGTAGGCATCACCGCCACACCGGACATCTGCCAATTATGAACATGACTAAAACAGCGTATTTGTTTTGAGTCATACAGATATCCTGATCCCCAAGAGTGCTCGGTATCCGTATCAGGGCTAAGGCTGACCATACCAAACGGACGACATGCCGAACTGAAAAAAAACCATCGGGAACGGTGACTGTCAACAAAAGGATTTACCAAGTCAACATAATTCTTTTTAGTCCCCGCTTCATTGAACAACAAAGAACCAAAAGCAGGCTGATCACGATCGTATCCTTCAGGACGAATCTGCCGAAGAACCTGTTCCGTATAAGGCATCTGCATCCCTTTCCGTATAACAAAATGATTGTAGGCCATTTCAAAAATCGGCATATATCTCCCCCTTCCTTTATTAGAAATCTCAGTCCAGTTGCTATATTTTCCTGTGACATCCTTCCACACAGCAAAAGGAACATTATACCCCAAATTATATTTTGCGACATACTCAAACCCTTTCATAAGCCGGTTATCAAGAGCCGAATATAAATCATCACCTTGTTGCCAAGCTATTTCACAAACAGTTGCCAGGGCACCTATACCCAACATGCTATGCCCCTGATCACGACCACTCTCCTGTATCTGACCGGTATCCCCACTGATATAATGAGCTATTGTTCCGTTATCATTGGCATGAAGATAAAAATCAACCGCCTTATTATACATTTCCTCATTATCCCATAAAATAGCAGCTGCCATATAAGCTTTAGTCACAATAGGTCCCCAATTCCCATTTGTATAAGGCTTACGATGGTAAAAATTTTCCATTACAGGCAAGAACACTTCCCTTATCATTCTACTGATCTCATTAAACTGAACAACTGTCATCTTTTTATAAGTATGACGCAGTATTTCAGTAGCATAAATAATCTTTAATCCTTCCAACCCCACCAACAAAGGGGCATCATTCGTTTCCGGAATTCTTTTAAGTGTTCCGGCATAGCCTAACAATAATTCCAAAGATTTCTCGGCATGAGTCTTTTCACCAGTCAAAACCCACATCAATGCATTCTGATAGATTGCGCTAAAGTCCTGCTCCATTTTCGATTTTGTATGACGAAACTCGCCATCTCTTGAAATGATTTCAAAAGGTCCGAAAGGCTGATAATCTGCCTGAGAGCAATGATGACTTTTCAATAATTCAAAAGAGCCATAAGCAGGATATTCCTTATCAGCGATTTGAGCACGCATCCGCTCAATACTTTTTGTTGTATGTAATATTCCCGGATGCACAAATTTCCGGGCTTGCATCTCAAGCCCTATACTCAAAAACAGACAAAAGAAACCCACTTTCAACAGGACTGATATTTTCAACTTTCTCATAACCGTTGCTGCTTATAGTTTTTGACAGATTTCATATTCCCATCGTCAGGAACTAAACGAACAGCAGAACCTCCGGATGCTTTCAAACAAAAGTTTAATCTCGTCTTGTTGCTCACACGATAAGCAGAAGCCCTGACTTTAGTACGTGTTTTCACTGATGTATCCCCATCCGTGTAAATTTCCGCTATGTAGTTCTTTCCTTCGGGCAAAAAATCCAGGTTTACAGATAAAGCACGCGCCTCATTGTTTGTTATCGAACCGATAAACCATTCCTCTCCTTTACGACGGGCTATAGTAATAAATTCACCGACCTCCCCTTGCAACACTTTTGTATCATCCCATGTAGTATATACATCATCAAAGAATTTCAACTCGGGTTCGTCTTGAGCATCCGATGGCTTATCATACCAATACATATATTGCAACGGACTATAATAAACTGCCGCCAAAGCCAACTGATGCGCAGGAGTGGTCTGGATAGATTTAGAACGAGGAACACCATAACCATCCTTGTCTGCATTCAAGCGACCGAAATCCTGACGATAGTAACAAATGGTATAATCTGCCGCCCCAGCTATAAACCGGGTAAAGGGAAGAGTCGCATTATGTGTTGCATCAGGAAATTCCTCATTACCGCGGATACCTTCCTGGGTCATCAGATTAGGATAGGTACGACTGAACCCTGTAGGACGGTACTCATCATGTATATCAACCATCAAGCCATAATCAGCACATTTCTTGACCGCTTCATGCATCCATTTAGTCCATACTTGTGATCCCACCTGTACGAAACCGAATTTAATACCAGCTATTCCCCAAGACTTATACAACGGAAGAATCTCATCCAACTGCTGTTGTAATGCACGTTGATTGACATATAGAATAACTCCTATACCCCGTTCTTTAGCGTAAGCTACCACCTCTTTCAGGTTCAAAGCATTTATATCCGGATTTCTACGAGGGTCTAATGTCACTGTAGTAGCATCAGAAGCCTTGTCATATTCAAATCCATACCATCCCGCATCAAAATGAATATATTGCAGATTGCGTTTCACGGCAAAATCCACCAAAGCTTTTCCTCCTTCTGTAGTTAATGTCACTTCACGCATCACTTTTCCGGGTTTTATCCATGAAGTATCTTTTATTTTACAAGAGGGATTCAAATTCAGAATCAGATCATTATGTTCCAATATTTGTCCCGGTTTATCAGCACACATAATCACCCTCCAAGGAGTATGGTAAGGAGCAATGTCCTCTACGGGACCATACATAGCAGACTGAATCGTATTCTTTTTTTCCGTCGATAATTTGAATTTAGTACGCACATAGTCTACCACCTGCGCTTCAGCCAGACATACGTAAGGACCTTCAGGTAATGTCAAAAGCAACGGACGGTCTGATTCACCGGGCCATCCTTCCAATGGGAGAAATTCATAAGGAGTCTGAGCCCTGGATGTGAAGTAAGTCTTTGTTCCTTCCGGTAAGGTATATTCAGTAAATTCATCTGTGATTTTCAAATATTGTCCGCCGGGAAACCGATAACGGAATGCAATCCCTTCATTATACGCCCGTATATCCAAAACCAACCTGTCACGAGAATTCTGACGGTTAATGACTACCGACCAAGCTTTATACTGATCTTTTATGGTACTACGTTCTCCATATACAGGATGCCACACCGTATCCTGTTCGGCAGTTGTCATGTCACCTAATGACAAATGATCACGCCATATAGCATTAGCCTTAATACCTAACAAAGATGGTTTTATCGTTTCTTTAGCATTCCAATTCAAAGAATAATGTAGGTTTCCACCCTCATCACTTAAAGTAAACTGATACTTTCCATCCGGCGAGGACATCTTTATCTCTTTTGCCTGAAGAATGGATAAAGAAAAGACCATACATAATCCTAATATACATAATATTCTCATAATTTTATTCTTTTATAAATCGCACCTGTTTTACATACTCATTCATTTTCACCTGATCATTCTCTCCATCAATCATATTACCAAAATAACTCACTTTATCAAATGTTATATTGGAGACATCATGCGCTTCATCAACACCTTGAAGTAAAATAGTTCCTCGTTCATTACAAGAAACAGTTTGTCCACCATACGTACAGATGTTCTTGAAGGTAACATTATGAATAAATGGGCCATTAGATGGTACAACCACAAACTCCCCATAACCACGGCTACCTATTCCACGTCTTCCAGGCCCCACTTTAACATTATTAGGGGTAGGTTGTTTAATAGGACGAGTTCCCACTAAGTTCAATGCCGGAGTTAATTTTATCAGATTATAAGGGACTTCACCATTGATTCTTATATTTTCAAAAGTTAAGTTTTCCATAGCCATTTCTCCTGTCGGATGCAGCCAAAATATTTGTACCTGATTACGATTGGGGAAATGAATAACATCAATATTGCGTGCTGTAAAGTTCCGAATTGCAGGACAACTGCTTTCCGTAGCAATTCTAAATACATTTGCAAAATCTACCCAAAACACACAATCTTCCACCAGCATATTTTCTACTGATTTTGAATTTTTCTCTCCTCCAGCCCGAGTTATTCCTTTAGGAGAAATCGCATCATCATCTGTACGAAAGAAACAATTACGCACTGTTATATTACTCGAATTGCATGGATCCACACCATCATCATTGCCGACCCTTGAACCCGCCAAACGAACATGATCAATTAATACCCGGTCACAATTTTGAGGAACAATAGTCCACCAAAAAGCACCTTTCAATATCACATCTTTCATCACAAAGTTATTACAATTTTTCGCATTAATCATATAGTCGGTAGGCCCGGCATTATGTTCCCAATCAGAACAATCCAAAATACCTCTACCGCAAATAGTAATATTATCTCCAGTCGCTTCCACACCCGCATTCACAATTGCACCTCCAGCCAAATAAAGGGTCTGGTTACTACTCAATTTTATTAACCCATTCTCTGGATTATGTTCCCCCGGACCAAAATAAATAACATTCGGATTACCTTTAGAAGGAATATCTTTTTCTATCTCATTAGTAAATAGCAGTAAAGGACTATTGCAACCATCTGGCTCAAAAGAAATGTCACAAGGTTTATCCAATTGAAACGTTGCTACATCCTCTGAAACAGAAGGTTGAATATCATACCTATCCGGCAATATATTCAACTTCTTCAAAGACAACTTACTCCTTATCTTCACAGTTACTGTTCCAGAAAAGTCAAAATATGCTATTGAATACTTCTTATCATGGTGTTGAGTTTGTGCCATATAAACAGGTACTGAAATACCATCTACCTCTACCACATAATCCATAGATAAGCTTTCTCCTTCCGGAACTGAATAACTTATTATTTTAGCATCAACTGTCATTATAGACAATGTTATTAATAAAAGTGTATATACCACTCTTTTCAATGAAACTTTCATCATTATTCCTTGTTCATTTAAAATTAGCAAACTATTATTATTTTAATCATTCTCTCTTAAATAGAAAACGAACATATACTTACTTTTACTCAATACAAAAAACAAATATTCATTATCCACACATTTAAAAGTACAAGCATTATTACTCAAAAGGGAACTATTTTCCTAATAAAAACAGTTCCCTAAAAAAGCATTCATATACTAGAATTATACTACCAACCAGGATTATTTCCCAACTCCTGTCCATTGGATAAAGCATTTAACCAAGTCAAAGGAATTGGACGATGTATATATTTACTCAAAAAAGTTTCTGGCGTCAGTTGAGTAGGAATACCACCGGCAATATTATTAGTATCCCAATTATATTTCAATACTCTCTCTGCTAATTTACGTGTTCTCTGAAGATCATTCCAACGGGGCACTTCAGCAAAAAGTTCCATTGCACGTTCGTCCAAAATATCATCTAAAGTGACTGCACCAGTATATAAAGGCAATCCCACTTCCGGAGCATTTTTTGCAGCTCTTTCCCTCACTTTATTAATATAAAACAAAGCGTTTGAATTATCATTATTTTTCACAGCAGCCTCAGCAGCAATCAAATAAGTTTCAGCAAGACGAAACATATAAATGTCACGAGTGCCAGAAGCATTGCCATTCTCATTATATATCGTATTGGCATCCTTAAACTTCCATACTGGTAAGAAAGCACGAGTATTGGAATTTGTTGACTGATATCCCAATTTAAAGTAATCATCTGAAGACATATCTTCCGGATTACCTGTCGGGAAATTATATACTTTATATTTCACTGCATCTTTGTCTGTTTGAGACCAATATTTAAATTTTCCATCAGTTGGCACTGGAAAATAAATGACAGTATCACCCTTTTCAAAAACTCCCGTAATAGCACTAGTACACTGAAACCAATTTTTACCTGTATTCCTACCATCGGTCGATGTTTTTGGATCACCATTTACCGGACTCATAAAGGTCACAGAAGCTCTTCTATCTTTAAGCCAATCATACATTAAATAAGCATATTTAGTCGGAATAGCAGCTGCGTCATCATTACTATAATAAGAATCTTTTGAAAGACCAGCCCATCCTTCACGATAGGGAAATAAAAACCATTTTGGCCAATTATTCACATTATGATTAGCACCTGTAGAGAAGCCAACACTGAATATTATTTCATCATTTGTTTCATTCGATTGACGATGTACCATTTGGAAGTCTTCCAACAATTTGTGCCCAGAATTGTTAATCACATCTATTGCATCCTTATATGAATTTTCAAAATCTTTAGAATCAGCATAAGTTTCATATCCTCTTGTCAAATAGACCAATGCACGCAAATGTTTTGCTGCCGATGCCGACATACGTCCATAGTTACTGCCGGTCTGACGAGTGGGCAGGACTTGTATCGCATCTTCAAGATCACTTAAAATTTGTGTATAGAACTGTGACCCATCAGCCAATTCAGCAGTCTTGACAGGTGCTAGTGGCTCATGAATCATTAATGGAGCCTGTCCCCAATTACGAACTATCTCAAACAAAAGAAGAGCTCGTAATCCTTTTGCTTCAGCAACTCTTTGCTCCAAAATATCATCTGCCAATCCATCAGGATCATCACTTAATAGTAAAACTTTATCAGAGCGATCAATAGCTGCGTTCACATCTTTCAATGCTGCATATAAATTGTTCCACATGGTATAAACAGTACCTTCATTAGCGTCATAATTCACTGGATACTGATTAAGATTAGATAATCCTATTGTATTATTTTGTGTACAAATATCCGTACCGAGATGACCTAGAGATATATACTCTTTTGAATTATAAATAGTTCTTAAACGGGAATAACATCCGTTTATCAACCCTTCATAACCTGTCTTTGTTTGGAAATATTCGTCAGCAGACTGACTAGAATAGTTCGTTTCGTCAAGAAAATCAGAACAGGATGAAAGTCCATTTGCTAATGTCAGAATCAGCAATCCTTTTATAAAATATCTTTTTGCTTTCATAATTACTTAAATTTTAGAATGAAACATTTAATCCGAACAAAACATTACAAGTTATCATATCAGAATTAGAAACCTGCTCAGTAGGTTGCTCTGGATCAAATCCGGAAAAATCAGTAAAAGTAAACGGATTCTGTATAGTAGTATAAAGTCGCAGATTACTCATATTTATACGATTCAAAAAATTCTTCTTAAATGTATACCCCAAAGTTATATAAGAGACCTTTAAAAAATCGGTTTTCTGTACAATATGAGATACACTTTTACCTGTAGTATTCTGATCCCTATAGGGTCCCATATTGGAAGGTTGCCCACATGAATTTGTAGGATTTTCAGGTGTCCAATAATCCTTTTTCATATTACCCAAATTAGCATTATTATTTTCCAAAGCATAAGATACATAGAATTGATTTCTTAATCTTGCTCCAGTTTGGAAATGCATATGAAAAGACAGATCAAATTCTTTGTAACGGAACATATTCGTCATACCCCCTGTCCAATTAGGTATACGGGCACCATTAATAAAACGATCTTTATCATTTATAACACCGTCATCATTATAATCTCTAACCTTAAACTGTCCAGGTTTTTGACCATATTCTTTAGCTTTTTCTTCTTCTCCCAGCTGCCATACCCCAATCGTTTCAAGATCCCAATTCAATTGTACGGGTTGTCCAATAAACCAACGGTTATTATAATCTCCTTGCATGCCCTTCAAACGATCAGAATAGACACCCAAGTCTTCTTTAAATGCCAAGTCAACAATCTCATTTTTGTTATAAGACAATGTAAAAGTAGTCTGCCAAGAAAAATCTTTCATACGGATATTTTCTGTATTCAGCATCAACTCAACCCCTTGATTTCTTACTGAACCAACATTGTCACGCACACTGGAATATCCTAAATGAGTAGGGATGCTCTTATTCATAATCAAGTCCTTTGTCAAACGATTGTAATACTCCACAGATCCAGAAATTCGGTTATCAAAGAAACCAAAATCAATTCCGACATTATATTCAGAAGTTCTTTCCCACCCCAATTTATCATTACGGATGTTGTTGGGATAAGTACCAATAACCGTATTAGTTCCAAACGAATAATACTGTGTTCCTGCAATAGTTCCATTAGTAGAATAAGGACTAACTGTATCATTACCTGTCTGACCATAACTTAAACGCAATTTCAAATTTGAAAGCCATTCTATATTCTGCATAAACTCCTCTTCTTTCACACGCCATGCTACTGCAACCGATGGAAATAAAGACCATTTATTCCCATCAGCCAGTTTTGACGAACCATCATAACGCAAACTGGCAGTCAGCATATACTTATCAGCTAATGTATAATTAATACGTCCTAGAAAAGACATCAGATTAGACTGTACATAATTGGAAGTCATTGAAGTCATTTCACCACCTTGCAAATTATACCATAATGAGTTAAAAGGAAGATCTTTAGAAGCTCCTCGCATTTTCTCATCTTGATTCTGTTGCAAAGAATATACCCCCGTAACATCTATCTTATGTATCTTATGCTCCCAGTTATAGCGAATAATATTATCCCAAACCCAATTCGTATAATTGTTTTTATCCAACAGATTAGTGGCGCCTTTGGCAGTTCCTTGCAAAGCTTTCGTCCAAACACCACGATATTGACCAATTTGGTCATTTGTCATATTAGAAGCAAAAGAGGAAGTTACTTCCAAACCTTTCACAGGTGTCAACTTTACATAGACATTCGAAAGGATATTCAACTTTTTCGTTTTATTAAACTCATTTTTATTCGTTATTAAAGGATTAAACATGCCATTACTTGCATATTTCCAAATCTCTTCACCTGTAACCAAACTATTAGGATGTTGCGTAGGACGCATACGCAATGCATCTACCATTAATGAAGAGTTACCTGTATCACGAACAGAATGAGTCATATATAAACTACCTCCAAAGCTAAGATAGTCATTAGTCTTCAAATCAACAGACGCACGCATATTGTACCTCGAAAACTCCTGTGGGAATTGCATACCATCTTCAAAATAATAACCTCCACCTAAAGTATATTTAGCTTTTTCTGTTCCTCCAGTAGCGGAAATCGTATGACTAGTCATAAAAGCTGGAGATGTAATAGCATCTACCCAATCGTAATAATTATGTTCTTTCGCAGCTTTCAATTCTGATGGATCTGTAAATATTTGCTCTAGAGTCTTATATTCATTATTATTAAGTGCACGAGCATTCTCCATTGCTAACTGAACGTACTCATCACCCGACATCATTTCAGGTTTGTGAGTATAATTCCTAAAACCAGCGTATCCGCTATAACTAATTTTGGGTTCTCCTAATGCTCCTTTCTTTGTAGTAACCATAACAACACCATTCGTAGCACGTGATCCATAAATGGCAGTGGATGAAGCATCTTTTAATATATCTATTTTTTCAATATCATCTGGATTCAGATTATCCAAACTTGCTCCAGGAATACCATCAATAACAACTAACGGAGCACTGGAGCCGGAAATAGAACTTACACCTCTGATTTTAATATTATAACCACCTCCTGGTTTATTATTACTTTTCAAAATACTTACACCTGCAACCGAACCTTGTAAAGCTCCGATAGCATTTGCATTGCCTCCCCTTACTAACGTTTCAGTATTCACAGAAGAAATTGCACCTGTCAAATCAGACTTTTTCATAGTACCATAACCTACTACCACAACCTCATCCAATAATTCCGTATCCTCTTTCAATGTAATTCTGAAAGAACGATTGGTTCCGATTGTTACCTCTTGTGTTTTATAACCTACATAAGAAACTTGCAACTTTCTATTTGGAGATACACTCAATATGAAGTTGCCATCAATGTCGGTAATAATACCATTAGTAGTACCTTTTTCCATTACCGTAGCTCCTATAACAGGCTCTCCTTGAGCATCTACTACCTTACCAGTGATTTTAACTGAATTCTGTAGTACTTCTTGAAAAATAGGAGATACGGTCATACCATCTGTTTGTTCCGCAGAAACTTGTCCCAACGGTAAACAAGACAATGCCAAAAGCATAAAAAATTTGTCTTTCTTATTCATAGTATGCATTTTAAGTTTAACAAATAAATTAAACACAATTATTTATTTAAAAATCTATAGACAGAACGAAAAAACACTTTCACTTACTCAAACAAAAAAAAAAAATTAAATAAGTTAAGAGTATAAATACAAATTAACACAGTCACGCAACATATTACGAGCAATATATACTTGATTCTCGACAGTACGTATCGATAAGCCCAATCTTTTACCAATTTCAGGATTGGAATATTCATTATCATATTTCATCATAAATATCTGTTTACACTTTCGAGGAAGATTTTTCATCCGCTTTTCTACTATTATAAAAAGCTCTTTAACCAATAAAGCATTATATTCATCTACCCTAACTTCTTCTCTTCTTTTATCACCATATACAGTTTCATAGCGCTGTATAATCTGTTTACGACGTATCAAATCAATACTACGATTATATATTGCTGTATAAATGTATTTCAAAGCAACAGCCTCAGACACAAAATAATTTGTCTGCCGAAACAATCCTGTAAATACATCCTGCACTACATCTTCCGCATAAAATTCATCAGATAGCACTTTTCCGGCATATCTAATAAAACTATTCCTATATTTTCCATAAATTCTCTCCAAGGAGATATCCCCTTTTTGATAAAGACTGGTATTAACTGATTGTGTATTCATAATATAGAGGGATTAACAATGATTTTATAAATTAGCCAAAACAGATTGTTTCTCTTTCAAACGTTTCAATCGTACCAATGCTTCCAAATAATAGTAATCTGCATAACTAATAGAAGCATCAACTTCCCATCCCTTGTTCATGTGCCCAACCGAATGCAATAAAAAAGCATCTTTTTTATTGCGAGCCTGATATGCCGGAGAAGATAGTATCTGAAGCATTTCCACAGCCTTATTCCGATAGAAAGATGCAGAATCACTATTATTTATATAGGTAGAAAGTTCCAATAAGGCAGAGGCCGTTATGGCAG
>ENA-OOZX01001016-OOZX01001016.1-human-gut-metagenome-genome-assembly--contig:-NODE-1016-length-20276-cov-14.005341_pt1 | contig 20276 bp, 19 predicted proteins | sample MGYA00241048_ERZ501412 | MGnify/ENA primary metagenome ERZ501412 (study PRJEB25962, sample SAMEA2042518) | human gut metagenome | biome: human gut; feature: human-associated habitat; material: faeces... | reverse complement strand
CAGTCGCATACTTAAATCAACCGCTTCGTCAATGATGGATGCCGGATTAATAGAATATGTATCCATAGCCACACCCATTAAAGTTTTACTGACGATTTGGGCTTATGACGGACACGGTCTTGCATATTGGCAAGCATCCCTTCATATGTTTGCTCGGAAGTTTTTCTCCGTCCGTTCTCAATCCAAGCCAGAAGCTCGTCCTCGTAGAAATAGAGTTTCTTACCTTTCTTATAGGCAGGAAGCAGCCCTTTGCGTACCAATGTATAAATGGTAGGCTTGGCTTTTCTGATGATACGGCAAGCATCCTCAATTTCAACCAACACGTGTTTGTCTGATACCGGTGGTTGAAGTTCCGACACCATTCTTTTCAACTCGATGACCTGTTCGGTCAGATAACCTACCGCTTCGGGCAGCTTATCAAATGTTACTGTTTCTTTTTGCATACGTCGCTCGTTTTTAATTGTTCGATGGCAAAGGAAACAGGTGTTTCAATGGTGGAATCATTCACCAAAATATAACTGATAAATAACTTTTTGAAGGTAGTTGGTAGTGATTAATGATGAAGTAAACGACAAGAGTATTATGCAATACCGACAAATTGTCGTTTTATTTGCGGCAAGACTGTCAATATTGACATATTTTACCATGTTGTTGTAAATGGCACGTTATGTGCTATATCTGTAAATACAGAATGGTTAAAGTTGGGACAAGACCGATGGATACGTTTTATGTAAAGTACACATATGTGTTCCACACGCAGGGTTTGGCTGACGTGTGAAGAGTGATTCCAATTCTCCAAACATCGGATAATAATTTAACAAGCTTTATTGTCCAGAATGTAACGAGAAGAAGAACAATCTTAGGTTCTAATATTGTGCAATCTGTCATAATTGATAATTTGTGCAAAGTTACGAATTTCATTCTATCAAAGAGTAGCGTTGTCTATTACGTAAGTGAGAAGCAACATCAGGCATGTATCCATCAATAGGTATGCTACGACCAACTTTAATCTTTCTTTAAATTGGAAATTATGCAAGTAGAGTGGCTTAAATTCAAAAAATATCCCCATATTGGCAAACCATTAGTTAGTTCAAAAGATAGAGCTTGGGTAGAAGATTACGTTATAGATCCTAAAAATATAGTTCGACATAAGTTTGTTCCATTATTGCATAGGGTCTTGACTCAGAGAAAATTCAGACCTAGTGAATCCGCTACAAAAAATGCAAGTGGAAAACGGATACGCACAGATAAAGGAAAAAAAGAGCGTCATATATATTATCCTTCACATCTTGACTCCATTATATATAGTTACTATAATGATATTTTAACCCAAGCATACGAAAGATATTTATCTGACAAGGATTATGCTTCTGTTGCTGTAGCATATCGTAAAATACCCAAAGATAATCTACAGGATGGAAACAAATGTAATATTGAGTTTGCTGCTGATGCATTTCAATTTGTTAGAAACAATAAGCATCGCAAATTATCAGTAATTGTCGCTGATGTTACATCTTTTTTTGATAATCTTGACCACAGATTATTGCACAAGCAGTGGAAAAAGGTTTTGAATGTTGAAGATTTACCAGCTGATCATTATAAAATTTACAAAAATCTTGTTGATTATAAGTATGTTAATGAGAATGAACTATTCAAACGTTTTCATCACAAATTAATAGTTGAGCGGCACAAACCCAATGATGCGCATGGTATAGAGTTAAAGCGTAAATCCGTTAGTAAAATATATCATCTACGACATGAGAATGTTGTGGCATTTTGTTACGCTGATGAATTTTTCAAAGAGGCTACTGATTTAATCAGAGTAGATAAACCCTTTAACAAACAAATTAGAGAAGAACAAGGTAAGCAAAATAAAAGAGGGATACCCCAAGGAACACCACTTAGTGCAACACTCGCTAATATCTATATGCTTGATTTTGATGCAAAAATTTATGAGGAAGCATCAAAGTTATATAAGAACGTATATTATCAACGATATAGTGATGATTTGATTCTTGTTTGTGACCAAGAAGATGAAAAATATTTCTATGACTTAATACGTAAAGAAATAGAATATAGAGCACATTTGGAAATTCAGGAATCAAAAACTCATGTTTATCGCTATGAACTAGACCTTAACAATGCTTTGGTGGGGGGTATTGTTAAAGATGGCCTTGTACATACCAATAAACAGTTAGAGTATTTAGGATTTATATTTGAAGGGGATAAGGTTAAAGTCAAAGCTTCAGCGTTTTCTAAATTTTATAGGAACATGAAACGCTCTTTTAGAAGAGGTATTCACTTCGCAAAACAGGCACATATTCCATCAAACTCATTATTTGAAAGACGGCTATATAAAAGATTTACACATTTGGGGGCAAAACGAAGGTTAAAATGGATTGCAGATAGTAGTAGCCCAACAGGATATAAACGAACTACAGTCTATGATTGGGGTAATTTTATTAGCTATTTAAATAAAGCCAATTCTGTAATGATGATAATAAATCAAGATGATAATATCGCTAAACAATATAAGAAAGTTTGGAAAAAATTCCATATGTTAAAAAAACGAGCATATGAAGAGATAGCGATACGTAGGCCATAGTAACTATTGCCTCATCTGGCTAAAATCTTTCTATCCAGTTTAATTCTGCATTCTGATTCCGTGTGCGACATTTTGCGTTCAATGGTAGATATTTCCGAATCACGGAAAGTATGAGCGAATACTCTCTTTATGAATGTGGCAGTCTGTAGGCGTGGTTTGCCGAATGCCTTACCGATATTCCAACCAAAGTGCATGATGTCAATGGTCTTTAATTGAGCATCAACCTTTATCTGTTCAACTTTAGGTAGGGAATCGGATAGGTAGTATTCTGTAATATATTCACATAGACGATTAAGGTCTGTTTCGCTAAGATAAAGAACCAAGTTCTGTTTCGTATATGTGAGAACTTTATCTAACTTTTCTTGTGATGCCCGTTCTTTCTCAGCCATAGCGTTGGCACGGAATATCTCGTATTCTGTTGGCTGATTGGATTCTTCAATAGATATATTGTTGATGATAGAAGGTGCGGTTTCTTCATTTGAAAGTTCTGCCACGTCTTCGTTGGGTTCAAGAAACGGAGGAGTCGAAACTTCTTCTGATGTGTCAGATGTAGTTTCGATGTCAATTTCGGGCTCAGGTTCAGAAATGATGGATTCTGAATTTATGGTACTTTCGGCAAGTTCGGAGTGTACCACTGGAGCTTCTACCGCTATAGCCTTATTGCGGTAGCACTCAAATCTCATAAAGCACTTCTCTATTGTTGGTGAAAGAAGTTGGCTGAATACCATTTGTAGATTGAGATAGATTGCTCCAATGACAATGGAGCATACCATAAAAATAAGGTAGCTACTGAACTCGTCCCAACCATAGTGTAGTGCGGTCTGACGAGCTAAAACACCAATGATGACGATTGTTCCGAAAACAATTAAATTCAAAGTTATACGTTCTATCTTTTTCTGCTCCATAATGATATATGTTAATCGTTTGTGTGCAAATATATATCATTTGCAAGATGTGTAGATACATTTCCCGAGGAGTGGCAGCTTTTGGCACAGGTAGGTAGCATTTTTCTATGCCACCTGTGCCACAATAGCAAAGGAAAGTCCGATATGGAACTAGCCTACATCGGACTTTTAAGTTGTGGGTATCAGCAATTATAAGTATTAGCTGACCTTTTTGAAATAAATAGTGATATGTCCTTCTGCTTGGAGGCAACTTTATTAATAACCCATTTCCTGAATGCAGTGGAATGTCCCGTGTCTATTTGATAGGATAGGGCTATAATCATATTGAGATTATACACATCGGCATAATTTCCATTCTCTAACCTCATACATTGGCAGACTTCATATCCCTTTAAAATGTTGGCTTTCAATATCGCTTTTATGCGAGAATTGATTGCCCCAGCCGTTGTATAAAACAAGTCGGCAATCTCCCAAGCGGTCATCCATACTTCGCCATCAGAAATATGGATGCCTTGTCCGTTGTTTGTTATGATTCCTCGTTTCATGGTTATACTCATTTTAATGAAATCTTATTGGCTGTCTCTCTTTTCTTCACATTTACCAAATCTGCATAGATTTGAGTAGTGGAAACGTTCTTGTGAGTTAGCATCTTTGAAACTGTATAAATATCTGTGCCTAAAGAGATTTGTATGACTGCGTAGCTATGCCTGAATCCGTGAAAGGTTATCGGTTTCGTTATTCCTGCCTTTTTGAGCCAGTTCTTCAGCGGATAGTTAATCATGCTTCGTTTCAATCCCTTGAATACCTTACCCGTGTCGGGCGTACCGCATAGTTCGTAGGCTTCGTAACTGATGGGAAGTGTTGCTTCCGTTTGGGTTTTCTGTGTTCTGATACGCAAGCAATAGCCTTGGTCGGGAGCAATGGCAAAATCTTCCCACTGAAGGTTGAGAATATCGCTAATGCGCAAACCTGTTAGGCAAGCAAATAAAGAAGCGGCTTTTAGAACGGGGATGTCACAAGGGGTGGCGGCAAGCTGTTTCACTTCGTCCAATGTCAGATACTCTTTCTTTACATCTTGTGGTTCAATCTTATCAAGGTAATCATTGATGTTTTCTCGAAGCCATTTGTCCCGATAGGCAATCTTCAACAATCCTCTGAAAGTGGAGTAATAGCCAGATGCCGAATTGAGAGATATGGGGCGGTTGCTGTGTTTAAGTTGTTTGGCATTCAACAAGTATTCACGGAACTTCTTGCACAAGTCCACAGTGACCTCGCCAAAGGTACATTGCCCTTTGACGAAGTTGTAGAAATGCTGATAGACAAACGTCCATTTCTGATCTTTGCTTCGGCACATCTTCTTGAAGTAGGCAAGGAAATCGGCTTTCTGTTTGGTCTTGTCCAAGAAACCGAACTCTTCATTGATGAGCGACTGCACTCTGATGCAGCGGATAGCCTCTGCCTTGTTCAGCATATCATTATTGAACTCCCTTTCCATTTCGTTTTTCGGATGGGCATAGATGTAGATGCCGAGGTATTCCCGACGGCTCATCTGCATGGTCTCTGGGTTACGGACTGCCGGATAATAATCCAGATACAAGGAGATGCTATTATTCCGAATCGCTCTCTGACGAACTGTTACTTTTGTACACGTGTGTGTCATACTGATTAATATTTAGAGTTTTACATTTGTTTGGTGCAAAGGAATATGGTGATTCAATGGTGGCAACATTCACCGATAAATAACTTATTCAATCTTTGGGGCTTCAAGCAATTTATCTAGTTCGGGTTTGGAGATAAGCGTGTATTTACCCTTCTTGACCTTTGGGATATTATGATACTTCGCATAATGATAGAGTTGGTCACGGGTGAGATTGAACTTCTCCATTGCTTCGGCTACCGTATAATACTGCGGCTCCTCGGGTGCTGCCACACCTTTGGCTATATCCACGTACTTCTTGGAATAGTACACCATGATACCTTCTTTCTTCTTCGGGATAGCATTCTTGGAAACGAAAGTGTAGATTGCGGATAAGGTCATACCGAATTTATCCTGCATTTCTTGGGTGCTATACCATTCGGTAATGTCGGGATTCGGGGCTTTCTTAGCGAAGTAAGCATCCATGTGCTTCTTGCTCCAGTAGGTCTTGCCACGATTGAAAGTCCGAGGAATGTTGTTCTTTTTGGCTACCGCAAATATCCATGATTCATTTACATGGTATTTCTCCTTCACTTCAGCTGTGGTATAGAAGTCGGTGATGGGAATAGTGTCCTTCGGCTGTCGTTGTTCATAAGGGCGAGCTTCCAGCATTCGGTCAATATCCCCCTTGCGAATGAAGGACAATCTGCTACTGATGCGGAATGCTTGTAGCTTTCCTGCATATACCATTTTATATATGGCTTGTTTACTCAGCCCTAATAAGGTTGCAACCTCTTTGAATGATAGATATTCTTTATCCTTGAAATCGGATATGGGTTGCTCACTAATGACCGTTTGGACTTTGGTTTCTGCTTCTTGTATTCTCTTCTGCCGCACTGCTTCTTTATATGCAAGATTATTGCACCGATGAGAACAGAAGCGTGTCGTTAGTTTTTGGGCATAGAATGTTGTGCCACACCATTCACATACCTTCTTGATTTTCATTTTACTTGTTGCCATATTCGTTACTTTTAGAGGTTTATTTCTCTTGTAATTTCTCCATTTTGTTCAACTATCGTAAATCATAGTCAACCATAGTCAACTTTCTCCACGACCTTTCCGACCTAAAATCGGAGAGTAACAAGCGAGTAACAAATGCGGTACAAAAATGAGCTGAAAAAGCCCTATAAACGATAACTATCGCTTACAGGGCTAAAAAAAGGCGTTCAAAATGAACGCCTTAATAATCATTGATGATATATGCTAATCGTTGGTAATCACTACCTACTTCCCGATGCAAGATTTGAAAATTTTATAGCTATATTACTGTGTAATAAACTGTTATTGCGTAAATGTGCTTTCTTGAGCAACAAACCAGCAACAAAAAAATGTGCCTATTTTAAGTAATCTCTACAAAGTTATTTTCTAGCTACCCAAATTGTTACTATTACAGACAGAATAGCGACTAATACAGATGCAATAGTTGCTGCGAGCATTAATTTCGACATTCTATCTGCCTTTTTGTTTAGTTGGTAGGTTTGATAGTTGAAAAATGATGAGGTTGCTAATGTTTGGAATGTGTGTTCTTGATATGCTTTTATGCCATCATCTGTAATCTTAAAATTAGGAGCATATTTATTATCTGTTTCGATGGCTTCAACTAATCCTAATCTAATCATTTTTGAAATAACAAGATTTATTCGGGCTACGGATATATCCCAGATGAATCCTTTGGGAACATAGTTAACAATGGTTTCATTAAGTTCTTTAAATGAAATCTCATTCTTAAAGAAAAAAGCCTCCAATATAGCAGACATGATAAAATGTTCTTGATAAAAACGCTCTGATAATGTGCTTGCAGTATTTTTTAGGACAGGCTCGATATTACTATATGGCTCACATGATTTTACCAATTCTTTGAACGATTCGAACAACTTTGCCATACCCTCTTTTTCTTCTTCAGTCATACTTTCAGGGTTATTGAATATTTCCATTAGCGTCCTTTTCTTTGTTCCCATATAGCGTGTTTTGATAAAATTATGCTTTTAGTTTTATATAAAATTTGTTGTTCTTGTTGCTCAAATATTTCCGAGCAACAAAATAGCAACAAAAATGGAGTTATATATTATTGTTTAATGTTGTTAATGTGCTGATTAAAAGCATTTTATTGTATACATCTTCTTTGTGGCTCTATTTGTAATAATTTGATTATCAGTGATTTGTGTATCCTATTTCCCGACGCAAAAATGCCGAAATATATTCCCCAGTACCTGATCTGTCGTAACCTCTCCTACGATATCCGATAAATGGAATATACACTCTCGTAAATCTTGCGAGATGAAATCCCCGGAAAGGCTGGAGTTCCAACCTTCTTGTACCCTATGTATAGCTTCCAGCGCATGCGTAAGTGCCTCGAAGTGGCGGGCATTCGTTACGATGATGTCGCTTTGGTGGAGGGTGGGAATGGAAGAGACTTCCGTGAGGAGTTGTTGTAGCTCTGCGATATGCAGCTTGCTCTTGGCGGAAATAGCGATTTGATGCCAGCCTTCGGTGGGGAAAGAGAAGGTTGGGAGAGAGGATGTGGGTAATACATCGCATTTGTTCATCGCTAAGATAACAGACTTATTTGTTAATCTCGGAGCTATTTCTTGATAGAAAGCCTCGAAATCCTTGAGGTCACGGGTTAAGTCGTACATGAGGATGACGATTTGCGCTTGGTCTAGAGCCTTGAAACTACGTTCAATACCGAGAGCTTCGATCGCATCGCTTGTTTCACGGATACCGGCGGTGTCGATGAAACGGAAGAGCTGGCCGTTGATATTGATCGTATCCTCGATAACGTCACGGGTCGTTCCGTGGATGTCGCTGACGATCGCTTTATCCTCGTTCAACAAGGCGTTTAGTAAAGTAGATTTGCCGGCGTTCGTCTCACCGATGATGGCGACGGGAATACCGTTTTTGATCGCGTTACCTACGCTGAAAGATTGGGCGAGTTTGGAGATGACCTGTTCGATATGATCCGCAAGCGTGCGAAGCTCGCTACGATCAGCGAACTCCAATTCCTCATGGTCACTGAAATCCAGTTCCAGCTCCATGAGAGAGGTGAAATGGAGCAGTTGGTTCCGAAGTTCGGCGAGTTCCCTACTGAAACCACCTCGCATCTGGCTTAGAGCCAAACGATGTTGACCAGCCGAAGTGGAGGCGATTAAATCCGCAACGGCCTCCGCTTGGCTAAGGTCCATCTTGCCATTCATGAAAGCACGTTGCGTATATTCACCCGGTTGCGCTATACGGCATCCGCTGGAGATAAGGGATTGCAGGATTTGTTGTTGGATATACGTCGAGCCGTGGCAGGTGATTTCCACCGTATCTTCCCCCGTGAAAGAATGGGGGGCACGGAAAACAGCGGCGATCACCTCATCTATGGTTTCGTCATTGTTACCGACGATGGAACCATACGTTAAGGTATAAGCCTTTTGGGTAGATAAACTCTTACCTGCCTTCTTCGGCCGGAATATCCGATCACAAATCTTGAAAGCATCCGGCCCGGAGACACGAATCACTGCGATTCCTCCTACTCCCGGAGCTGTAGATATAGCGCAAATTGTACTCATTCCGTCTATTAAACTGTTATTAATTCATATGCTTGAGAACCCAGTCCGATTTCCTCCGCATAACGTAGGCCGGCTTGCCAGTTCGTATCCGGATGAATCAAATGGAATTTATCCTCTCCCTCAAGGTGTTCGTGAGGATGAGTCTCGGCTAATTTATTACCTCCGATGATAGGAGCGTTGATAACCATATCGGCGCAAGCCTTATCCAAGGCCACCGGATCGAAAGACGCGGCGATCCCCAAATCGGGGATGATGGCGGCATCGTTATGATTCCAGCAATCGCACTCCGGAGATACGTTCATGATAAAACTAACATGGAAATGGGGCTTGTCTGATAATACGGCTTTGGTGTACTCGTCGATCTTGTAATTCAATCGCTCGGAAGTATCACCTTCGCCCATTACGGCACCGTCGTATTGGCAAAGAGCCACACATTGCCCGCAACCTACACAACGCTCGTAATCAATTTCGGCCTTTCGGTTGTTATTCAAATGGATGGCATCGTGAGCACAGTGCTTTACACAGATGTTACAGCCTTTACAAGCCTCCGTATCGATACGGGGTTGTGAGGCGCAATGTAATTCCAGTTTACCGCCTACGCTGGCGCATCCCATCCCGAGGTTTTTCAGCGCACCGCCGAAACCGGCTTGCTCGTGACCTTTGAAATGGTTCATGGAAATGATGATATCGGCATCGGCGATAGCGGCACCTATTTTCGGGGCCTTGCAATATTGCCCGTCAATCTCGATTTCCCGGTAGTCCGTACCTTTCACGCCATCGGCGATGATAACGTTGCAACCGGCGGACATGGGATTGAACCCATTTTCCATGGCGCTTTGAAGATGATCGACAGCGTTGGAGCGGCGGCCCGAGTATAAGGTGTTACAATCGGTAAGGAACGGTTTCGCGCCTAATTCACGTAACAGGCTTACCAAGCGAGCGGCGTAATTAGGACGAATGTATGCCAAATTCCCCGGTTCGCCAAAGTGGATCTTAATGGCTACAAATTGATTTTTGAAGTCGATATTGGCGATACCGGCACGTTTTACCAGACGTTCCATCTTATCCAGCAGGTTGCTGCTGGGGGTCGTGCGTAAATTAGTAAAGTAGACTTTGGATGTATTCATCTTTTTATTGGTTTAGTGTTGACAAAGGTACGAAAAACACGGAACATTTTTTATATTCGCGTAAAACAGATTTGTATATGGACTTGCTTCAGCGGAATCATCAGCTATTGTTGAAAGGAATAAATTGTACATTCCTGCGTTATTTGCATGCACGGATAGAGTGGGAGGATCGGTTAATCGGCATCTTCGGCTCTCGAGGGGTTGGTAAGACTACCTTGTTGTTACAGCATATTAAGTTGAAATTTGAAGATTCACGGGAAGCCCTGTATGTGAATCTGGATGATTTCTGGTTTGAGACACATTCATTGACCGATGCGGTTAAGGAGTTCCTGCAAGCCGGGGGGCATTATTTGTTTTTGGATGAGATCCATTTCTATTCGAGCTGGATGGAAGAGGTCTCAACTTTATTGGATGCCAACCCCGCCTTAAAGATTGTTTTCGCTACCACTTCTTTGTACTCGCAGACAGAGGTGCGGAACGGGTTAAGGCATGAGGCTGCTTTTTATACCATGCATCCGATGTCGTTCCGTGAATTCCTTTCTTACGAAAGCATTCTGGATAAAGATCCCATTCCGTTGGAAGATATCTTAGCGAACCATCATGATTTGGTGAAGGAGATCAATGCGGAGATGAATATTGTGCCGATTTACCGGAACTATCTGGAACATGGATGTTATCCTTTTTATTGGCAAGACCCGGATATGTATTATTTCCGTCTGCAAGAATTAGTGAGAAAAGAGATTTGCCGGGATTTGCCTTCGGTGGTTTCTATTTCGATGAGTAATCTGGAACGAGCTCAAAAATATTTTATGATGGTGGCTGAGTCGGCTCCTTTACGTCCGAAATCGATTGATGTAACCCGTAAGATAAATATGCTTCGTCAGCAAAGCGATAGCCTGTTGCGTTTCTTCCATGATGTGAGGCTTATTTATTACTCGGCAGACCAACTGGGAACCACTCCGGCCAAGCAGAAAGTCTTTATGGGGGATACCAACTTGCTGATCTCTTTTTTCGGAGATAAGGAGAATCGGCAATTGATGTGTGAAACCTATTTCTTAAGCCAGATGCGTTCCGTGGCGAACGTGGAATTCATGGAGAACGGAGATTTCTTGATTGGCGGTAAATATATCTTCGCCGTAGGTGATCCCTTAAGGGGATATGATCGTCTCCGCTTCGTACCCGACGCTTATGCGGCTATCTACGGGTTACCGAAAAGCGTGTTTAACCGTATGCCGGCATGGATATTAGGATTTAGTTATTGAGAATTTAAAAATAGGATTGCTATGTTAGAATGCATGAAGAATAGAAGAAGTATCCGTAAATATACGGATCAGGATATCCCGGAGTCTTTGCTGAATGAATTATTGGAAGTGGCTACTCGTGCCTCGAATACAGGAAATATGCAATTGTATAGTGTCGTGGTTACCCGCGACCCTGCGAACAAGGAGAAACTGGCTCCGGCTCATTTTAACCAACCAATGATTACGGGAGCCCCGGTGGTACTTACTTTTTGTGCGGATGCGAACCGTTTCGTGAAATGGGCGGAGTGCAGGAAAGCGGAGGCCGGATTCGATAATTTACAAACGTTTATCGCTTCGACGATAGATGCGATGTTGTTCGCCCAGAGTTTCTGTAATGCCGCTGAGGAAAAAGGCTTAGGCATTTGCTATCTGGGTACGACGGCTTATAATGCGGACCAGATCATTGAGGCACTTTCTCTTCCCCGTCTGGTTGTCCCGATCGTTACGGTTACGGTGGGTTATCCGGCAGAGCCTATACCCGCTCAAGTAGAACGTTTACCATTGGCGGCTGTGGTACAAAACGAGACTTATACGGACTTTACTCCGGCTTCCATCGATGCCTTGTATAGTGAGAAAGAGGCATTAGAGGTGAATAAGCAGTTTGTAAGGGAGAATAATAAGGAAACACTGGCGCAGGTCTTTACGGACGTACGCTATACGAAGAAAAATAGTGAACATTTCTCCGAGGTGCTCTTGAAGGTATTGAAACAACAAGGATTCATGAAGTAAGCCCTAATACTTCTACCTTATAGTTCATAAAGAGTCCACTCTCGAGTACGCCTGTAATCGACTTGAGGGTGGATTCTGTATTTTCAGGGATATAGTCCATCCATACGTCAAGGATCATATTGCCATTCTCGGTAATGATCGGTCCATCCTTACCTTGTCCCATACGAAGTTTTATCTCACGGGGATTCAAACGCTGGAGTTTGTCCTCTACATAGGTGAGAGCTTCCGGGAAAATCTCTATCGGGATCGGGAATTTAGCTCCCAGCCTCTCCACTTTCTTGGAAGGATCGACCAGTATATAGGTCTGCGGACTGGAACTGATTAACAGCTTTTCCTTAAACATGGCGCCTCCACGCCCTTTGATCAAGTTAAAGTGGGAATCTACTTCATCAGCCCCATCGAAGGTCCAGTCCGGCTTGTGGGAAAACAGGCTGGTAACCGGAATGCCTAGCTGGGCGCAAGTCATCCGGATTTCTAAAGAAGTGGGGATCGCCAAAATGGAAAGACGTTCCGTTCGGATACGTTCCGCTATGCGAGTCAACGCTAGATAGGAGGTCGAACCGGAGCCAACGCCTATGACTTGTCCGTTTTCGACTTTAGATGCGATAAGATCCGCTATCTTTATTTTATCTTCCTTATGGGAGATCTGATTTCCCCATTCCAACGTATCGATTAATGAATGATCCCACTTCATGGTCTTGATATTATTATATACGGTCTAATACAGTTTCAATCAGTTTTTCCAAAGAACCTTTATAATCCGTATTCATATGATTATCCACACGTCCGGCGATAATACAACATACGGTCATTGCCCGGTGTCCCATGAGAGCGGCCAGACCAGCTAAAGAGGAGCTCTCCATCTCGAAGTTCGTAATCTTTCGCCCGTTGTAATCGAAAGCCTCTATTTTCCGGTTCAATTCCGGATCGGTCAAGGGCAATCGGAGCTCACGTCCTTGCGGCCCATAGAAGCCATTGGCCGCGATAGTCGTTCCCCGGATAATATCATTACGGGTGATTTGCTCGATCAACGATGGATCTGCCGATACGACATAAGGCCATATGCCGCTAAGCCGCCAATCAAGCTGTTTTATTAATTCAGATTCCAAGTCTGCGTCACGAACGGAATTACTATTTGCGTAGAAATAAATGACTCCATCGAATCCGATCGATTTCTCCGCAGCTACATAAGTCCCAATCGGGACAAATGGCTGTAACCCTCCGGAAGTCCCGATACGGACTAGGGAAAGTTGCTTGAATTCCGGCTTGATCGTACGGGTTGAGAAGTCAATATTAGCGAGAGCGTCCAGCTCATTTAATACGATATCGATATTATCTGTACCGATGCCATGGGATACAACCGTGATACGTTTTCCCTTGTATTGGCCCGTGATAGTATGAAACTCCCGGCTGGAAACCTCACATTCCTGAGAATCAAAATAGGAAGCGACGGTTGTAACCCGTGCGGGATCGCCAACAAGTACCACACGATCCGCGAGTTGTTCTGGTTTTAAATGCAGGTGGAAAACACTACCATCTGAATGGATCGCTAATTCTGAAGCGGGGATTGTTCTCATATTCGATCAGCTAATTAAGTTTACTTTTAATCATAAAAGGGCAAGGTGCGACCCTGCCCTTGGAGATAGTTCCATGTATATAACTATTTTAGTCCTTTAATGGTTTTGATGGAGTACCGGTCGGTTTAGCTATCGCTTCACGCATAGAAGTGTCCGCCTCGATGTTCTTCATCTTGTAATAGTCCATTACGCCTAGGTTTCCTGTGCGGAAAGCGTCTGCCATTGCCTTGGGAACTTCCGCTTCTGCCTCGATCACCTTGGCACGGGCTTCTTGAGCTTTCGCCTTCATCTCTTGCTCGAGGGCGACAGCCATCGCACGACGTTCCTCGGCTTTCGCCTGAGCGATATTCTTATCCGCTTGAGCTTGGTCCATTTGCAAGAAAGCGCCGATGTTCTTACCTATATCGATATCGGCGATATCGATGGAAAGGATTTCGAAAGCTGTTCCGGCGTCAAGCCCTTTGCGAAGCACTAATTTCGAGATGGAATCCGGATTTTCCAATACAGTCTTATGGCTTTCGGATGAACCAATGGAAGATACGATACCTTCACCTACACGGGCTAAGATCGTCTCTTCTCCTGCACCACCCACTAATTGCTTGATATTCGCACGAACGGTGACACGTGCCTTGGCGATTAACTGGATTCCGTCTTTCGCAACCGCTGTTACCGGAGGGGTATCGATCACTTTCGGATTTACCGACATTTGTACAGCCTCGAATACGTCACGTCCGGCCAAGTCGATAGCGGTAGCCATCTGGAAAGGAAGGTCGATATTCGCTTTTGACGCGGAAACCAGCGCATGCACTACTTTCTCGACATGTCCACCCGCTAAATAGTGCGCTTCCAGCTCGTCGCGTGTAAGCGTCTTTATTCCTGCCTTATGCGCTTCGATCATCGCACGAGTGATGATGTAGGGAGGAACCTTTCGGATACGCATCAAGAATAACTGGATCAAGGAGATATTGACTCCCGATACTTTGGCCGAGATCCATAACAGGAACGGCACATAATAGAAAAAGATTGCCAGCAGAAGTACTGCGGCCCCCAATAGGATAAGTGGCAAAAAGGTTATTTCCATATATAAAAAATTAAGCGTGAATATTTGTTTCTTCTTTAGGACGGACAATTACGTTGTAACTGTCTACCCTGATCACTACGATCGGCGTGTTCTCATCGATTAATTCGTCTTGAGATTTCGCTTCCACGTTAATACCTTTAATCCGGGCCTTGCCGATAGGGGCTAAGCGTGAGAGCGTGATCCCCTCGTCTCCGGGTTCTATTCCGAGATCCCTGCTGGATGTCAGCTTGGAATCGATATCTGTCTTTAAAGCGATCTTGTTAAAAGACCGGGAACGCAATAACCAAGCGAAGATTACTCCGAATGCAATGATTGATAAGGATAAAGTCAGATGCCCTACCCACATACCTACCGTATAAGCGAAAACGACTCCGCCGATAGCGAAAATAGCCCCGCCTATACCCGCGAGTGTTATTCCCGGAAGAAGGAATATCTCCGCCAGTATCAGTAGGATGGCCGCTACCATGAGGAAGACGATGATGGCTATGTCCAGTAGCATAGTTCTTCTTATTTATGGTTGTTTCTTAGGTATACGATCTCTGCGTTACGTGCCTTTTTCTCCCATTCGTCCGGTTGGCCGAGAAGGTTGTTTAACTTTTCTTCCGCATCAAGAATCGTAGGCTTCAGTTGTTCTCGCTTCGCCTTGTTCCCTTTGATGTAGCTGGCTCGTAAGCTCTCTAGTTTCTCATTTAACTCCTTGATCTGTTTATGGATGGAAACTACTTTCTCGTAGTAGTTCTTCGCTTCCGGACTTTGGATATCGTCCAAGGTGTAATAAACGATATCATTATGGATCGGGAACGTGAAATCTTTCTTTATCTCTATACGTCCATAAGGAATCTCGGTATGAGCTAAATGAATAAGCTCTTCGTAATTCGATCCGGGTTTCCATGAATCCTTGATCGAGGCAATAGAGGCCCGGGCACGTTTTAGTTCGATATCCTCGCTATCTACTCGCTCGCGGTTGTCATTCGGAATGAATAGGTATACACAAACTTTTCCTTCCGGTTGATAGCGGTCGGAAACGAACCATCCCAATTGCTTGGCTTCGTCGATCACCATCATGTAATCGTTAAACGGGGAGTTATAGGGCATGCCCAATTGCTCCGGTGTAAGATAAGTATCGGAATTGATGTTGTAACGAGTGACGAATAAATCATATCCGCCCAGAGAGCCGTTCCCTTTGGATGCGTAATAAATCGTTACGCCATCGGATAGCACGAATGGATACCCATCGTCGGCGTCACTATTGATATTCATCGGTAACTGTTTCTCGTCTCCCCATTGATCCATGAGCTTGGATTGGGTAAAAAGACAATTGTGGTTACCGTCTGTCGAGTGGGCGTAATAAATCTTATCCCCCTTCTGGTTCATGTATACCGATGAGTTGCCCGGATCGTTAGTCTGGAAGAAATCTTGGTAAGTGGTCAACGTACCGCTTTCCTCGCTTAAGGTATAGGCTGATAAGAAATCATCTTTGTCAACAACCAAGCTATCGATAATCTGGACATTCTCTACCTTATCAAGCATACGGCTTGCTTTGTTCGCCAAGTCCATACGGATTTGGTAAGGTTCCACATCTTGTTTCTTTTTTGTTAGGAGGGTGATGTATTCGTCGAACATCTCCTCGGCTTCGTTAAAACGATAGGTCTGGTAGTATACTTCTCCAAGGTATCGATAAGCGTCTTGTACCCTACGCTTTACGGCGACCTTAAGATGTTTCTCCGCTCCTGCTAAATCTCCGGTCTCGAAACAGCAAACACCATACCATTGATTATAAGAGGCATTGCTTGGCGCTTGTTTCACTAGTTTCTCGAACACAGGTTTGGCTTCTGCGTATTTCCCGTCGTTATATAATTTTTTTGCCTGATCAAGACTTTGCGCATGTAGTTGCATTCCTCCGCATATGAGTGTAACTCCTAGCGTATAAAGCAGCTTTTTGGATAACCGTTTCATTTTGTCTATTCTAGATTATATATAGTTATGCAGTTTCAAAGATAAGAATATTTTTGTAGAGGCATACAAATCGAAAAGATAAATATATAATTTTGCGCCCGTAAAGGAAGTATATGGCAAAATTGACAGAGGACGAACGTTTGTTTCGCAAGATAGAGGATAAGATAAAGAGAGCGATTTTCGACTATGGCTTGATCAATGATGGCGACCGGATCTTGGTCGGGTTGTCCGGAGGAAAAGATTCCTTGGCCTTGGTGGATTTACTGGGGCGCAGGTCGAAAATCTATTGTCCTCGGTTTGAGGTCGTGGTAGCACATATCGTGATGACGAATATCCCTTATTGTTCGGATCGGGAATATCTTAGAAGTTGCGCAGAGGAGCATGATTTGCCTTTCATTGTCCATGAGACAAGTTTCGATCCTTCTACGGACACTCGCAAATCCCCCTGCTTTTTATGCTCTTGGACTCGCCGGAAAGCTTTGTTTGAGATCGCTAAGGCTCATAAATGCAATAAGATCGCTTTAGGCCATCATCAAGATGATATCCTTGAGACGCTGTTGATGAACCTGACCCACCAAGGGGCTTTCGGGACAATGCCTCCCCGGTTGAGAATGGATAAGTTTGATATGGAGATCATCCGTCCGATGTGTCTGGTGGAAGAGAGGGAGTTGATTCAGGTCGCCGCATGGAAAGGGTACCGGAAACAATTGAAGAACTGTCCTTATGAGTCGGGTTCCAGTCGTTCGGATATGAAAGAGCTGCTGAGAAGTCTGGAAGCGATCAATCCGGAGGCTCGTTACAGTCTTTGGGGGAGCATGACGAATATACAAGAAGATTATTTACCTCGAAAAATAAGATAATATGCAAAGTGTTTATACGATTTTATTGTTGATCGTGTCTAATATTTTTATGACATGCGCTTGGTATGGTCATTTGAAGATGAAGCAACAGTTTAGCTGGTTCGAGCATCTTCCTTTGTTTGGCGTAATCCTGTTTAGTTGGTTTCTCGCTTTTTTTGAGTATAATAAAATAGAAAAACCCAACTGGGAATTTAACACTTTACGTTGATATATATAATAATGTATAGTAGAATTAGAATAATATGAAAGCTCTCTACACAATTTTATTGCTTATAGTATCGAATGTCTTCATGACTTTTGCTTGGTATGGTCATTTAAAGATGAAACAGGAATATTCTTGGTTTGCTACTCTTCCATTGATAGGGGTAATAGCCTTTAGTTGGTCAATTGCTTTTCTTGAGTATTCTTGTCAAATTCCAGCGAATCGCATTGGATATATTGGTAATGGAGGACCATTTTCCTTGATGCAGTTGAAGGTTCTTCAAGAAGTAATAACTCTTATTATATTCACAGTTTTTACAACTGTATTCTTTAAAGGTGAAGCTTTGCACTGGAATCATGTAGCTGCCTTTGTTTGCTTAATATTGGCTGTCTATTTTGTATTTATGAAATAGTTATAGAAGAGAGTAGCATAAGAGTTTCCTCAAATGCTGCTCACTTTTAGTATGAATAAGTCCTTTATTCCACTCTCTGATAAGAGTACTTCTGACCTGTGGGGGTAACTCCATCAGCTTCCAATTCCTGCACTGATAAGGTCATTGAATTAAGTAACAGGATATCATTGATAATCCATTCATCTTCATCACTGTACATTTCATAGAGTTTCTTACCGTCTATCTTGTACTTGCCCACTTCGTTATAAGAGCCATCTTCTGTACTTGTGTATTCAAATGTACCATCATTCTTATAAGTTACATGGGTGGCAACAGCATTACCACTTGTCATCTTCCATTTACCTATAATGAGGGAAGCATAATCATCCTGTCCTTTGATTGTACCATTATCAGTATCTACTTCAAATGTTACATTCTTCTTAGCCCCATCATAATGTGTAATATTGACATTGAACTTCCAAACTGGCGTAGATTTATCTTCTACACTGACCTCAATCTTGGCATCAGCAGGTTCATCGTTAAGCTGTGGTACTTGGATATGCCATAAATCCTCTCCCAATTTAAAACTTCTTTTACCCACGAAGAAGCCTTTATTATCTCTATGACTGTAGATTGCTTCTTCATAAGATAAAAGTTCAGAAGTATAGAGAGTTCCTACATTATTGGAAAATCCAAAACCTTTCTCTGCTACATAGATAGTATCTCCAGACAGCGAGTAGCAACATCTGTTGTTTATGATAGAGTTTTCGTACCATAAGCCTATGCCGAAACCACCCTCTTTAATTTGAACTTCTTTAGTTTGTGAACTCTGTTTGAAAAGTAAGGCATAGTAGCTATAGTCTTTTCCAAAGCTGTAACTTAATGATGCGACAAAGTCTTGATTGAATGGCATTACTTGTAACAGAGTTATCTGTTGAATCGTAACATCTTCATATTCTCCATAGCCTTTGTAAATTCTGCGATTCCTGTTAAATGGCAACTCGTCAGTCCAATTAATAATAGGTGATTTGTTCTCTACGTTGAATGATGCAAGCCATAGCTTATCATCCTTTAGTCCAGAGAAGTTTGCTTGACCTAAATTGATAATAGTATTATTTCCATGTTCAAACAGACTTAGCAATTCGATATTCTTATAGTCTGTAATTCCATATTCCAAGCACATTTGTTCTACATTGGTTAAAGGTGGATTTACCTCCAATTCATCGTCCCCACAGGAACAAACTCCCATGCTTAATGCAACCAATAGTGAGGTTGCCAATAATCTAATTGATTTCATTGTTATTATATTGATTTCATTGTTCTAATCATGCCTCTATCTATAGCGTCATAAATTCTGCGTGTTTCATATTTAGGGCAACAATTATATTCACCCCCTTCAGACAGGTATTCAATATATGCTATGCCCCAATATATTTGTAGATATTTATAAAACTCGAATGAGCATTCAACTTTAAGATTTCTAATTTCACTCTTAGTATCTCCTTTCTTAGTGGTTTGAACATATAATGTACCCTCTTCTGGAAAATATTCTATTTTATATCTACAATATTCTCCCACATGATTAGCTATAGGGACATAAGTTCTAGGTGGCTCATCAAAAGATTTAATGATTAAGCATCCATCTTCATCAATAACAGGTGGGTATGCTTTTTGAAATATGTTACATAAAGTCTTGAAGGAATCAGATAATAAGTAATCTACTTCATCTTGAGATATGCAAAAGTCTGTACATTGACTCATGCAGTTATATAAGAATCTAAGTTTATCCCATTCTTTTAGAATATATTTTTCTTCTCGTTCTTTCTTACTTATTCTGCCTTTAGTAGTGTATTCGATATATGGTAACTTAAAGGATTTCTCTAAGAATGATGAAGGCATATATAATCTACACCCTGTATCATAGCATAGAGGACTTTTGGCACTTAAACTATTAACTAATTCCATAATAATGATATTATGCCTACCTGTTCCCTATGGATAAGCTATTTAAAATAAAAAAGGTGTGGGAACTATATATGTTTTACCCTACTGACTGGCTTCTCGCATTGCCTTTGGAGTGGATAAAACAATAGCCCCACACCAGTTTGAGATATAGAAACCTTATAAAAGGTAGGTATATAACAAATGATGTGGGTGCTATTGCTACCATCTTCACTCCATTTCAAATTTTGCGAGAATTTGTCAGTAGAAGATAATTTCAATAACACCTTTCGTTAAATATGTCCTTCCAACTCCCTATCTCATTAGTTCATTGGAATTGGTGCAAAGATA
>ENA-OOZX01001012-OOZX01001012.1-human-gut-metagenome-genome-assembly--contig:-NODE-1012-length-20384-cov-4.941266_pt1 | contig 20384 bp, 19 predicted proteins | sample MGYA00241048_ERZ501412 | MGnify/ENA primary metagenome ERZ501412 (study PRJEB25962, sample SAMEA2042518) | human gut metagenome | biome: human gut; feature: human-associated habitat; material: faeces... | reverse complement strand
GTAACTTGTTTCAGTGCGTCACTTTTTGGCTGCCCTCTACTTTCTTTCACACTAATTTCTCCATTTCTTTTTTAACATTTTATTGCCTGCTGCACAACCTCATCTCCGGTAAACACAAAGAAATTTTCCGGTGGACAGCTTCTTCTCTGCTCTCTCGCATAAATCGTGCGGTAGGCGGTCGCATATTTGGAAAATGACGTTTTGTAAATCTAATTTTCTGTCAGAAAATGAACCATCCAGAGCGGTATTGCGCCCGCCGTTTTCACTTCCATAAGCACTTTATTTTTATCTAAAATTGCTTCTCCGTAAATTCCTTTACAAAGAGAAAGGTCGTAATTTCTCCAGAGAATGTTCTGATCAAACGTGATCCGGAACTCGTGATCGTCCTTCGCATAAAAAGCTTCTCTCTCATAGGAAAGCATCACTGCCGGAGCCAGCTTTTTATAATTTTTCAGACAGTAATCGATTTCTCTGGTAATCTGTGTGTCTTTTACTTTTTCATGAAAAAGCAGGTAACGTTCTGCCTCGTCCTCCGTCATTGCAATTCTTCTTTTGTATACAACGGACTCATACTTCTTCTTCAGTTCCACAAAAACGGTCGTGTCCTTGTCTGCCGTGCCATAACTTCTCAATCTCAGTTTTTCTTTATAAACCGGGTGTTCCATTGATCTTTGGATCAGCAGATAGTCCGGTGTATCAAAGTAGAGACTGCATATTGTACTCACTCCATGCTCGTCTGCGGTCATGTACTGTTTCATTTGATTTTTTAACAGTTCCGCCTGCGTGATATCCAACATATATTTGATCTCACACCTTTTAAATATCATCTGATCTGCCATAAGTGTCTCCTTTCCTTTGCACATATCTTATCAGGCGAACCTTAAATGAACTTAAAAAAAAGAAACCATCCTTTAAAAAATGGTTTCTTTGTCATGTTTCCTTATGTTTTTCTGTTATCTGGATTCGGACTGGAGTTCGGCGATGGCGGTGTGGCGTTGACCGATTTCTTTGCCGGCTTCCTCGCCCTGCAGATATGCTTTTTCTGCGACTTCTTCTGAATATTTTCTCATTATTTCACACACTGCGTTTACGCCTCCCTCTTCATGTTTCAGATAGTGCACACGGTTGGTTAATTTCGGAAATTTGGCATTATCTATCTCCTTTTTATTATATAGAACCCCTCCAGATTCTTCAAGACTGTTTGCATGGATTTTTTAGTTATGTATACAAAAAAGAGTGCCGGAAAACCGACACTCTTTTTCAAATCCATTGTTTGCAATATCTTAATCTAGAAAAATAAAACAAGTTCTATTTAATAAAGAAAAAGGTACATGAAACTACTGATTTAGACTGTAGTAACAAGCGATAATAAAATTATCTTACTACTGTTACGTTTGTTGCCTGTGGTCCTTTTGCACCTTCAACAACTTCAAATTCTACTGCAGCGCCTTCTTCTAAGGATTTGAAACCTTCCATATTAAGACCTGAGTAGTGAACGAATACATCATTTCCCTGTTCGTCGGAGATGAATCCGTATCCTTTTTGGTTGTTAAACCACTTTACTGTACCTTTGTTCATTGAAAAGTACCTCCAAAAAATATTTCTATGGTACACTTACCGCACCATAGTCACAGAATAACATAACAATTTCAAAAAGTAAAGCGATAAAATCAAAGTTGATTGCGATATTTTATCAATTTTTCGTTTTATTCTGCTGCATATTATGCTACATTGTAAGTTTCACTTTGATGATCCTTGCAACAGATTCATTGATACGATCCTCTGTGATCGTTCCACCAGCCACTGCATCCATCACACCCTGATATGCACTCTGGAAATCATCCGGCATTAAGATCATATCTACACCTGCCTGAATTGCCGTCACTGCCGCATCAGCAGAACTGTATGTTCCGGTGACCGCCCCCATATTCATTGCGTCTGTGATCACTACACCATGGAAGCCAAGCTGGTTGCGAAGCACATCTGTCACCATGACAGAGGAAAGCGAAGCCGGCGTATCATCCCCTGTAACAGCTGGTGCTGAAATATGTCCTACCATCACAAAAGATGCTCCGTTATTCACTGCCTGCTGGAATGGAACAAGCTCATTTGCCAGCAGGTCATCCAAAGATTTATCTGTAGAAACTGCCCCGTCATGGGAATCCCCTGCTGTAGCTCCCTGTCCCGGAAAATGTTTTACCACGCTTAATATCTGGTGTTCGTTCAGTCCCTGCATCTCAGCACAGACCATATCCGCCACAAGCTGGCTGTCTGAACCAAATGACCGGTCTTTGATCACGGTGTTATCCGGATTCGTCAACACATCCGCAACCGGAGCAAAATCCATATTAAAACCAAGTGTGTTCAGATACGTTCCAATCGTACTTCCTGCATTGTATGCATTCTGGGAATCCCCGGTCGCTCCTACATCACTCATATTTCCAACATCTGTCACTCCAAAAGCACTGTTGGATGCAATCCTTGCTACTGTTCCACCTTCCTCATCCACACCGAGGAACACTGGAATTCCTACTATTTCCTGACTGTAGCTCTTCATATTGGTAAGCATCTGTGCCGTCTGATCGGTTCCGGTCAGGTTCTTTGCCATATAAATCAGACCACCTACCGGATACTGCGTGTAGGCTGTCTTTGTGGAATCTCCTGCCATCGTTGCTCCGTCCACTCCGGTCAGTGCGTCCGGTGTGATCATGAACATCTGCGCTACTTTCTGCTCTAAGGTCATGCCGGCAGCAATCTGCATTGCCTGATCCATCAACGGATCGCTGACTTCGGTTACCGGAGTTGTTTCCGGTTCTTCTGTCGCCTCTGTTGTCACGCTCTCAGTATTCTTTTCCGGTTTATCTGCTCCCGGTTTTACAAATTTATGGACTGCAAACACAATTCCTCCGATCAAAACTGCAAGTACTATAAAAAATACTGCCACAACTATGACCGCACTCTGTGTATCTTTTTTTCGTTTCTCTCGTCTTTCTTCCTGATCCATCTGTGTATTTCCTCTCTGGGGAATTTTGATCTACATGCTTCTACCCCGCAGTGCACGCCGTAATAATCAACGGTTTTTGGTTTATATCGTGGAGGCAATGATCTGCATGCTGCCCTGCAATTCCACGTTTCCGAAGCCATTTGGAAGTATGAAATGATCTCCTTTTTTCAGCGGCTGGCCGTTGACGATTCCATTGCCTTCCGTAACTGTCATATTCATAAAAGGTGCATTCTGCTCAAAAGTCATTTTACCTGAAACATCTATTTTATAGATATGAAAGTATTTGCAGGCATACAGTTCATTTAACGTATTGACTGGAAGATCTGCCACCGATTTCACACTGTCTGCAGCCGATTTTGCAGGCACAGTGATCACGTCAATACTCTTGTCGATATGTAGCTCTCTCGGCTTTCCATTGGAGAGACGGTCATAATCATAAACGCGGTAGGTAATATCACTGTTCTGCTGTGTTTCCAGAATGAGTGTTCCGCCTTTGATCGCATGAACTGTTCCCGGATCGATCTGAAGAAAATCGCCTTTTTTGATCGGGATCTCACGGATAAATTCACTCCACTTTCCCTCATGGATCATCCGGCTTAATTCCTCTTTTGTCCTTGCATTGTGTCCGATCACGATCGTCGCATTTTCCCTGCAGTCGAGAATGTACCAGCACTCTGTTTTTCCAAGTGAACCATTTTCATGGACTTTTGCATAATCGTCGTCCGGATGTACCTGAATGCTCAGGTCATCTTTCGCATCAATAATTTTGATCAGGAGTGGGAAACGGTCACTGTCCACATTTCCGAAAACTTCCGGATGTTTTTTCCACAATTCAGACAGCTTCATTCCACGGAATCCACAGTCTCTTAAAGTTCCGTCTCCATTCGGATGTGCAGAAATTCCCCAGCACTCCCCTAAATCATCACCTTCGGCCGGATAATGAAAATCCTCTCTCAATCTCGTACCGCCCCAGATGTTATGCGTACATACCGGATCTAAAAATAAAATTTCTTTCGTGGTCTGATTCATTGATAAATTACCTCCATTTGTCCCGATCACATTCTGATACCAAAACGCAGAATCTTTTACAATTCTCCGCTGTGTCATAAAATCCACATAAATCATGCCAAAACGTTCCCTGTATCCCTCGGACCATTCAAAATTATCCAGAAATGTCCACAGGAAATACCCCCGGATATCGGCTCCCTCATCATATGCCCTCTGCATGGCTCCGATGTAGGAATCCAGAAACGTGATGCGGTCATTGTCATGTACTCTGCCGTCAAAGCTCACATTATCGTGACAGGACATACCATTTTCTGTGATATACAGAGGAAGCGGATACCGCTCCGTCAAAAATTTGATTCCATAATAAAATGCTTTTGGTGTCACCGGCCAGTTGCACGCCGTCTTTGGAAATCCCGGTTCCCGGTCCACAAACTCCGGTTCGCCGTCTGCGCCCTGACGCACATAATAGCCATTATATATGTTCTGTCCCATAAAATCCAGTGGCTGATGGATCAGCTGCATATCTGCCTCTGTGATCTCCGGCAGATACTCTTTGAATTTTTCCAGTCCCTCTTTCGGATAATGACCTAAAAAGACCGGGTCTGAAAACCATGAGATATTCCAGGTCCAGTTATCCATCGGATTGTAAAATCCAAAATAAACTTTTCTGGCAGCCTCGATATCTTCTGCACTGTCCGTGTATGGATAAGCCACTCCCCCGGTCGGTGCAAAGCCGATCCGGATTTTTTGTTTTGCGTATTTTCTTAAATTGATCACTGCCTGTCCATGCGCTTTCAACAGATTATGTGCAATCTGAAAAGTCTCTGGAACCGATAATTTCAATCCCGGTGCATGGACACCGCTTAAATGTCCAAGTCCAACCACACACTGTGGCTCGTTGATCGTGATAAAATCCTCGCAGATATCCGAAAAATTCTCTGCCACCACTTTTGCATATTCCCCGAACCAATCTACCACTTCCTCATTCAGCCAGCCGCCTTTTTCCTGCAATGCCTGTGGAAACTCCCAGTGAAACAAGGTAATATATGGTGTAATGCCATTTTCTTTCATTGTAAGGATCATGTCACGGTACATCGAAACCGCTTTTTCATTGACGCGCCCGGTACCTTCTGGCAGAATCCGCGCCCAGTTTAAGGAAAAACGGTATGCTTTAATCCCCAGATTTTTCATTAATGCATAGTCATCTTTATAATGATGCATGTGATCACAGCTTGTGTACGCATTCTGATTTTGAAAAATGCGTCCCTGCTCCGTAAAAGTGTCCCAGACCGTCTTTCCTCTTCCGTCATCCAGGTCAGTTCCCTCTACCTGATATGCGCTGCTTGCCACGCCCCAGACAAATTTGTCATCAAACATGTGATTCTCCTTCTCTGTCTCTGATTCTTGTTTTTTATTTGGTATAAATATTAAATCTAAATTATATATTTACTTCTTCTCAGAGGCAATCACAACTTCTGCAAATATTCATTTATCTATTCTTCCACAAGATCCTTTTTTAATGCTTCCAGTTTTTCCTCTGCATCCTGCAAAGAGGTGCCTTTGACTCCATAGTAGAATTTGATCTTAGGCTCTGTTCCGGACGGGCGCACACAGCACCATGCATTGTCAGAAAGTTCATAATATAAAACATTGGAAGCCGGAAGTCCTGTTTTTGTCACTTCCCCGGTCTTTAAATCTTTTCTTGTATCCTCTTTGTAATCGCGGACTGCAAGCACTTCAAATCCACCGAGTGTTTTCTTTGGATTGTTCCGCATATCACTCATCATCTGCTGGATCTGGGCGGCTCCGTCGATTCCTTTTAAGGTCATCGTGGAAAGTCCCTCTCTGTAGTAACCGTATTTCTCATACAGGTCGATCATGGCATCCCACAATGTTTTTCCATGTTTTTTGCACCAGGAAGCCACCTCGCACAACATCATGACTGCTACGCAGGCATCTTTATCTCTTGCATATGTTCCGGCTAAGCATCCATAACTCTCCTCCAGACCGAATACATAGTTGTGGGAGTGGTTCTGTTCAAACCATTTGATCTGCTCTCCGATATACTTAAATCCGGTCAGTACCTCGATCAGTGCCACGCCATAGGAAGCTGCCATCGCTTTTGCCATGTCCGTTGTAACGATAGTCTCTACAAGTGCAGGATTCTCCGGCATCATTCCGGTTGCCGTTTTCTCTCTTAAAATATATTCTGCTATGAGCATTCCGGACATATTTCCGGTGAAAGTCACATACTCTCCGGTCTTTGTGTCTTTGCAGTATACGCCAAGACGGTCTGCGTCCGGATCTGTCGCAAGCACGATGTCTGCATCCACTTCTTTTGCAAGTTTTAAGGCAATTTCAAATGCCTTTGGAGATTCCGGGTTTGGATATGCTACGGTCGGGAAATTTCCGTCCGGAAGTTCCTGCTCTTTTACAACATAGACATTTTCAAATCCAAGTTCTTTTAACACACGGCGCACCGGGAGATTTCCGGTTCCATGTAGCGGTGTGTATACAATCTTGATGTCCTTTGCCATCTCTTTGATGATCTCCGGATGAATGGACTGTTTTTTCAGTTCTTCCATATAACGGTCATCGATTTCTTTTCCGATTGTCACAAAAAGTCCGGCTTTCACGGCATCCTCTTTTGTCATGGTCTTAACCTGTGTAAAAGAAGTTACTTTTGCAACTTCTGCAAGGATATTTTTATCATGAGGCGGTGTGATCTGCGCACCATCCTCCCAGTAAACTTTGTATCCATTATATTCCCTTGGGTTATGGCTTGCTGTGATCACAATTCCTGAAACACAGCCAAGTTCACGGACTGCAAATGAAAGCTCCGGTGTCGGGCGAAGGCTGTCAAATACATAAGCCCTGATTCCGTTTGCATTCAGGCAGAGTGCTGCCTCCTCGGCAAATTCCGGTGACATGATTCTGGAATCGTGTGCGATGGCAACTCCTTTTTCCTGTCCGTTCTGGGAAATGATATAATTTGCAAGCCCCTGAGTCGCCTGTCTTACAGTATAGATATTCATACGGTTCGTTCCTGCCCCGATCACTCCGCGGAGTCCCCCGGTTCCAAACTCAAGCTGACGGTAGAAACGATCCTCGATCTCTGCCTCATTGTCCTTGATCGCTTCTAATTCTGCCCTTGTTTCCTCTGAAAAATATGGGTTTGAACACCATTCTCTGTAGGTTTCCATGTAACTCATCGCAATTCTCCTATCTTCTTCCTGCTATTTTTGAAAGATTTTACCGCTCTCTCAAAAGGTTATTGAAATAATAACCTTATTTTTAGTAAATGTAAACTTGTTTTAGCTTATTTGTCTTAAAATCATTTCACACCATTCGTCATCATAACGGCAGAGAGACCATTCAGATTTGAATAGACAAAACACAGCACGATCATTCCAATGATCGATACCGCCATTCCGATTCCGGATAAAATCATACCCGCCAGTGCCATTCCGTTTTTCTCCGGCTGCACCTTTCTTGAAAGCCTGCCACCGATCAGCCCAGCGATCCCAATACCAAGACCATATCCCATAAAGCCTGTCAGAATGGATATCATTCCAAGTGCGAGCGACAGAGCAGCATTCCGGTCTGCCTCCTCGAATGTTTCAAACACCACGATATGATTTGCCTCCTGCTCCATCTCCAGAAGTTTTTTCGGGCGAAGCAGCACAATACACGGAATCAGCAAAACAGGAACGGCAATCAAATTAGCGGCAGACATCTGGTTGATCTGTTCCACAGTTGTTCCAGTTCCAAAAATTCCGCTGCCCATCAGACTTGCGAAATCGACCAGTGCATGAAAAGTCATTACAAGCCAGATATTTCCTGACCGGGCATAAACAGCGCCAAAGATCACACCCAGAAAGGCAGCGTTGATCGCCTGGATCATCGCACTTGTCACCGTCACTCCCTGTGAAATATTTGTCAAATGTACCGCCCCGAACAATACACCACTGAGAATGACCGCCCAGAGAATCCCTCTTTTCGTTTTGGAAAAACGTTCCAGAAACAGATTCAGGATCACACCGCGGAAAATAAGTTCCTCCGTCCATCCGATCAGAAACATGGTTGCAGCAAAAAACAGGATTTCCAATGCAGATACGACTTTTGCATCCGGTGTCATCATCTGTACATAAAGCTGTGCCGCCAGTTCCAGACAACAGTATCCTGTCAGGAATCCGCCAATATAAAGGCCATGGATAAATCCCTTTCCTTTTTCTCCCAGCACTCCAAAATAGCCAAACAGGCATAAAAGCAGAAATGCAACCACTCCTGCCATAAACTCTGCGATCATACTGCTTCCATAACCCGGAAGCGAAACTGTATCGGCAAGAAAAAACGCTGCCACATCCATACTTCCCAGAAAAATAGCTACGATCAGTACCGCAACGAGTATCGTAACCACCTTCGGCATTCTCATAAGTTTCTTTTTCATGTTCTTCTCCCCTTTAATTGATTTTTCCATCCGCACCGATCGTAACGCCATCTGAAATCTGTGTCATATACTGATACAGCGTAGATGCACTGTTTGTATCCATCAGTTTTGTTGTGCCCCCCGCCGCATAAACCGGAAGTAATCCATAAGATACGGTTCCATCGGACGAAACCTGTACTTTCACTGCAGCCGTCTTATCAATGTTCTGTCCAAACACAAAGTTTCCAAGGCTGTAAAAGACCGGTTTCCCACTGATATAGGAAATTCCCTGTAAACAGTGTGTATGTGCTCCAAGGATCAGATCTGCCCCTGCATTAAAACAATCTGTGGCAATCTTTGTCTGATAGTCCTGCGGATACGCATCGTATTCCACGCCCCAGTGGATATAGACCGACAGAAAATCACATCCGCTCCGGGCTTCTTTGATCAACTGTACCAATTTTGTATCATCATAAGCGGTCAGCATTCCCGGTGTCCGTTCTTCCACTTTCCAGTTTGATTCCGGCACCACGCGGGATGCCGCAAGAAATCCGAATTTTTTTCCATTTTTCTCGATAATCTGCAATTCATATGCGCGTTCTTTAGTCTCTCCGGCTCCTGCATACAAAATACCGGCTCCGTCCAGTGTCGTAAACGTATCAGACAACGCATCTCTTCCATAATCTAAGGTGTGATTGTTGGCGAGTGATACAATATCCACGCCCATCTCATTTAAAGCTTTCACATATTTCGGATCACAGCAAAACGTAAACTGTTTGTCCTCCATCGGCTCTCCACGGTTACTGAATGGGAACTCATTATTCACCATGAAAATATCTGCATCCTGCAGCTCCTGCAGCAGTTGCGGCTCGATCACTTTTTCAATTCCGCCCGCATCATAGTTGCTTTTAAAGGCGTTTGCAAACAGTACATCCCCTGCAAAAATCAGTGTTGTGTCATCTGCTATGTCCGCTTCTTCCTGTTCTGTGTCGTTTTGGATCCTGTTCTGCCCGTCTGCTGCTTCCGTCTCTTCTGATTCTTCCGCTTCCGGTATCTGAACCGGTTCCTCCGTGCTGCTGATATCCGTCTCGGACAGTGCATCTTTCGCCGGCTCACCGCTCTGTCTTCCATGTGAAAAAATAATCAGTGTCACCATTGCAAGCATTGTCACAAGTGACAGTGCATATAAAACAATCCGTGTTCTTTTTCCCATTCCCCTGCTCCTGTTCTTCTTATTAAAATATACGAATTCTTGTATGTTTTTTCTTTCGTGTTCATCATATCATATTGTGATTAAAAAGACAAAGATTAGGAATTTTTTACCTGAAATGGAGGGGATACTAATGATAACAACAAGTGAACTTTTACAGTTAATGAGTTTGTTAATTAGTGTTGCCGGATTATTTTACCTCATCGGGAAAGATAATCACGGCAGAAAAAAATAACCGCCCCGGCCAAGGTTGCGGTTATTTTTACATAACACATATAATCTAGGCTAACCGTCTATCGGCAGCACCTTTTTATGTTTATATTATATCATAAAGACAAAAAATGTAAACCATCTATTTTTTATCTCTTTTACTGCTGTGTCAAAACAGAAATATCTCCCACTCCTGCAGTCAGTTCCACTTCTGCTCCGCCGTTGCTGCCGGTCTCATACTCCGCATCAAAAGCCCCTTTCGATTGCCCGTTCAACCTGATTTCTCCAAGTCCGGCAGACAGATCAAATGCATAGCTTTTCTCTGTTCCGGTAAGAGAGACATTGACATCGCCGGTTCCTGCCTCCACTTCTAGTTTATTTGAAACGCTTCCGCTGAACACGGCATCTCCAACTCCTGCTTCGATAGACACTTTCGGGAACTGTCCATTCAGAATCGACACATCTCCTGTACCAACTTCAAACACGGCTTTCTCGCTGGCTGAAATCTGATTCACAGAGAGTTCTCCCACTCCGACAGACACATTTACTTTTCTTGCCGTAAACGCTTCGCTTTCCATGGAAATATCCCCGGCTCCCACTACAATGTCCAGTGTCAGATTTTCGCACTGTCTTGGCAGAACTACCGTAAAGGTCGGTCCTTTCTCAAAATGGTGGTGTCCGCTGTGATAGGATACCTTCAGATTGGAATCCTTCTGTTTTGTAGAAAGATAATCCTGATACCCATTTTCCATTTTAATACTGATCTCATCCGCAGAATCCGACACTTCAAAAATAAGTTCATTTACCACATCCAGTTCCAGTTTCAGGGAAGCAGCTTCTGATGCCGGATAAGGTATAATGCAGCTTTCCGTTCCTGCCGGTTCACTCTTCAAATCCGTAAGATTCAGGATCCAGGAACCAAAACTCTCCACCGCCCTATTATCATCCATGAGCTCGTCATCCTCATCATCCCAGTCGTCATTATCCCAGTCGTCGTCGTCCCAATCATCATCGTCATCATAATCATCATCATAATCATCATCCCAAAAATGATCCAAGATGCCATGTCCCTGATCATAAGCATAATAAACTCCATTGCCAATATGCCAGTTACCAAAATCAAGTTCACCGGCAAGTGCTTTCCGGTGGATAGTTGACCATCCGGCTCCCATCACTGCAGCGATACCGCTGAAAACAATTCCGAGTGCGGCTAAGCTTCCTGCAATGATCAACATAATCTTTGTAAATTTTTTCATTTCATCTCACACTCCTCTCTTTGTCTTACTAAATGCCTTTTTGCAAAGCCCTGCAATGCCTTTCACTGCCCATGGGACAAACCAGCCAAAGCACCATACCACAAGCCACACTGCAAGTACTCCAAGCGCAAGAACCAAAAGTCCACCGCCTAACAGTCCAAGACCTACTGCCACGCCTTTTGTGAAAAGATATCCGACACCAATGCCGGCCAATACAAATCCAATGATCACTAACGCCGCCATCACCGCCACAATGCTGACCGCCACTGCAAACACACACGCTAAAACTGCTACAAGAATCGCCGCCAGAACCGCTGCAACCGTGATCCAGACCGGGCTTGTCAAAACTGCGAGGATCACCCATAAAACTGTTTTTTCTGTTTTATTCTTCTGATTTTCCTTTTTCAGATTCTCCATATCGGTCTGACCGGACGCATTCTGACTGCCATAAGTTCCTCCGGCATAAGCAGTATTTTTCTGATTATAACTGCCAGAACCATAGGTACTGCTTCCATATAAACTGTTCATATATGGATCATCCGTTCCTGTCTCTGTCTTCTGACCATTTCCAGATGTTTCTTCTGTATGAGTCTCATTTTTTTCGCTGCGCACATCTTCCTCAGGTGTTTCCGCATCAGCCGCTTCACTCACCCCAAGATCTTTCTTGATCACTTCCGCCACCTTCTCCGGCGACTCCAGTTCCTCTAAAATTGATGCCTCATTTCCAATTCCGGCATCCTCAAAATAACTTCTGTAAAACGCAAGTGCATCCGCTCTCTCTTCCTCTGAAATGTCCGAAAGCAGCTCCTCCAGACGTTTTAAAAATTCTTCTTTATTCATTCTTCTGACTCCTCTCCCGAAAATAATTCTGATATTTTCGAAGAATACGATTCCCATTCGCTGCGGTATTCTGCCAGCTTTTCTTCGCCGGTCTCCGTAATCTGGTAATATCTCCGGTTCCTTCCTCCGCACTCCCTGTCATACACGATCAGGTATCCATCCTTTTGCAATCTCCGCAAAACCGGATACAGTGTGGATTCTGAAACCTCAATCGCTTTCCGCACATCCTGCGTGATCTTATATCCGTAGGTTCCTTCTTCCTCCTTTGACACGACAGCAAGAACAATCGCATCCAAAAGGGCTGCGCCTGTATTAAATACCATGTACTCACTCCTTGTTATTTTATTTGTAATATTATTTCTTATTTAATACTATACATCATATAGTATTGTTTTGTCAATATTATTATATATTTAAAACTGGCATGGTCAATTTGTTTTAAACTGGATTTTTAATTCATGACAGTTTTTGTATATAGTAATCCCAACAACAATCCTGGGAATTGACACAAATACAAACCATAAAAAGGAGAATTTTATTTATGAAAACATCAACTACCTCTACAGCACAGACTGCTGATTCAAAATCTTTATCAAATATCCGTTTTATCACGATCACGGCTCTTTTTATTGCCCTGACCTACGTATTCACTGCATTTATTAATATAAGACTTCCAATCACTGCAAACGGCGGATTGATCCATCTCGGAAACGTACCTCTTTTTATCTGCGCCATTATTTTTGGTAAGAAAAGTGGTGCGATCGCCGGCGGAGTCGGCATGGGACTCTTCGATCTGCTCTCCGGCTGGACTGCATGGGCTCCATTCACACTGATCATTGTCGGTCTGATGGGATATGCCGTAGGTGCCATCACAGAAAAACATCACGGCTTTGGCTGGAACACACTTGCGATCGCAGTTGCATGCGTGATCAAAGTCGCTGGTTACTACATTGCAGAGGGTATCATTTACGGAAACTGGATCGCACCGGTTACTTCCATTCCTGGAAACCTTGTCCAGATCGGTGTTGCTGCTGTCATCGTTCTTTTGATCGTCGGACAGCTTCAGAAAATCGTAAATAAAATGTTATAAGCTGTGTAACATCAATCTCATTTACAAAACAATCTATGATAAAGAAGGAAGTAATTATGTATAAAGTCATGACTCCTGGGCCAACCCAGGTAAAAGAAAATGTGCGTATGGCAAGAAGCCTCGTATGTACCAATCCTGATCTGGATGAAGATTTCGTAGAATTTTATAAAGATACCTGCGAACTGATCAGCTCCCTGCTCGGCACGAAAAACGAAACTCTCATTTTGGATGGAGAGGGAATTTTAGGTCTGGAAGCTGCCTGCGCCTCCCTCACTGAGCCGGGAGATAAGGTGCTCATCATTGAGAACGGCGTGTACGGCGAAGGCTTTGCGGACTTTGTATCCATGTACGGCGGTGTGCCGGAATTTTATCATGCCGACCGCCTGAATGCCATCGACCCGGATGCTCTTTCTTCTTATTTAAAGGAGCATCATGATTATAAATATGCGACCGTTGTTCACTGTGACACCCCAAGCGGCATGCTCAATCCGGTAGAGAAAATCTGTCCGCTTTTAAAAGAATACGGCATTCTGACCGTTGTAGATTCCGTTTCCGGAATGTTTGGAAATCACATGGATGTCGACAAGTTCCAGATTGATCTTCTGTGCGGCGGTTCCCAGAAAGCTGTTTCCGCACCTCCGGGACTTACTTTTGTCACAATAAGCGATGCTGTAAAAAATGCCATGCACGCACGTAAGACGCCGATCCGTTCCTTCTATGCAAGCCTTCTGGCTTTTGAGGGATATTATGAGAAAAAATGGTTTCCTTATACCATGCCGATCAGCGATATTTACGGCTTACGTGCTGCTTTTGACAATATCGCTTCCGATCCAGAGTTAGAAGAACGCACACACCGTATCGCCGAAGCAGCCAGACGCGCTTTGACAGAAGCCGGTTTAAAGCTTCACTTGGAAAGCGGTTTCTCCGATACCGTCACTGTGTTTGACATTCCGACAGAGACCACTTGCGATGCAATTCTTTCCCGCATGAAAAAAGAGCACAATATCATGCTTGCCGGATCTTTTGATGATCTTTCCGGCAAAGTGATCCGCATTGGACACATGGGAAATAACGCAAACTTTGAAGATATGGCCGCAACCATGTACGCTCTTTCCGAAACGCTTATTTTCCTCGGTGTGAACTTAAAAGGAGATCTTACGGGATTATTCTTAAAATATTATCATTAGTTCCGGAAACAGGAACTAAAAATCGCCCTGATATGATATGTACCCCTTTCACTGGATGTCCAGTAAAAGGGGTACATATCAGTTACTCTGTCAATGCATGCTTTATAATTCCGATCCCGATCGGATATGGTCCTGTGTGCACTCCAATGGTTGCACCGATCTGGTAAATACCGATCTCATCAATTCCAAGACGTTCTTTGATCAGGTCCTTTAACATCTCCCGAAATTCCAGAGCTTCATTATGATCATATCCATAACCGATGCAGAAACTGTACTCTCCCGGTTTCGCATTGACTTCGTCTAAATATTCCCTTGTCATATCCACGACTTTTTTCATGGATTTGAGACGATTTCTTGTAATGCCGGAATTAAAGATCTCACCTTCTTTTAACGTGATCAGAGGTTTGATTTTTAATGCGCTGGCTGCAATCCCGGCTAATTTTCCAATCCTTCCGCCATGTTTTAAATAGTCAATACTTCCGATCGTGAAAAAAATTCTTCCTGTCTCACGGATCGGCAGTAACGCATCTACAATCTGCTGATACTCTAAGCCCATATCGCGCAGTCTGCATGCCTCTAATACATATAATCCCTGCAGCACAGTATTGACTGTAGAATCAATGACCGTGATCTGTGCATCCGGGTATTCCTCTAATATCATATCTTTTGCTGTTGTCGCAGACTGCAGGGAACCACTGAATTTTCTGGTGATACAGATACAGATGACCGGCAGTTGCTCCTTCGCATGTTTTTCAAACACCTCATAATAATCATGCACGGATGGCATGGATGTCTTTGGGAAAACAGTCGGGTGATCCACCATTTCCTGATAGAATTCCCTGACACCGACTTCTACCATTTCCTTCTGATACGTTTCACTGTCAAAGGACACGTAAAATGGAACAACCTCAATATCTTTTTCCTTTGTGAGTTCCTGTGAGAGATCCAGGGAACCATCACTGATGATCTGTACTTTTTTCTGCATCATAAATACCTCGTTTATTTACTACTGTCATCTGCAAAATAGCTTTATGACTTCTTATTCTTAAATATACGTTTTCCAACGTAGTTTTTAATACTACATTTCAAAACATTTTTATTATATCACAGGGTATTTAAGTTGTACATTACTTTTGCTATAATTTTCGAAAAATTTTATTATCTACAGCTTGTACTGATGGATTCAATTGCTACTGCTCCGCCGCGCACTACCTCAATCATCTTAAATTTCGATTTCAACAGTGCGATCAGCTCGTTATTTCTATGGGCAGTCAGTTTGCATTCCAGCAGGACACTGTCATTTCCGATATCGACCACCTGCACGTTAAACACCTGTGCGATCTGGAATACTTCTTCTTTTTCCGCAGCATTCACACGGAGAACCTTTGCGAACAGTATCTCCTTCATATGAATCGGTACATCTGTCAGATCAATGACTTTGATCACTTCGACCATACGGTTCAGCTGCTTTTTGATCTGTTCAAATGTTATGTCATCACTGGTAACGCAGATGGTCATACGGGAAACCGTCTCGTCCTCTGTCGTGCCAACTGTCAGACTCTGCAAATTGTATGATTTCCCGGAAAAAAGACCGGAAACCTTTGCCAGAACACCAACCTGATTTTCTACATATAGTGCAATCCATCTGTCTTTCATGATATTTTCCTCTCTCACCATATCTGTATCCGCCTATTTCAAAATCATCTCGCTCATCGGATTTCCGCCCTTTACCATCGGAAGCACGATCTCATCCGAAGAGATCAGAAATTCAATGACTGTCGGTGCATCTTTGTAAGTTCTCGCTTTATCCAAAGCTGCCTGAATGTCTTCTTCCCGCTCTACACGGATGCCATGCGCACCATAGCTTTCTGCAAGTGCAACAAAATCCGGTGTATATGGAGGGCATGCTTCATTTGGTCCCTTGCAGTTTGCCGGACAGCTTCTTCTCTTTCTTAAGCATACTGCGGAATAGCGTTTGCCATAAAAAAGCTGCTGCATCTGGCGGACCATGCCAAGATACTGGTTATTGAGCAGGCAGATGATAACCGGTGTCCCCTGCACGATCGCTGTTGCCATCTCCTGAATGTTCATTTGAAAACCGCCATCACCGGTGACACAGACTACCTCCGTATCCCTGTTTCCAATCTTTGCACCGATCGCCGCAGGAAAACCGAATCCCATTGTTCCAAGCCCGCCGGAAGTGATCATCTGGCGTTTTTCGTCAATATCCAGATACTGCGTTGCCCACATCTGGTTCTGTCCTACATCCGTGACAAAAACCGCCTCGTCAAACGTATGGTTGATGTGTTCCATGATCATCTGTGGTGTCATGCCGCGGTCTCTGCGCATCTCAAGTGGATTCTTTTCATCCCATGCCTTAATTCTCTCCTGCCATGCAGCCGTATCCTTTGGTTCTGCCCATTCCAGCAATTTTTCCAGGGCAAGTTTTGCATCCGATACGATTGGAACGTCTACCACAACATTTCTGGAAATGGAAGCAGTGTCCACGTCAATATGTACAATTTTTGCTTTTGGTGCAAATTCATTCAGATCTCCGGTAATACGGTCGTTAAATCTTGTTCCGATGGAAAATAAAACATCACACTCGCTGACTGCTTTATTGCTTGCATATTTTCCATGCATCCCCGTATTTCCGATATAAAGCGGATGTGTTGTGGCAATCGCACCCTTTCCCATAATGGTCGTCACAACCGGAACGTTCATTTTCTCTGCAAATTCTTTCAACAACTCATTTGCTTTTGCAATATTGACACCGCCACCAGCCAGGATCAATGGTTTTTTTGCTGACTTTAACAGTTTGTATGCTTTTTTCAACTGCCCGATATGCACGCTCTCATTCGGTTTGTATCCACGGATCTGCACGCTGTCCGGATATTCCGCCGGTCCGCTCGCCGTCTGGATATCCTTTGGAAGATCAATTAAGACCGGTCCAGGTTTTCCTGTGCTTGCAATGTGAAAGGCCATCTTAATGATCTTTCCTAAATCCTTGCGGTCTCTGACCGTCACACCATACTTTGTGATACTTCTTGTCATTCCGACAATGTCAACTTCCTGAAAAGCATCGTTTCCGATCAGGCTTAACGGCACCTGTCCGGTAAAACAGACAAGCGGAATATTGTCATAATGTGCATCTGCAAGTCCTGTCATGATGTTCGTTGCACCGGGACCGCTGGTCACCAGGCAGACACCCACTTTTCCTGTCGATTTTGCATATCCCTCTGCCTCATGTAAAAGTCCCTGCTCATGTCTTGGTAAGACAATTTCAATCTCATCCTGTTTATATAATTCATCAAAAAGATCCGTCACCGTTCCACCCGGATAACCGAAAATCGTATCGACACCCTCTTCCTGTAATGCCTTGACAAATAATTTTCTACCTGTAATATCCATCTTTCTGTCTTACCCTTTCCATTTATACTTCAAAATAATCTGTGATTTCATAAAATGATACTTTCTGCTGAATATGTATCTTTTTACCTCTGACTAACCGATATAACCTAATGTTTTGAGCAAAAAAATCCATCCGGTCAACGTAAACGCCGCCATCAATGTCGTTGTTACAATAACGCTCGCCGTCAGCACTTCATCATTGTTCATGCTCTTTGCCATAATATAACAGCTCGGCGTGGTCGGGGATGCCAGCATGATCAGAATTGCGATCATCTTTTCCCCTGAAAATCCCATCCAGGCAGCAACCGGCAGAAAAACAAGTGGCTGAAGCACCAGTTTGATCATGGACGCCGCCATGGTCGGTGCGATCTTCGCCAGCGCTTTTCTTCCCTCAAATCCTGCTCCGATGGTGATCAGTGCCAAAGGGGTTGCCATCTGCGCCACGTTGCTGACCGTCTTATTTACCAGCGTCGGGAACTGAATCCCAAGCAGTCCCACGATCAGTCCTGCCAGGATACTTAAAATGATCGGATTCTTACATATATTAATTCCCGCCTGTCTGATCTTTGCCTTCTTGTCGATTCCTGTGCTGTCATTTGCCTCAAATGTCAGCACGATCACAGAAAAAATATTATAGAGTGGCACTGCACTGACGATCATCAGCGGTCCCATTGCAGAGGAACCGTAGATATTCTGGATAAAAGCCAGCCCCATAACCGCCGCACTTCCACGGAAAGACGACTGTACAAATGCCCCGCGGATTGTTTTGTCCCGCACCAGAAGCTTTGCTGTACCCCATACCACCCAGAAACAGATGGTACTCACGATTGCACAGAAAAGTACATATTTAATATCAAATACTGCTTTAATATCAACGCCCGCAATGTCCTTAAACAGCATAAACGGAAGTGTGACCTTGAAATTGAACTTATTTGCCACTGTGACAAAGTTATCATTCAGCATTCCGATCTGCTTTAAAATGTATCCGATCACCATGACCAGAAAAATCGGCATTGTCACGTTGATACTGTATATAAAATTTTCCATTTTTTCTTTTTCCTATCCGGAAACTCCTCGTTCAAGTAAAGGTAAAACCCAGCAGTCTCTCTGTCTGGGTTTTAGCAATTATAAATCAATTTTCATCTTTTTGGTATGATATATTTTAACAACTTTATTGATATTATTTATTCTTCTCGTATTTATAAAAATAATATTCCAAATCAAAATAAGTCTGTTCCTCACTGTCCTGCGTGATTTTCCACTCCGGCATCTCATCGAGATTCGGGAAATAGGCATCTGCCTCAAACGCATAGTCAATCTTTGTGATATGCGCCACATCACAGTCATCGAGAAGCTGTTTATAAATGGTCTCTCCACCGATCACATAAATATCCTCACTTGGATATTTCTTTAACTCTTCCCGCAATTCTTCCATCGAATGAACGATAATGGCATCTCCCGCCTTAAAATTTTTATCATGCGTCAGCACGATGTTCACTCTTTTTTTGAGAGGCTGTCCGTTTGGAAAACTCTCCAACGTTTTTCTTCCCATGACGACCACTTTCCCGGTTGTCGTCTCACGGAAAAACTTCATGTCTGCCGGAATACTCACCAGCAGTTTATTCTTACATCCGATTGCCCAGTTTTTATCTACAGCTGCGATTAAATTCATATTTCCTCCAACTTTTCACTCTGTATCACTTGTCAGTGCCGTGTTATTTTATCCTGTCTTTTATCCTCTCATAAAATATTCCAGTCAGGCTTATACTGCGATCGGAATATTTTTGATCTGCGGTCCCGTCACATAATCCTCAATGGTAATATCTTTTGTCGTAAACTGATAAAAATCTTTGATTTCCGGGTTTAATGTGAATTTTGGTGCCGGGTGCTGCTCTCTCTCGATCAGTTCCTTAATAATCGGAATATGACGGTCATAAATGTGCGCATCCGCAATAACATGTACCAGCTCGCCGACCTGCATATCACACACTTGCGCCAGCATATGCATTAATACCGCATACTGACACACATTCCAGTTGTTTGCTGTTAAAACATCCTGTGAACGCTGATTAAGTATTCCGTTTAAAATAAGTTTTCCAGTTTCCTTATTCTTTGTTACATTAAACGTCATACTATATGCACATGGGTATAAATTCATTTCTGATAAATCCTGATGTACATAAATGTTTGTCATGATTCTTCTACTGTAAGGATTGTTTTTTAAGTCGTATAACACTCTGTCAACCTGATCCATGTCTCCTTCAGGATAATGATGTTTAACCGACATCTGGTAGCCGTAAGCTTTTCCAATTGAGCCTGTTTCGTCAGCCCATGCATCCCAAATATGGCTGTTTAAATCATTAACATTATTGGATTTTTTCTGCCAAATCCAAAGTAACTCGTCAACACAGTTTTTAAAACCTGTTTTTCTAAGAGTCAAAGCCGGGAATTCCTTCTTTAAATCATATCTGTTTACAACACCAAATTTCTTTATTGTATATGCAAATGAACCGTCATCCCACTTTGCACGTACTTTCTCACCTTTTGTATCTGTTCCGTTATCTAAAATGTCTCTACACATATTTACAAATATTTTATCTGCGTAACTCATTGAATCCTCCTGTTTTTAAAAATCTTAAACAAGTATAGCATTTTTAATTTAATTAATAAATAGAAAAGTAAAAAAGGAAAAGCTATACAAATGCAAAATAGCTTTTCCCTGCGTATGAATAAATATAC
>ENA-OOZX01000995-OOZX01000995.1-human-gut-metagenome-genome-assembly--contig:-NODE-995-length-20665-cov-8.382824_pt1 | contig 20665 bp, 17 predicted proteins | sample MGYA00241048_ERZ501412 | MGnify/ENA primary metagenome ERZ501412 (study PRJEB25962, sample SAMEA2042518) | human gut metagenome | biome: human gut; feature: human-associated habitat; material: faeces... | reverse complement strand
CCATGTGGTGCGGCGACCTGGCCTGCGAGATGAAGATGAAGGAAGAGGCTGGCCTGTCCAGCCGCTGCATGCCCTTTGAGCAGGAGCACCTCAGCGATGTCTGCCCCTGCTGCGGCAAGCCCGCCAGCAAGATGGTCTACTGGGGCGTGGCCTACTAAGCCGCTCCACAGTCAGAGCCTGATCAGATGAAAAAAGCAGCTTTCCCGTCCAACGGGAAAGCTGCTTTTTTTTGTATCTGCCTATTGACAACCGTGTATCTACTGTATATACTGTAAATATACAGATGAAACGGAGGCGGCAGACATGAATCTTTTCATCGATAACAAGAGCGGTGCACCCATCTACGAGCAGCTCTACACCCAGATCAAGAACCAGATTTTGAGCGGGGAACTGCAGCCGGAGGAAGCTATGCCGTCCATCCGGGGGCTGGCGCGGGATCTGCGCATCAGCGTCATCACCACCAAGCGGGCCTACGATGAGCTGGAACAGGAGGGTTTTCTGTATGCGGTGCCCGCCAAGGGCTTTTTCGTGGCGGCGAAGAACACCGAGCTGCTCCGGGAAGAGAACCTGAAAAAAATCGAAGCACACCTGACGGAAGCCGTCCGGCTGGCAGCTCCCTGCGGGCTGACCAAACAGGAACTGACCGAAATGTTGGAATTGCTGTGGGAGGAATGAACCATGAACGCATTAGAACTGCACGGCCTTGAAAAGCACTACCCGGATTTTACGCTGGGGCCCATTGATCTGGAACTGCCCGGCGGCACAGTCTGCGGGCTGATCGGTGAGAACGGCGCGGGCAAGAGCACGACCATTAAGCTGATCCTGGACATGATCGACGGGGACGCTGGCACTGTGAAGCTGTTCGGGCAGGAGGGGATCACCCCGCTTGCCAAAGCCGATATCGGCGTGGTGCTGGGCGGCGAAGGCATCCCCACCTGCCTGACCGCGCCGCAGGTGGGGAAAGTGATGGCAGGCATCTATCCCAATTGGGATGCCGCCGCCTACGCCGACTGGTGCCGCCGCTTTGACCTTCCGGAGAACAAGAAGTACGGCGACTACTCCACCGGCATGAAGATGAAGCAGTGCCTTGCCGTGGCACTTTCTCATCACCCCAAGCTGCTGCTGTTGGACGAAGCCACCAGCGGCCTGGACCCGGTGGTGCGGGATGAGCTCATCGATCTGCTGCTGGACTTTGTGCGGGATGAGAACCATGCAATTTTGATCTCGTCCCACATCGTCAGCGACCTGGAAAAGCTCTGCGATACCATTGCCTTTCTGCACAAGGGAAAGCTCCTGCTCTGTGAGGACAAGGACACGCTGCGGGAGGAGTACGCCCTCTGGCACGGCACTGCCGGGCAATTGGAGGAGCTGGATAAGAACGCCATCGTCAGCCGTCGGGTGACAGCTTACGGGGCCGAGGCACTGGTGAAGAGGGAACTTGTCCCGGCGGGCAGCACCCTGACACCGGTGAGCATCGAAGAACTGTTCGTTTTGATGGTGAAAGGGGAGAATGTGCGATGAAAGGGCTGCTGCTGAAAGACTGGTATCAAGTCAAAACAAATATGCGGATGATGTACCTCACGGTGCTGGCCGTGCTGGCGATCTGGACCCTGAGTACTTCCGGGGATTCGAGCTTTGCGGTGAATTATTCAGCTGTTTTTCTGGGGATGATGCCCGCCTACCTGCTTTCCTACGATCACGCCAGCGGGTGGACGGAGTACAGCTTTGCCCTGCCGCTGAGCAAGGAACTTCAGGTGGCAGAAAAATATCTCGTGGGTCTGCTTTGCACGGCGGTCTCTGCGGCGCTGAATGGAATTTTCTGCGGCATCCGGTTCTGGATGGGAAAACCGCTTCCTGCGATGCCGATCGGCCTTTTGCTGGGGGCGGGCGCAGCTTCCATCCTGCTGATAAACGGGATCATGCTGCCGCTGTACTACCGTTTTGGCGCAGAAAAGGCGCGGATGCTCTACATGCTGATGTTTGCCGGAATGGGCGCTGCCCTGGGCGGCGGGATGGTCCTGATGGATGCCGTGCCGGAACCGGGCGCGGCCATTGCCATCGTCGGTGTGCTGGCAACGGTGCTGGCCCTGTATGCCGTGTCCTGGCGGGTGTCGGTGGCATGGTATGGAAAGTATAAGAAATAGGCTTTTCTTTGTGCAATATAGCAATAATCCGGCAAAAAAACTGTAAAAGGGGTTGAAAAATCCGGCCCGGCGTAGTATGATAACGGGGCTGAAAGAAAAATCTTACACCAAGGAGGAGTTTGTTTCCATGTCCAGTGACCATACGGATCACCCCAAACAACGCTTCTCCTGCGATGCGGGCCGTGCAAACGTGTTAGCCGCATCCTGAACTGCATGCCCTTTGTACACCGCAGGAGTTGTAACCAGACCGATGCGGTGTATTTTTTATGCCCGGAAACGGGAAATGGAGGGACCAAACCATGCAGAAGAAAAATTATGTGCAGGAGATTCTGGACATCATCCACAGTGGTCTGCCCCAGGCAGAGCTGGCTGAAAAGTTGTCCGATTACCATGAAAATGACCTGGCCGATGCCCTGACGGCCCTGACACCGGAGGAGCGCCAGAAGGTATACACCGCACTGGGCGTGGATACGGTGGCAGAGATCTTCTCCTATCTGGACGATGCAGAGCTTTACCTGAAGGAGCTGGACCCCGAGCGGGCCGCCCGGGTCATCTCCCACATGGATTCGGACGATGCCGTGGATGCTCTGGATGATTTGGAAGAGGACGATAAGGCAAAGATCGTCCACCAGCTGGACAAGGATGCCGCCGATGATGTGAAGCTGCTGCTCTCCTATCACGAGGACGAGATCGGCAGCTGCATGACCACCAACTACATCTGCATCCGCAGGGATATGACCATCCGGCAGGCCATGAGTGAGCTGGTGAAGCAGGCAGGCGAGAACGATAACATCTCCACCCTGTATGTGGTGGATGAGAACGAGCACTTTTATGGTGCCATTGACCTGAAAGACCTCATCGTGGCCCGTGCGGAGGAGCGCCTGGAAAAGCTGATCGCCCGCTCCTACCCCTACGTCACCGACCACGAGAAGATCAGCGACTGCATCGACCGCATCGTGGACTACGCCGAGCGCTCGCTCCCTGTCCTGAACGACAGCGGGAAGCTGCTGGGCATCATCACCTCGGCGGATGTGGTCGAGCTGGTGGACGACGAGATGGGCGATGATTACGCAAAACTCGGCGGCTTGACCAGTGAGGAGGATCTGAACGAGGGTGTGTTCCAGAGTGTGAAAAAGCGCCTGCCCTGGCTGATTGCCCTGCTGTTCCTCGGGATGCTGGTGTCCTCGGTGGTGGGTGCGTTTGAATCGGTGGTGGCGGTGCTGCCCATCGTCATCTGCTTCCAGTCCATGGTGCTGGATATGGCTGGCAATGTGGGCACCCAGTCGCTGGCTGTGACCATCCGTGTGCTGGTGGACGAGAACCTGACCACTGCCAAAAAACTCCAGCTGCTCTGGAAGGAAATGCGGGTGGGCCTGACCAACGGTGCACTGCTGGCCGTGCTGGCGCTGGGCTTCCTGGGCTGCTACATCCACTTCTTCAAGGCCTACGCCTGGGGTGAAGCCTTCCTGCTCTCGGGCTGTGTGGGCGTATCTCTGGTCGTGGCCATGGTGATTTCCAGCCTGGTGGGCACGGTCATCCCCATGCTGTTCCATAAGATCCACATCGACCCCGCCGTGGCTTCCGGTCCGCTCATCACCACCATCAATGATCTGGTGGCTGTGGTGGTCTACTATGGCCTGGCCGCCGTGGTGCTGATCGATATGTTCCATTTGGGCTGAAATAGAGAAAGGCTGCTGCCGACAACTCCCTCAGTCACGGCTTCGCCGCGCCAGCTCCCTCTTGGAGGGAGCCTTGACGTAATGGCAATCTGTGAAAGCCTCCCTCATTGAGGGAGGTGGCATCGCGTGAGCGATGACGGAAGGAGTTTGGCAACAGCCTCTTTTTACTTATTCTGTATCCAATACCGCTGTGTCAGCGTTCCATCGGAGGAATCGAACTGCTCGTCCTCCAGCACGCCGCCGTTGGCGCGGATGGTCTTTGCTGAGGCAACGTTGTAATGGTCGCAGCAGATGCGCACCTTTTCGATGCCTCGTTCTTTTGCCTTTTCCAGCGTCAGGCGAAGCATCTGGGTGGCGTAGCCGTTCTGCCGCTCCGAGGGGCGGACGCTGTACCCGATGTGCCCGCCGTAGGTCAGCAGGTAATCGTTGAGCCGGTGGCGCAGGTTGGTCATGCCCACCAGATGCTCATGCTCATCCAGAGCCAGATACTCCGTGGCGGGCACGAGACCGGCGGGGGTTGTGGCTGGGTCTTTCAGCTTGCGGAGTTGGGCCAGCCAGGCATCGAAGTCGGCATATTTGTCCAGAGCCGAGGTGCCGTCCATCCGGGAGCCGATGGCCAGAAATTCTTCCCGGTAGGCCATTACCTGTTCCCGGTCGCCCTCATCCGGCTCCCGCAGGTGGATCTTCTGGGGCGAGGTGTGCCGGGTGGCGGTGCGGAAATCCGGAGCCTTCATCAGGCCGTGGCAGTTGCAGTAGAAGTAAAGCACACCTGCGCCCCGCAGGGAGAAGCGGGCAGAGGCATTTCCCTCGGGGTAGAGCTTGACCAGCTGCAGCTTATCGCCGGTGAGGTAGGCCAGAAACGAGATGTAATGGTTTTTCTCCATGGGGTGGTGCAGGGTGACGAAGAGCTCGTCCTCCACCCGCTCCACGGTCAGCTGATGATGCTCGTCGGCATCCTCGGCTTCGGCGATGTCCAGCGCAGGCAGGGTGATGCCGCAGCAGCTCACCACGGCCTGCCCGGTGGCGTGGAGCACATTGCCGCAGAGAGGGCAGACGTAGAGCTTGCTCCGCAGCAGGTTGGCTGCCCGGTTCCGGTTGATGATGGGTTCTCCCTGCATCAGCTCCAGCACGCTGACCCCCAGAGCCGCAGCCAGCGGTTCCAGCAGGGAGATATCGGGCAGACCCTTGGCGGTCTCCCACTTGGAAATGGTCTTGGCGCTGACAGAAAGCGTTCCGGCAAGCTCTGCCTGGGTCAGGCCCTTGGCTTCCCGCAGCTGCCGGATGGTGCTGCCTGTGACGTATGTGTTCATAATGAATGAAACCTCTCAGTCTCGCGTTGCTCGACAGCGTACGGGTTGCGGCTCCCAGCATCCACTTCGCACAAAGTATTGTGCTCGTGTCTTGCTGGCCGCGGCCCCAACAACTCCTCCCTTCATCCGCCACTGGCGGCGGTCGTCGTCGTTGCCTAATAGGGGAGCCCTTGGCAAGTCGGGCAAGCGTAATTGTTGAACCAGAGTATACTATACAAAAAAACTCCACGCAACCTACGCTGCGTGGAGTTCGTGCTTTCAGGAATTATTCGGCCTCGGTCTCGTCTTCCTCGTCCGGATCCAGCTCCATGGTGAACACGGCCTTTTTCAGCTTGCCGCAGCCCTGGGCCTTCAAGCCGGATTTGTACGGCTCCCCGGCCAGATAGAGGGCAAAGCGGCCCTCGCAGAGCATTCCGGCAATGCTGGTGCCGGCGGTACCCACGGTGGTATCAGCGGCTTCGTCAGCGGGCCGGGTGGGGCTGAACTCGCCCAGGGACACTTCAAACAGCTCGCTGCCCTCAAGGTCGGTCTCAAGGGTCAGGTGGTTGTCGTGCCGGACAAAAGGGGCCTTGTCGCTGGCCTGCGGGGTCACGGTGCTCACCATGACCACAGCCTTGTCACCATCGATGCGGGTGCGCCCGGCGGGCAGGTTATTGATATCCCGCGCCATGATGAACTCGATGACGCTGTCCAGACTGCTGCACAGGCCCAGATAGTTGGGGAGATTATTCAGGGTATCGTAGATCATGGATCAGTCCTCTTTCGGGTCGGTCAGAAGCTCCTTGATGCTGGGCACAACGCCGCCCAGATTTTGCAGCTCCGATGGAATGATGATCTTGGTGGCCTTGCCGTTGGCGACCTTGGCCAGTGCTTCCAGGCTGCGCAGAGCCAGCACCTTGTCGTTGGGCATAGCCTCGTTCAACAGGCGGATGGCATCGGCGTTGGCCTTCTGCACCGCGAGAATGGCCTGCGCCTCGCCCTCAGCTTCGAGAATGCGCTGCTGTTTGACGGCATCGGCACGGAGGATGGCGGCTTCCTTTTCGCCCTCGGCGGCGGTGATGGCGGCCTGCTTCTCACCGTCGGCCTTCAGGATAACGGCGCGCTTTTCGCGCTCTGCCTTCATCTGCTTCTCCATGGCTTCCTGGATCTCGCGCGGCGGGATGATGTTCTTGACCTCCACGCGGTTGACCTTGATGCCCCACTTGTCGGTGGCTTCGTCGAGGATGGCCGTGATCTTGCCGTTGATGACATCGCGGCTGGTCAGGGTGTGATCCAGCTCCATCTCACCGATGATGTTGCGCAGGGTGGTGGCGGAAAGGCTCTCGATGGCTGCGATGGGCTGGTTGACACCGTAGGTGTAGAGCTTGGCATCCATGACCTGGAAGAACACCACGGTGTCGATCTGCATGGTAACGTTATCGCGGGTGATCACAGGCTGGGGAGGAAAGTCCGCGACCTGCTCCTTCAGGCTGACCTTTTTGGCGATCCGCTCAATGAACGGGATCTTAACATGCAGGCCGGCCGACCAGGTGTCGGAGTAGCTGCCCAGACGCTCCACAACGTACACCATGGACTGAGGCACGATGACGATGTTGGTGACGACGATGAGCAGGATGACAAAGATGAGCGCGAGGATTACAAACAGCATGATAGGCATAGAGACGCTCCTTTTTTAGTGGTTGATGGATTCGGTCAGGATGGGTTCCACGATGAGCAGGGTGCTGTGGATCTCGGTGACCCGGCAGGCCTGCCCGGGGGTCAGGGTATCGCCGGGGGTGGCACAGCGGGCGCTCCAGTCCACGCCGTCCAGCCGCACCCGGCCCGTCTGCTGGGCGGAAACAGGGGTCAGCACCCGGGCCTCCCGGCCAAGGGCGCGGTCACCGTTGGTGGGGGTGGGCTGCTTGTGCAGCCGTTTGGCCAGCGGCTTGAATGCCAGCAGGCAGACCGCGCTGACTGCAATGAACACCACCGCCTGCACCCGGAACGAGTGGGTGAACAGGCAGCAGAGCAGGGCTGCCGCGCTGCCTGCCGCAAACCAGACGGATACCATGCTGAAGGTCATACCCTCCAGCGCCAGGAACCCGACGGCGGCAAGGAGCCAGAAAATGGGGTCAATGGACATCGAACATCCCTCCTTATGATCCTATTATAGAGCATCCGGTTGGGGGAAGGTCAAGAGATTTTTGCTGAATTGTTGCGCAGAAAACAAAATGCGGTCATACATAATCATAATAGCTGTGGTTCGGGTTATGCCCCACTTCTTCCACCACGATGGTGAAGCCCATGGGATTCACCTCGGTGCTCTTGCCGCTGGCAAGGGTCTCCACGATGATATGTTCGGTGCGGTTGACGATGATCTCCGCGGTCTCCACCTTGCCCACCCGCTGGTAGTGCAGGATGCCGTCCTCGGCACGCAGGACCCGCAGCTGGCCGGTGCGGAAGGCCTCGCAGGTGTGGCGGAGCTGTGCCAGCTGTGCCAGCACGGGGCGCAGGCGCTGTTCGTGGGCATCCCACCGGAAGAAAGCCCGGTTGAAGGGATCCCGGTAGCCCTGCATGGCGATCTCGTCGCCGTAGTACAGGCAGGGCACGCCGGGCAGCGTGTAGATGATGGCATAGGCCATGCGCAGGCGCAGCATCCCTTCCTCGTAGGCTTCGCCGGTCACACAGCGGCCGCTCTGCCACGCGCGGCCCCGGCCATTGGCGGGCTCGTCAGCAATCACGGTCAGGGCACGCTCGGTGTCGTGGGTGGAGAGGAAGTTCAGGGCGGTGTCCATGGCCGGGGCAGGGTAGTGTTCGCAGATGGTCAGGATCTCCGTCATGGCCTGCTCGGCGGGCTTGCCCTTGACGAAATCCAGCACGGCGTTCTTGAAGGGGTAGTTCATCACGCTGTCCAGGCCCTTGCCCAGCAGATAGGTGCGGCGCTTGTTGAAGCCGAACTTGGTGGTGGCATCCTCCCACACCTCGCCCAGCAGGAACTTTTCGGGGCTGACCCGCTTGACGGCGGCGCGCACCTTCTCAATGAATTCGTCGGGCAGCTCATCGGCTACATCCAGCCGGAAGCCTGCCGCGCCGCGCCGCAGCCAGGTGTCGATGACACCGCCCGGGCCGGTGATGAACTCCACATAGGAGGGGGTCTCCTCGTTGACCTCGGGCAGGGTCTCAAAGCCCCACCAGCTGCGGTAGCCGCCCTTGTACTGGGGGCCGAAATCGTACCAGCAGCGGTAAGGGGAGTTGGGGTCCCGGTACGCGCCGCCCTCGCCATAGCGGCCCTCGCGGTTGAAGTAGCGGCTGTCGGAGCTGGTGTGGCTGAACACGCCATCCAGCACGATGCCGATGCCGTATTTTTTGGCGGCGGTGCACAGTGCCTCAAAATCCTCGTTGGTGCCCAGCAGGGGGTCCACATTCAGGTAGTCTGCGGTGTTGTAGCGGTGGTTGGAGTGGGCCTCAAAGATGGGGTTGAGGTAGATGAAATCCACCCCCATCTCGTGCAGGTAGGGGAGCTTTTGCTGGATGCCCTTGAGGTCGCCGCCGAAATAATCCTCGTTCAGGTGGCCGCCCACCTCGTTGGGCTGCCAGAAGGGCTCGGCGTGCTTGTCGGCCTGATAGATGCGGTCGGCAAAGGGCATGGGCTTGTTCTCCACCCCTTCGCAGAAGCGGTCCGGGAAGATCTGATAGAACACCTTGCCCTTGATGCTTTCGGGGGTCTCAAAGTCCTGCTCATAGACCGTGATCTGCCAGCTTTCGCCATCCTGCCAGCTGATCACACCGCAGTTGTCGGGGCCGCGCACGATGCGGCGGAAGTCGGTGTAGAGGTCGAAATAGTAGAAGTAGAGGCCCGGGTCATTCAGAGGCACTTCTACAGAAAAGTGGTTCTGCCTGGGGGTCTGGCCATCGAAGTTCATCCGGTAGTAGACGGGAACATCGAACTTACCCTCTTTTTTCAGGACAAGGTGCGGGTCTACATAGCCCAGCTCCTCGGGGATGCAGAGCGACAGCCGGACAGTCTGCCCGGCGCGCACCGCACCAAAGGGCTGCTTGAAATAGGGGTCAAAACTGTTGAACAGACAAGACAAGTGGGGTCGTTCCTTTCTCAAAAAAAGCCCCGGTTCCGTAATGGCTCCGGGGCAGAGATATATTTGTGCTAAACCCTTCCGTCAATGTTTCGCATTGCCACCTCCCCTAGTAGGGGAGGCCTTGGCAGAACGGTGAAGTCTGTGCGTAAAGGAAAAGCTGTAAAACTTCCCGTAACGCCAGAGGCCCCACTACTAGGGGGGCTGTCACCGTAGGTGACTGGGGGGTTAACCTTTCCAATTACTTCACAGCAGAAGCGTGCCAGATATCGCGGGCGTAATCCAGCACAGAACGGTCTGCGCTGAAGATGCCGCTGTTGGCGGTGTTCTTCAGGCTCATCTGTGCCCACTTCTCGCGGTCAGCATACAGGCGCTGCAGGTCGGCCTGAGCACGGCGGTAATCCTTGAAGTCGGCCATGACCATATAAGGATCGCTGGTGCGCAGGTTCTCGGTGACCTCGTGGAAGTCCTCGCCGTTCCAGCCGCGCTCCAGGAAGTTCAGAGTGGCATTTGCCACGTCATCGCCCATGATGAAGGCGCTGGGGTGGTAGCCCACCTGCTTGAGGTTGTTGACCTCGGGAGTCAGCATGCCGAAGATCAGCTCGTTCTCCTTGCCGGCGGCATCGGCGATCTCAACATTTGCGCCGTCCAGCGTACCCAGCGTGATGGCACCGTTCAGCATGAACTTCATGTTGCCGGTACCGGAAGCCTCGGTGCCAGCCAGAGAGATCTGCTCAGAGACCTCGGCAGCGGGCATCAGGTGCTCGCTCAGGGAGACGCAGTACTCTTCCAGATAGACCACGCGCAGCTTGTCGCGCACGGCGGGATCATTGTTGATCAGGTCGCCCAGCTTGCAGATCATCCGGATCATCTGCTTGGCCATGTAGTAGCCGGGGGCAGCCTTTGCGCCGAAGATATAGGTCTTGGGGATGAAGTCGGCGTTGGGATTCTCCTTCAGATACAGATACTGAGCGGCGATGTTCAGGGCGTTCAGGTGCTGACGCTTGTACTCGTGCATCCGCTTGACCTGGCAGTCGAAGATGGAATTGGGGTCGATGACCTGGCCGGTGCTCTTCTCCAGATAGGCGGCAAAGTTCTTCTTATTGTTCAGCTTGATCTCGTTGATGCGCTTCAGCACGGTCTTGTCGTCCGCATACTTGTTCAGCTTGGAGAGGTTGGAAGCGTCGTGCTTGTACTCTTCGCCGATGGTCTCGTCCAGCAGTTTGCACAGCTCAGGGTTGGAGGCCAGCAGCCAGCGGCGGTAAGCGATGCCGTTGGTCACGTTCTTGAAGGCCTGGGGCTTGAACAGGTAGTAATCGTGGAACACGCTCTCCTTGATGATCTCACTGTGCAGCTTGGACACGCCGTTGATGCTGTTGGCAGTGTAGGCGCAGATGTTTGCCATGCGGACCTGGTTGTCGCCGATCAGGGCCATGTAGTTGATCTTGCCCTCGTCGCCGGGGAATGCCTTCTCCAGCTCCTCGCGGGCACGGCGGTTCATCTCGACCACGATCTGGTAGATGCGGGGCAGGGTCATCTTGAAGATGTCCACATTCCACTTCTCCAGAGCCTCGGCCATAACGGTGTGGTTGGTGTAGGCAAAGACCTTCTGGCAGATCTCAAAGGCCTTATCCCAGTCAAAGCCGCACTCGTCCAGCAGGATGCGCATCATCTCAGGGATGGCCAGCGTGGGATGGGTGTCGTTCAGCTGGATGGCGACCTTGTCGGCCAGATTCTCCAGCGTGCCGTAGGTGGACAGGTGGTTCTGCACGATATCGCCGATGGATGCGGCAGAGAGGAAGTACTGCTGGCGCAGGCGCAGGATCTTGCCCTCAATGTGGTTGTCGTTGGGGTACAGCACCTTGGAAATCAGCTCGGCGCTGGCGTTCTTGCTCATGGCAGTGTTGTAGTTGCCCAGAGAGAAGCTGGACATATCAAAGTCAGGAGCCTTGGCCTGCCACAGGCGCAGCTTGGCAACGCCCTTGCCGTCGTAGCCCTGCACATACATGTCGGAGGGAACGGCCATGACGCTGTTGTAGTTGGTGTGCTGGATATAGTGGAAGCCGTGATCCCAGTTCTCGCGGATCTCGCCGTCAAAGCGGACCTCGATGGCCTGATCGGGGTGGCTCTTCAGCCAGACCTGACCACCGGGCAGCCAGTTGTCAGCGCGCTCCTGCTGCCAGCCGTCCACGATCTTCTGCTTGAAGATGCCGTACTCGTACAGGATGGAGTAGCCGGTGCCGCAGATGCCGGTGGTGGCCATGCCGTCCAGATAGCAGGCTGCCAAACGGCCCAGACCGCCGTTGCCCAGGCCTGCATCGGGCTCTTCCTCAAAGATGCCTTCGATGTTGATGTCGGCATCAGCCAGCACCTTCTGGGCAACATCTTCCAGACCCAGGTTGAACAGACTCATCTTCAGGCTGCGGCCCATCAGGAACTCCATGCAGAGGTAGTATACCTGCTTGGTACCGGTGCCAATGGCCTTGGACTGGAACTTTTTGTGGTTTTCGCTCATCATCTGACGGCAGATCAGGGCAAGAGAGCGGTAGATCTGCTGCTTGGAAGCAACGCTCAGATCCACGCCGTACTCGCTGGTCAGCTTGTCCTGAAGAATTTTTGCAAATTCTTTTGTAGTCATAAGGAACTCCTATCCGCACACACACTTGTGCTGTTTTGAAATATCGCAACAGGGAATCTCTCCTCTTTCCCTCTCCCTGTTACCACAACAAGAACATTATAATCAGTTCTATTCGTAAAAGCAAGGAAAAATGCCGATTTTTGCCGTAACTGACATTTTTATCACAATCTTTCTGGTAAATATGCAAAAAATTCAAAAATAGCACTTTCTCTTGGCACGCATTTATATTATAATAAGAAGTGAACGGCTGTCCCGGCGGGGGCAAAAGCGTGCGCCGGGGCAGGAAACTCGGCCACAAACTCCGCTCAGAGTAATTATTAGTGAGGATACGATGGTTAATAAAGTGAGAGTGACCATTGCGGGCGCGCCCTATGCGATCGCAACGACGGATTCCGAAAAGTATATCGCCTCTCTGGCCAAACGGCTGGATGAGGATATCACCAAGCTGCTGGACACCAACGAAAACCTTTCGGTGACCAAGGCGGCGGTGTTCTGCGCCATGGATTATCTGGATGAATACAAAAAGAGCACCGGCAGCGCCGAGAATATGCGCAGCCAGATCCAGGATTATATTGCCGATGCCGCCAGGGCAAAGCTGGCTGAGGATAAGGTGAGAACGGAAAATGAAACGCTGCGGCGTGAAAACGATGCCCTGCGGGAGCAGCTGGCACGCCTGCAGGCCAAGCAGAAGGCCGACCGGGAAGCAAAGACGGAAGCGTGAATGGGGGCGCGGTGAGCGCGCCGGAACAAAGGGAGTATTATGCCAAAGATCGAGATCCTTGCCCCGGTGGGCAGTGAAGAGATGCTTCGCGCTGCGGTGTTCAGCGGTGCGGACGCGGTATATCTGGGCTTTTCGGGCTTCAATGCCCGCACAGGGGCCGGAAATTTTGATGCGGACAGCCTGAAGGAGGCAGTCCGGTTCTGCCATGCGCGGGGTGTCAAGGTGCACGTGGCACTGAACACCACCGTTTACGGCGGGGAGCTGGCCGCGCTGGCCGCTGCCGTGAAGGCTGTGGCCGAGAGCGGCGCGGATGCGGTCATCTGCCAGGATCTGGCGGTGGCGCAGCTCATCGGGCGAATCGCCCCCGACCTGCCCCGCCACGGCTCCACCCAGATGAGCGTCCACACCCTGCAGGGCGCGCTGGAGCTGAAGGAACTGGGCTTTACCCGGGTGGTGCTGGCCCGTGAGCTGAGCCTGCCCGAGGTGGAGCACATCACAAAGCACTGCGGCGTCGAGACCGAGTGCTTTGTCCATGGCGCGCTCTGCATGTGTGTCAGCGGCCAGTGCTATATGTCTGCCTTCCTGGGCGGCCGCAGCGGCAACCGGGGCTCCTGCGCCGGACCCTGCCGCCTGCCCTTTGAGGCGAACCCGCTGCCCGAGGGCAAGCCGGGCCGTCTGCACCACCTTTCCCTGAAGGATAATTCCGTCATCGACAAGCTGGATCGGATGCAGGCCGTCGGCGTGGCATCGGCCAAAATCGAGGGCCGTCTGCGCACGCCGGAGTATGTGGCGGCGGCGGTCAGTGCCTGTCTGGCAGGCCGCGAGGGCCGCGCCTACGACCGTGACCTGCTGAAAAATGCGTTCAGCCGCTCCGGCTTCACCTCCGGTTATCTGGATGGAAAGATCGACGGCACCATGTTCGGCGTGCGCAGTGAAGCCGATGCGGAGCTGACCAAAAAGACCCTGCCTGCCCTGCGCGAGCTCTACCGCCGCGAGCGCAGCCGGGTGCCGGTGCAGTTCAGGCTGGAGATCGAAGAGGGCGGCGAGAAGCTGACCGTGACCGACGCGGACGGCAACAAGGCCTTTGCCTACGGCGATGCGGAACCGCAGCCTGCCCGCACCGACCCCACCGAGAGCCTGCAGCGCAGCCTTTCCAAGACGGGCGGCACCCCCTTTGCGGTGGAAAAGATCGATGTGGAGATGGACGGCGGCCCCTGGTTCGTGCCGGGCAGTGCCGTGAACGAGCTGCGCCGGGATGCGCTGGAGGCCCTGCTGAAAAAGCGGGAGGTCCTGCGCCCCTGGCCGGTACACGAGGCGGAGCCGGATGCTCTGCCCCTGCGCACTCTGCCGCCCCGCCGCACCCTGCGCGCCCGTTTTGAAGCTTGGGAGCAGGTGCCGGAGCAGGCCCTGAGCGGGGTGGAGTATCTCATCCTGCCCATTGCCCAGGCCGACCGGGTGCCCCGGGAGTGGCGAGAAAAGACCCTTCTGGAGCTGCCGCGCGTGATGTTCGGCGCGCTGGAGGAGGACACCGCCCGCCGCATTGCCGCCACCCAGGATGCGGGTTTTGCGGGCTATGAGGTAAGCAACATCGCCCACCTGCGGCTCTGCCGTGGCCTGCCGATGACCGGCGGTTTCGGCCTGAACGTCACCAACCAGATGGCGGCGCAGTTCTACGCCGACCATGGCCTGAACAGTGTGCTCATCCTGCCCGAAGTCAAGGACAGCGATATCAGCACCATTGCCCCCACCCATAACGGCAAGCCTGTGCCCACCGGTGTGCTGGTCTATGGCCACATGCCGCTGATGGTCACCCGTGCCTGCCCGCTGCAGAACATCCATGACTGCGCCCACTGCAATAAAGCAGGGGAACTGACCGACCGCAAGGCCAAAAAGTTCCCGGTGCGCTGCGGCATGGGCGTGCGGACGATCTATAACCCCGTACCTATTTATATGGGTGATAAGCCCGGTGCGCTGACTGTGGACTACGGCGTGGCCTACTTCACACTGGAATCCCGGGAGGAAGCTGCCGCCATTCTGGACAGCATCCGTGTCCACGCACCTTTTGAGGGAGAGTTTACAAGAGGACTTTATTTCAAGGGAACGAATTAAACCTCTCAGTCTCGCTTCGCAGGCCGTCAGGCTTTGACGGAGAGGTTTAGCAACAACTTATGAGGTATACTATGGAACCGATCACCGTAAACTATAAAGTATTGGACCCCCGGGCCAAGGTGCCCGCCTATGCAACGCCGGGGGCAGCGGCGGCCGACCTGTGCGCCGTGCTGGATGAGCCCCTGACACTGGCCCCCATGCAGCGGGCACTGGTGCCCACCGGCCTTGCCATCGAGCTGCCCGGCCCCCACGCTGTGGCGCTGGTCTATGCCCGCAGCGGCCTTTCCATCAAGCACGGCCTGTGCATGGCAAACGGCGTGGGCGTGGTGGACAGTGACTACCGCGGGGAACTGAAGGTGCCCATGATCAATCTGGGCACCGAGGCCTATACCATCCAGCCCGGTGAGCGTGTGGCACAGCTCTGCATTGCACCGGTGTATACTGCTGCCTTTGCTCAGGCGGCTGAACTGGGGGATACCCAGCGCGGCGCGGGCGGCTTTGGCTCAACGGGGAAGTGAAGCGTATGAAAGATCTGATCCTGGCTTCCCAGAGCCCCCGCCGGAAAGAGCTGTTGAGCCTGTACACGACGGATTTTACCGTCTGCGTCAGCGATTTTGACGAGGATGCCGTGACGGCGGATTCCCCCGCCCGGCTGGTGGAACAGCTTGCCCGGGGCAAGTGCCTTGCTGTGGCCAAGGAACACCCCGGTGCCGTGGTGCTGGGCTGCGATACCGTGGTGGATGTGAACGGCGAGGTGTTCGGCAAACCCCACAGCCCGGACGATGCCAGACGGATGCTCCGTGCGCTGTCCGGCGCGACCCACTATGTGCACACCGGTGTCTGCGTTTCGGATGGCACCCGCACCGAGAGCTTTGTGGATACCTGCAAGGTCACCTTTTTCCCACTGAGCGAGGAGGAGATCGAGCGGTACGCCGCCACAGAGGAGCCCTACGATAAGGCCGGTGCCTACGCCATCCAGGGCCGCGCGGCGGTCTGGTTGGATGCCATTGAGGGTGATTATTACACCATTATGGGCCTGCCCGTCAGCCGGACGGTCCGCCTGCTTGAACAGTTCTGACAGTTTGCGCGGCGGAATGCACAGAAAAATGAAAAATACGGAAAAACTTGACAAAACGCTTGAGAAAACGTTGACTTGCGGCTATAATAGAAACGTGTTATTCTGCGATAGGCGGTCAAACCCTGTGGAGTTTGGGCTGCTGTGCGTTTTGGAATAGACCGGAAATACGAAGGAGAGCTTCATTATGAGTTTTTTGTCAAAGGACGTTGGCGTTGATCTGGGTACTGCTAATACCCTGGTTTACATGAAGGGCAAGGGCATCATCATGCGGGAACCCTCGGTCGTGGCTGTGGATACCAAGACCGATGAGGTGCGCTGCGTGGGTGCTGAGGCAAAGGCTGTCATCGGCCGTACCCCCGGCAGCATCGTGGCAGTCCGCCCCCTGAAGGATGGTGTCATCGCCGATTTCGATATCACGGCAAATATGCTGGAGAACTTCCTGAAAAAGGCCTGCGGCAACAGCATGTTCTCCCGCCCCCGCGTGGTCATCTGCATCCCCTCGGGCGTGACCGAGGTCGAGCGCCGCGCTGTGCGTGAGGCGACCCTCAAGGCCGGTGCCCGTCAGGTCTCTGTCATTGAGGAGCCCATGGCTGCTGCCATCGGCGCGGGCCTGCCCATCAGCGAGCCCACCGGCAGCATGATCGTGGACATCGGCGGCGGCACCGCTGAGATCGCAGTCATCTCTCTGGGCGGCATCGTGGCCTCCCGCAGCGTCCGGATGGCCGGTGATATGTTCGATCAGGCCATCATCGCTTTCATCAAGCGCAAGTATAACCTGCTCATCGGTGAGCGCACCGCCGAGCAGATCAAGATCGAGATCGGCTCCGCCTATGCGCTGGACCCCGAAATGACCATGGAGATCAAGGGCCGTAACCTCGTGGACGGCCTGCCCAAGAACATCGTCGTCCACTCTGAGGATGTGCGCGAGGCCCTGCTGGAGTGCCTGGTCAAGATCACCAGCGCCATCAAGGAGACCCTGGAGCGCACCCCGCCTGAGCTGAGTGCCGATATCATCGACCACGGCATCACCCTGACCGGCGGCGGCGCACTGCTGCGCGGTCTGGATCAGCTGATCCAAAGCGAGACCGGCATCGACGTACACATTGCGGAAGACCCGCTGGACTGCGTGGCCAAGGGTGCCGGTGCGGTGCTGGATCATGTGGATGTCCTGCATGACGTGCTGGACACCGACGGCGGCCACATGTAACACGGGCAAGGCCCACACTTGCGGAAAAAGGCTCTTTTGCGCAGCGTCTGCGCTGATTTCCGCTGCAAACAATGTCTCTTGCGCGGATGGCAGGGCTGTCCGCGCTTTTCTTATGGCATCCACCCGAAACAGGAGGGTACTCCCTTGAAGGACTTTTTTGACACATGGAAATTTAAGATACTGGTAGCCGTGGCGGTGTTTCTGGTGGGCATTATGGCCTATGCCGGTGCCAACGGACGGCTGACTGCTGCCCCGCAGGAACTGCTGGGCGTGGTGCTGATGCCGCTCCAGAAGGTCACATCGGCACTGAGCGGCGGCATTGGCTCGGTGTGGGAAAAATACACCAGCATCGATGAGGTCATGGAACAGAACGAACAGCTGGAAGCGGAGAATGCTGAGCTGCGCCAGCAGATAGTGGACTATGACCGCATCAAGGCGGAGAACGAAGCCTACAAGGCGCTGGCCCGCATTCAGGATTCCAACACCGAAGCAAGCTATATTTCTGCCTTTGTGATCGGCCGCGACCCGCTGGATGAGTTCGGAGGCTTTACGCTGGACTGCGGCACGGTGAACGGTGCAGCCGTGAACGATGCCGTGATCAGCGATAAGGGCTATCTGATCGGCATGGTGGTGGAAGCCGACACCACCAGCTGCAAGGTGATGACCATTCTGCACCCCAGCTTCAGCGCTGCGGGCGTGGTATCCCGCACGCGGGAAAACGGCATTATCAATGGCAGCACCGATTATGCCGGTGACGGCCTGTGCGTGCTGACCAATCTGGAACGCGCCACTGAGACGAAGATGGGCGATCAGGTGATCACCACCGGTCTTGGCGGAGTGTTCCCGCCGGATCTGCTGGTGGGAACCGTGCAGAAGGTGGAGCCGGAAGTCAGCGGCAAATCTTCCATTGCAGTGGTGCGCCCGGGTGCAGACCCGCGCACGGTCAAGCACGTATTCGTTATTACCGACTATTAAGGAGGCGCATTTGTATGGAATCACGCCGCATGCGCAGCCGCAGCCAGATCCTGAAATGGGTCTGCTACGCGGTGGCACTGTTTGTGTGCGCGGCACTGCAGACGACCCCCGGCCTGCTCCAGCTGGGGCAGGCAAAGCCGCTGTTCATTCTGCCGCTGTGTCTGGCTGTGGCCGTGTATGAAGGCGAGTTTGCAGGTGCGCTGTTTGGTGCCGTGAGCGGCCTTTTGTGGGACTACACCGCCGGGCGCACCGTGGGTATGCTGGCGCTGGAACTGCTGTTGCTCTGCTTTGCGCTTTCGGTGCTGGTTCAGGTGTATCTGCAGGGCAGCACATGGAACTTTGCGCTCATCAGCACCGGCACGGCCCTTGTGGTGCTCTCGCTGGACTGGCTGTTCTTCTACTACATGCCCGGCTACAGCTGGGCGCTGAGCCGCTGGCTGACCTTTGTGCTGCCTTCGGCCATGATGACGCTGGTGCCGTCGCTGATGCTGTTCAGTCTGGTGCGGCACATTTACAGCGCATTCAAAATCGACAACGGCGTAGTCTGAACCGCCGGAGGAAACGCGGATGAACCAAAACGAACGAAAAACCGTTGCGCGCCGGATGATCCTGCTCATTGCAGTGGCATGTGTTATCATGGGCCTGTACGTGATGCGGCTGATCTTTCTGCAGCTGGTCAACGGCGACGACTTCAAGGCCAAGGCCACCAATACCACCGACTATAACTTTACGGTCACGGCGGCCCGCGGCGATATCGTGGACAGCGCCGGGCGGCGCATTGCCACCACAACCACCAGCTACAATGTGGTCCTCAACAAACTGCTGATGGGCGACCGGGATCTGGACACCATGCTGCAGCAGATCGTGGAGCTGCTGCGTGCGAATGGCGAGAGCTGGAATGATACGTTGCTGATCGGTCAGGCGGACGCAGCAGGCAATTACGCCTTTACGGACGATGACACGTCCACCAGCGACCAGAAGCAGCTGGCAGACATGAAGGAAACGCTTGGTCTGCAGCAGTACGCCACCGCCAACGATGTAATGGAAATGCTGGTGGAAAAGAACGATCTGCAGGATTTTTCGCCGGAATGGCAGCGTGTGCTGGCCGGCATCCACTACGAGATGGACCGGCAGGCGTTCTCCAATGTGAACAATTTTGTCATGGCGGAGAACGTGAGCACCCTCGCGGTGGCCACCATCAAGGAGCACAGCCTGCAGCTGCCAGGTGTGGAGATCGTGGAAACCAGCGCCCGCAGCTACGACCAGAGCGATATCATCCCGGCGGTGCTGGGCCGTGTGGGCAAGATCACGGCGGAAAAGTGGAAGGTGACCGATTCCAACGGTCAGGTGACCTATCCGCTGCGGGAAAAAGGCTATAACATGAACGATGTTCTGGGCATTTCCGGCCTGGAATCCGTTTATGAGGACGAGCTGCGCGGCAAGGACGGCGTGGAGACCATCACCCGCAATTCGGACGGCGTGATCGTGGATACAAAGCTCACCACTGTGCCGGAGCCGGGCCATACCGTGCAGCTGACCATTGACAGCAACTTCCAGCGTGCCGTGGACAAGGCACTGGCGGACAACATTGATATGATCAACCGCGTGTACAATACCGGCACCATGAAAGCTGCCGCCGGTGCGGTGGTGGTGCTGGACGTGAAGGACGGCAGTGTGCTGGCTGCTTCCAACTATCCCAGCTATGACCAGAACCTGTATGCCGCCAACTATAGCGAGTACAGCTCCGACCCGAGCCTGCCGCTGTTCAACCGCGCATTGCAGGGCCTGTATACGCCGGGTTCTACCTTCAAGCCCGCCGTGGCGGTGGCTGCACTGGACAGCGGCCTCATCAACCAGTATTCTACCGTTTACTGCAACGGCGTGTACAACTACTTCAAGGATTACCACCCCCGCTGTACCCGCCATGGCCACAGCGGCAACATCGATGTGGTAACGGCCATCAAGTGGAGCTGCAACATCTTCTTCTATGATGTTGGCCGCCGCCTGACCAGCGATGTGTACGATGCCTATGCCTACAAGCTGGGTCTTGGCCAGCGCACCGGTGTGGAGGTGAGCGAGGCCGTGGGCCGTCTGACCACCAAGAGCGACTCCAACTATATGGCATCGCTGGATGTGCAGGCCGCCATCGGTCAGGGCAACACGGTGGTCTCGCTCATCCAGCTGGCTACCTACGCGGCAACGCTGGCCAACAACGGCACCCGTTACCGCACCCATTTCGTCAAGGCCATTCTGGACACCAACACCGGCGAGGTGCTCAGCGAGACCAAGCCCGAGGTCATGGATGTGATCGAAGGCACCGGCAACACCTTTGAGCTGGTGCGGCAGGGCATGAAGCAGGTGCCCAGCACCATCAGCGGCAAAATTTCCAGCTATCCGGTGCCGATCGCCTGCAAGACCGGTACACCTCAGCGCAGTGAGACCTATGCGCCCGGTAAGCACTATCTGAACGCCATAATGGTGGCTTACCTCCCGGCGGATGATCCGCAGATCGCCATTGGCATTAGCATTGAGTACGGAGGCTATGGTGCCCGTACCGGTGATCTGGTGGTGGACATTGCAAATGCCTATTTTGCCCTGAAGGATGGCAGCCTTGCCCAGCAGGCCGAAGCGGAAAAGGAAGCCGAGCAGGCCCAGCAGGAAGATCAGGCGCAGACCACTGACCCAGCACAGGCCGCTGCAGGCCAGACCACCGGCAATGCCGCAGCCCAGCCTG
>ENA-OOZX01000990-OOZX01000990.1-human-gut-metagenome-genome-assembly--contig:-NODE-990-length-20769-cov-4.227962_pt1 | contig 20769 bp, 20 predicted proteins | sample MGYA00241048_ERZ501412 | MGnify/ENA primary metagenome ERZ501412 (study PRJEB25962, sample SAMEA2042518) | human gut metagenome | biome: human gut; feature: human-associated habitat; material: faeces... | reverse complement strand
AAATAGGAATATAATTCCTTAGAAGCCCATTATCTTTAGATGATGGGCAGTTCACGGAAGCAAAGATTAGAGCATTGATAAAGCAATCAATGTTGGAGAAAAACAAGAATAAGACGATTACGTATCGTAGTATTTTGGAGACAGCTCAAAAAATTGCGAAAAAGACGAATGTATCTGTTACAGATGATATGATTGTGTCAGCAATCAAGAATGAAATCAAGCAGTTGCAGGATTTACTTAAGTTCTGTAAAGAGGGTTCTGATAAATTTACAGAAACGTCTGAGAAAATATCTTATTGTGAGATGATATTGCCAAAAATGGTATCTGAAACAGAATTGATGGATTATTTGAATATTAATTCTGTTGAAAAGAATATGGGTGCTTGTATGAAGGCATTAAAATCTGAATTTGGAGCAAATATGGATGGCAGAATTGCTTCTATGGTTGCAAAGACTTATATTAATTCATGAAAGGATAATTAATTATGAATTTACAGCGAATATGCTTACCAAACCTTGAGTATTAAGGGGCGGTAATTCAGTGGTAGAAGACACGGCTTATATCCGGGTTGTCGCGGGTTCGATTCCTGCTCGCCCTATTTGTTTTAAAAAAAAATGGCTGATTAAAAATCAGCCAAATTATATGCATGTGTGGTCTAGTTGGTTTTGGACACTTGCCTTCCAAGCAGGTCAACACGCGGGTTCGAATTCCATCACATGCTCTATATGCCCTTGAGGACAAACAGCAGAGTCGCCACCCTGTCACGGTGGAGATAGCGGGGTCAGCACCCGTCTGGGGCGTTTTAATGCTGTAACGCTAGTGGAAGCGGATGTCCCTCATACGGATATTGTAATCAGTTCGAACCTGATTGCAGCAATGATAGACAGTCACTGATTTTGTGGCTGTCTTTTTTGTGTATGTAGATTGTATTCTAAGTATCTTTTGGTATAATTGAGTTATAAAAATCTATCAGAAAGGAAAGAAAAATTATGGGTTATTATTTCGCAACAGAGAATACGGCATATGTGGTAAAGAGTCTTCCAAATCCAAATACGGTATTGCTGTCTGGTGGACAATTTGATAATCATGAGGTGTATGCACCGAAAGGATTGGTTGGTGAGGGTGTACGATTTGAGTCAGCAATAACGAATAATATGGCAAATGGCAGTTATCGTGGACAGTCGTTTCATACATCTACGATTCAGGCAATACATTCGTTTCCTGAGTCAGAAGACCAGAAGATGCAGAATTTACGTATGTTAGAAGCAAAAGAACGGATGATGCAGAATAAAATCAACAATCAGGTAAATCGTGCAAGTCATTTGTATTCCGGTTCTAATGTATCAAATGATTATCAGTTTGGGGATAATTAATCAAAAATATAATTTCATGTTGATTTTTGCTTGACATATGAAGATATTTTTGATATACTAATAACATCAAAGAATGAAAGGAGAATTGTCATGAAGGCATTTACAATGGTATCGTCAATTTCACAGCGAAGCATTCAGTCCAGTATTTGTAGACAAAGCTGGTCTATTTGTAGTGAAATTGAATATGATGCTGAAATGTCAGAATGATGATTTTTCTTTTACTTGATATATAAATTCATTATCTCTTATTGTTACTGAATTTGCGTATTTGGTAGTTGGTTCTAAGAAAGAGTCTATCGTTGCTGATAGGCTCTTTTTTGTTATATATATGGTGCGATGCCACAATGGTACTGGGCTGGTCTTGAAAACCAGTGATTCGTGAAAACGGACTGGGGGTTCAAATCCCTCTCGCATCGTTAATGGGCTATAGTTAAATGGTATAACACAGGATTTTGATTCCTGATGATGTTGGTTCGAGTCCAACTAGCCTAGTTTTGCCGTCGTGGTGCAGAACGGTATTGCAGCGGTCTTGAAAACCGTGGTCTTAACGGACATGGGGGTTCAAATCCCTCCGGCGGCGTTTTAAATTTTACAGGTGTGGAGCATGATGGATATGCAACGGTCTCCAAAACCGTCTTATGCGGGTTCGAATCCTGTTACACCTGCTATGTGGCATTAGCATAATAGGATAATGCAAAAGATTTCTAATCTTTCGATTATAGGTTCGAGTCCTATATGCCACATTAGGGTCATATCGTCAAGTGGTTAAGACGACAGTCTGCAAAACTGTTATCGTTGGTTCAAATCCAACTATGACCTCTCGAATGTAGCTCAGTAGGTCAGAGCGTTGGTCTGATAAGCCGAAGGTCGAGGGTTCGATTCCCTCCATTCGAATTATAGCTGATTGGTGTAATGGTAGCACGTCAGATTCTGACTCTGAAAACATAGGTTCAATTCCTGTATCAGCTGTTTATGGTGTGTTGGCAGAATTGGTAAATGCTCTGGATTGCTAATCCAGCGTCGTTCATTACGGCATGGGGGTTCAAGTCCCCCACACATCGCTTTACTTTCGTAGCTCAACGGATAGAGCACATGGCTACGAACCATGGTTTGTTGTGGGTTCGAATCCCACCGAGAGTGCTATATGTATCGAATGTATTATATTTTCCAATATTTAGTTGACATAATACTGTAAATCGGTTATAATACGGTTTGTCTCACAAGGAATTATGAAAATTACAAGAGAGAACCGGATTGATTCCGGTTGAAAGGCACTGACAATTTTGTCGGTGTCTTTTATTTTATTTACATAATGTGGATAAGTCTGTGGATAACTTTTTTGTACAATAAAAATATACTGATATATCAGTACATTCTTGACTATTGTATTTAGATTTTGTATAATGAGTTGTAATTTATAATAAGTGATAAAGGAGATTTTTATTATGCGATTAAAGAAAATGATGATAACAGCGTGTTGTGCTGTTATGTGTACAACAATGTTATTTGGTTGTGGAACTGCAAAATCAAAATCTGATACGGAAGCTACATCGGAGACAAAAATAGTCGATTTGAAATCGTTGCCGGATTATCCTGATTATAAAGCGTCTGATTATGTTGATTTGGGTGATTATAAAAATATCGATGTAAAGATTGGTGCTTCCAGTCTTGTTACTTTAACAGATGATATGGTAACAAAGCAGATGAAATCAATGTTGAAAGCTGAGACTGTGGACCGTGCTGCAAAATCTGGTGATATCGTTAATATTGATTATGTTGGAAAAATCGATGGAAAAGAATTTGAAGGCGGTTCAGCTACAAATTATGATTTACAGCTTGGTTCAAAATCATTTATTGACGATTTTGAAGACCAGCTTGTTGGTTGTAAGGCTGGCGATAAGAAAGATGTATCTGTTACATTTCCTGAAGATTATAATATTGCAGATATGCAGGGCAAAGAATCTGTGTTTACGGTTTCTGTAAACAGTGTGAAACAGGAAAAAGAACTGAATGATAAGAATGTAAAAGCCGATACAGATTATGATACAGTGGACGAATTAAAATCAGCTGTAAAAGAGCAGTTACAGGCAAAATTGGATGCAAATAACACAGATGTGATTGATAGCGCAATTGAGAATAAATTGTTAGAGACTGTGACTGTTAAATCTATTCCTGATTCTTTGAAAGATTGGTATGTATCTTGTAATATTGTTGCATATGAAAATGCGGCACTGCAGTCAAATCAGGACGTTGATACATTTGTTACAAATCAGACGAAAGGTATGTATACAAAGCTTGATGATTTGAAGAAATCTTTTGAAGATAATTGTGAGAAGAATGTAAAAATCGAATTGATTTTACAGGCAATTGTAGAAGATAATAATATTACGATTTCGTCTGATGAATATAAAAAGAATGTAGTTGATTATATTTCTAATTATGGTTGTGCAAATCAGGATGAACTGCATAAGATTTACAGAAAATCTAATGTGGAAGGAACAATGCTGGATAGAAAAGCATTAGAAAAAATAAAAGAAACTGCAAATATCGTAACTGAATAAGCGTTTAAAAAAAGGAGTCGGTGCATATTGTGCATCGACTTTTTTGTTCATATATCAATAAAATTTTTAATTTAAAACATCTAAAATATTGCTTGTAAATAGCTAATTTTTGAATTATAATAAAATAAGATATGTCCTTCGACATAAAAATATTGTAAAGGAGTGATGATGAAATATGCGTGCAAATAGTCGCAGTAAGACGATTGTTTGGTTGTCATTGTTTTTGACAATCATTACTGTCATGATAAGTGTGATGTCAGTATTACATCCTGTGACTGTGTCTGCTGCGAAGAATACAAAAATAAATAAGTTGATTTTTGTTCAGCCATATGGTGGTGACCATATGCAACAAATGCAGAATGCGGTAGATTCACAGTGGGGCGGTGCTGGTACACAGGATGCGAATCAGCATGAATGGGTTTACGGATTAAATGACGTTATGAGTCATGTATCGTCTAACCAAGATACACGTAGTAAAGAAGCTATTGTTATGTGGGCGAATACGAGTCGATGGTTGGATTCTCGTGATACATCCACATTTGGTGGTTATTTTAATCGTTCCAATTTAGGTTCGGATTCCGATGCAAATATTGGTGATGCAGCATCTTATAACGCTACTGGTTTTCAGCGTATGTTGTATGGATATGATTATAGTTCGAATCCACATTCCGGTACGGATAAGTGTACAGATGGTACGAATGTGGATGTAAGTGGTTTGGAACCGTCTTATAATCATGGTGACCATTGTCAGGATAGACATGTGGATAAGAAAGTGCCAAAAAAAGATGCGTATGGGAATGTAGTAAAAGACATTCATGGTAATACAGTGATGGTCGATTATTGTAATGAGCCAGCGCATCATGGACATAGTGCTCATGAACATTGTGTACAGAAAGAAGAACAGGTTACACGTACTTTTCATGTCGAAGGTGTTTTTGAGAAGTGGAGAAAACAGTATAGTGATTTGAAAATTTATATTTTCGAAGATGGTCCACGTGCAAAAGATTATTTAAACGCTGAGGATTTATCACAAAATCATTCTGAAATGTCAGAGTCATTAAACGATGCACCAAAGAAGTTTAATGAAGCTTTTAAGAATGGTGCTTCCGATTGTTTGGATATGTTTGAAATGCTTTACAAGTCAAATCCATATTTTGCAAATGGAAATGATGCAAAATCAGGTGCGTCTCCGAATTATTATTATAGTGATGAGACGTATCGAAGCATCTTTCATATCATGTGGAATACGGTTCTGACTTTAAATCCAAATGATGAACCACCGGAATCTATCAATCAGTCATTGTATGCTGTTTCATCATCATTAACATCATATATGAATGATGTGTTGTCATCATCTGCAAAGGAAGATGAAACGGTAAGTAATACACATCGTTTAGCTGCGGCAGCAACGAATTACGTTGGTAATATAGGTGCTGTGTTAGGCTATGGCGATAAGGATTATGGTTTTAACAGTTTTATTACAGGTAGACAGTCAAAGACGTCTTCTGTTATTGATTATTCTGCATTATTAGGTGTGGAAAATGGAAGTCATGGTTCCAATCAGATGTATTTGTATGCAAGATATGGTTATCTGCTTGCAGATTTAGGTTTGGATTCGACATCCACTCGTACAGCGTATGGTTCTCCACATATGATACCGGGTGTGTTAATGTTTTTGGTTTATTCATTGAGTCAGGGTATCAGTATCATATTTTCAAAGATTGTGGAATTGTTGATGAAACTGAATCCATTTCAGTTATTTGCAAATGCATCGACAATTTCAGCAGGTTTGAAATCATCTATGGCAAATAGTGTGACAGCGACTGTTCCAACAAAGATTTTAGATTTTGTTGCTGACTGCTATGATAAATTGTCGGATTTAGGCTTTATTGTATTTCCATTGTTCTTAGTATTGTTTATCGTATCTGCATTATGGTGGAAGCGTGGTTGGAATTCGAGAAAAGATAACAATAGTGGACTTTGGGCAAAAGCAAAATTGCTTGCTTTGCGACTGACATTTTTATGTGTTGGTATTCCGCTTCTTGGTTCATTGTATACGAGTTCACTGGAATATGTGAATGGATATGCGTCAGATACAGTATCATCAGGTACACAGATGATTGCGACAACTTTTGTTGATTTTAAGGGCTGGGCACAACAATATCGTTTAAGTCCAACGGTTACAGTAAACGGTTCGAATGTAAACTTGAAACTGGAGTCAAGTTCAAACGGTAAAGGTGGTTCAAAAGCTGGTCAGGCAGCTGATGCTTCTTATTCAGATTTACGTAGAACTGTTGCCAATATCAATATGGCAACAGGTGCTGTTCCGACAACAATGAATTGGAACGGTTATGTAGGAAAATCTGAACAGGAAGTATTGAAAAATGCTTTGATTGGTACGAATAAAGCAATCACAAGTGATGTTTACAAGGCAGGTGCATCGTTGATTCAAAGCTATATGATTGGCGATTTTTACACGGCTGGTACGTGGGAATCTGATGTACTTACAATAATGTCAAAGAACCATAAAGATAAACTTGGTCGTCAGCAAGGTGTTGATGAGGATAATGCACCGGATAATACCAATACGATATTTGAAATGTTTGGTGAAATCAATACAAAGGATTCATGGACAGGTCGTTCTTATAAAGATAATTCTGATATTTTCAAACAGAGTGAAGATTATGCATCGAAGTGGAAAGACTTTAATATTCTTGCGAATGGTGGTTTGACAGCATGTAATGAAAGTGGTGTATGTAAGAACACATTAAAGAATACGGATTATGTAAAATATACAGAAGGTCGATATTCAGGTTTGAGTCATTCCGGTACTTGTGTGGATGCAAAACTCGGTTTATCAACGGTATCTTTGTATAATTACTTGTCTACAACCTTTGATTCTGGTCAGATGATTATCTATTCGAATGAAAAAGCACCGAGTGATTATACGAAGCAGCAACATTATGCTGTGAATTTGATTGGTTCAGGTGTTTCAAGAATTTGTTATTATATGTCATGTTTTAGTGCATTGTTTGTATTATCAATTATTGGTGTATATTATGCAGTTGTAATGTTGATAGCAAACTTAAAACGTTCTGTTTCATTGTTTATGAGTATTCCGGGTGCAATGTTAGGTTCAATACGAAGTATTGTAAATCTGGTTGTATTGGTATGTACAATGGTAATTGAATTGTTACTTACTATGGTATTGTATCTTGTTGTATCAGATTTGTTGACAGCGTTTATCGAAGTCATTGAAAATCCTGTTACAACGTTAGTGTCAAATGCATTATCGACAACAATCATCGGTGGACATATATGCTTTGTCAATTCTGTAGATATGACCGGATTCCTTGCAACACGAAGTGGTATTATGTTAAATCTGGCTGTTACCGCAGGTTTGTTATTTGTAATCGGATTTGTTTGCAAGAAGTTTGCAAAGAAATTTGTTTATGCTTACAATTTGATTATGGAATTGATTTTGTTCCATTTACTTTCGAAAGAAGTTGTTGATGTATATTTACATGGAAATTTGCATCAGGATGAGACACAAACAGAAACAATTTTTGCAATTGCAAAAGATGTAATACTGGCATAAGATTAGCGTCTATGATTTCATATTATAGACGCTTTTTTGGTGGATTGTATTATGTTTTTTTTCGTGTTAAAATGAATTGGAACAAATAAAAATACAAACAGAAAGGGGCTATTTTATGGCAATATTTGATTATGGTAAAGAATTGTCAACGGAAAAATACATGTATCAGTATATTGCACCGTTAGATGTTGGTTATTATCCTGTAGAAAATTTGGTCAAGAAGTGCGATTACGATGATGTGAAACCATCAGAGGAATATGGTTCTGATGTACCTGCATATGGCGAATTACATTATTCAAAACCACTGACTGCAGCTCAGATTTCGTCTTATAATCTTTTGAAAGTAACGAAGTCATTGGTTGACGATGTATCTGTAGAACAGACACAGGAGCCTGAGCAGACACAGGGTTCTGATAAGTCTTTAGATGATTTTTTACCGTTTGAAGAACCAGATACAACGTCTGTACCGAAAGCAGCGGTAACTAAACCAGTTGAACCAAAGGCACAGGAACCCGTAACAAACACCGTACGTAAAAATAATATTCCGAATGCGACGGCACAATATGATAATGCAATTATCTTACATAATGTGCAGCCAAATCGTTTATTTACGTCAAAGGACGGTAAGTTTAAAGTATTTTCTATGGTTGATAGTCGTTCTGACACAGGCTACAGCAATTATGTAGTAAAAGCGACTGATGTGGCACAGAATCCTGATTCTACTTATGAGGTATATCTTGGTAATGCCGGACAGGTTCGTAATTTAAGTATCATTCAGAATAAACAGCGTACAATGCTTCGTGTGCCGATTGAGTCAATTGAGCAGCAGTACAAAGATACTTTGATGACTTCTCCAGAGACGGCAGAGAATGCACGCAAAGGAAAAGAAAATCCAAGGAATAATGCATTTTTGAACAATGTGGATAGAAAATTTGTATATGATACAAAGAATCCAAAGTGTAAAATTGTATCGGTTCCGTATGCGGGTTCTGAAAATGGATATGCAAAGGTAACTGTTCCTACACGTAATATCTTTGATACAAAGTTAAATGGAAAAACTGTACCAAATCATGTAAATGTGAATATTGGTCCAAAGGATAATATGATTCCACTTAGTGTATTAAGGGGCGGTAAGTATGAACGTATTCAGATGCAAGCCGGAGACCTTGCTGATTTACAGCAGAGAGCTGTAGAACGGTGGCGTGCACAGTCTATGCAGGTTGCTGATGCAATGCCAGCAGATGAAAAGCAGGGTTCTGTAGACGTAGAAGAAGAACCGTTTGCATAAAACAAGATATTGTAAAAAGATTTATTAGAGGGCGTCACATGACACCCTCTTTTTACGTTGATATATCAGTATATTTTTGATATAATAAGACATATTAAGTAAAAGGGGTGATGTACGATGACAATGACACAGGATGTCTATGATGTAAAATATAGAGTGCAGACGATTTTACGTGATTTTTTGGTGAAAGATTTGCGTCCGGGCAAAGCTGATAAGTTCGAAATTTCATGTCGTGTGTTTGATGATGCATATGATATGATTTGTTTTTATGTGCCGAAGTCTGATGTTGTCATGCATGATGACAAGGTGACTTGTGATGTTTATTTGATGGAACCAGTCTATGATATGTATTATTATGGTGTCGATGAAGAAACAGAGGATGATATGTTATTAATGATTCAATCTGTGCATCGGTATACAATTACGGATGCATATTATGACATATATCCTGAGCGTGAATATCAGAAATTTGACCTTATGTGTATGAAAGAAAAGGCAATTAATGAAGATGAACATTCGTTTATAATTAGCTTTTTGAGTACATTTATTGTGCCGAATACATTTATTACGTTTGTTGTTAAAAAAGACGATTTGTATTGGACACATAATGAATATGCAAAGAATGAAGCACATGTGAATTTTAATAGTGATATGGTTACGATTCATTATAAAAATAAATCGACTGGATGGAAAGAACGGTCCGTCGTTGAAACCAGAGAACATGTGATGCGTGATTTTTTGAATTATAAGCGTAGCATTTATTCAAAAATACCTGCACGTGAGTATCTTGATTTTTTACAGGCAGAGCGTAAAATTTCTCATTTGTTTGCACAATAATAATCTTGTATTCTATGTATTTTTTGGTATTATAGGATTAGTAGAAAGACAAATAATAGGATGAAATTAAGAAAGGATGAACGATTATGGCAAATAATAATCAGGTCAATCAGACTGTAGAAAATGATGACATGGTATATGCTAGTATGGCAGCTTTACAGCAACAGGAAGAATTAGAAAGAGATGCATATAATCGGGGTGATATGACTGCAGCATATTCTGCAGATACCTATCAGGATGCAATCAATCTGCCAGCAGATAAAATGCAGAATCAGACGGCAATAACGTTGGAAAATCCGTCAGAGACTATGCCAAAGGATGATGTAACAGCAAATAAAAATGCTACTAACGATGTGGCACCTGAGAATACAAAAGATGCAACAATAGAGAAGAAATACAACAATATATTTGCATCGATGTTCCATAAAGTTGCAACTGTATTTGGTCCAGATTCTGCGATTGGTTCGAAGTTCGAAGAAATTGCGAATCAGTTAGAAGACCGTTATGGAACCGATGCACATGTAGTACAGCAGGAAGCGATGGAAGCCCGGATGCAGCGTGGAAACGGTAGTATTGCAACGGATGCTTCGAATGTAAAAACGACATCGGTTGAAGCTGAAACGCAGGGTGTAAAATCAAAATCCGAAGATTATATACCAACTGCTGAAAAGCAGTCATTACGTGATGAGCAGTTAAAAGCATCCAATAAACATATGAAAGAGTCTGCGGATTTAGCTGTTTCTGATGATGATTTCTTATCTATGAAAGATGCAAAGGATAGCAAATTTCAGGTTATGACCAGTTCTATGAACGTTATGGGTCGTGAGTTGCAGATGGATTCTGCTGTACGTTTAACGCCGGATGATGCAACAGCTGAGGATTATTCGGATGTTGCAAACAATTATATGACGATGGCACGTGGTGTAAAGGCATATAATGACGAAGCATTAAAAGGCATCAATGAGAAATACAAAGATGACCCTGAGAAGTTAGAGACTGCCAAAGCAGGTCTTGGTAATTTAATGACTCATGCATCGGAAAATATGTATGGCATTATTGGTGACTCGAATAAAATGAATAACTTCTTATCAGAAGCTGATAAGAAAGAGTTGGACAACATGCATTTACAGGGTGTAACAATGACATATTCCGATTATGTAAAAGAACATCAGTTGGAGCCTGAGAAAAATACAGGTTTAGATAAGACGATGGATAAGACGGTTGATAAAGAATCTGATATGTCAGTTGTGAAATCGGATAAATCTGATAACAAAACCAATGGTTATACGACAGGTACTGTAGGTGTTACCAGTCGTGTGGCACAGATGGAGAATGCTACGAAGGCTCGTAAGAATGATTTGAGTACGGCAAATAGAGGTCAGATGGCAGAAGATAAATTCAAACATATCTTGGATAAAGCAAATGCTCCAGAGAGTTCTTACGACATGGACATGGGAAAATAATATGAGATACAGTCAATTACGGTTTGTATGCCGTGATTGACATGTCAGAAAGGAGAGTTTTATGGCAGGAAAGAAATTAAGTCAGACAAAAAAGCAACCAGATACAGCAAAGAAAACGTATGAATATGATGATGAAGCATTATCTGCTGTTGAAAGACAGCTGGCAGAAGAAGATGGATTAGTATTATCGGATTCAGATGAAGACGATAAGAAATCTAAGAAGTCTGATAAATCAAAGGATAAGTCCAAAGAAGATGCTTCCAAAGAAGATGCGGAAGATGTTATCACATGGGATGCGAATGTGGCAACAAAGCCTGCATCTGAAATGACAGATGAAGAGTTAAAGACTGCTCAGGCTGCTTTGAAGAAGCGTGAAACGACCATTGGTACAAAGACGAAACAGAGTAGTAAAGCTGATACCATTAGTATCAAAGATAAGGACGGCAAACGTTTGGATGATGTTAGTAATGGTAAAACAAAAGAGGTTGCTGACCTTGGTGGAAAGATTACTGGCAAAGGTGGTGGCAAGGTTAAGTACGAAGGTGACCTTGGTACGTTTGAATATGATTCATCAGAGTGGGCTTTGGGTACAAAGACCGTCACAGATGCCGCCAGCGGAGTAAGCACTAAAATTCCAATTTTACGTTATATTGACAAAGATAATTCTTGGACACCGGGTGACCAAGTATATGGTGGCAATATTACAATTCCTGAGGGATTAAAATCACTTGATTATTCTTTTGATGGTAATAAAGATTTGGAAACAGTTCCAAAGATTCCAGATTCTGTAGAGACTGCACATGCAGCTTTTAAGGGTTGTACGAAAATAGAACGTGCAGCTAAAAATGCGAAAACGGGTGAACATTCATCTGTGGGTGAAGTGGCTGCAGGTGTTGGTACATCTATTGGTGGTGCTGCAGTTGCTGGTGCTATGGCTTGTTCTGTTGTTCCGGGTGCAGGTACACTTGTTGGTGCAGTGGCAGGAACAGCTGTTGGTATAGGTAGTGCTGCGGCTAGTGTAGGTGGCGCTGTTTTTGCTAGTAAAAAAGCCAAGGATGATGGCAAAGGTGGTACATGGGAAATGCCAGCCGGATTAAAAGATGCAACAGAAATGTTTTCCGGTTGTACAAACTTGACAGAAGCATATGGTAAAGCAGGCGAGAATTTACAGGTAACTCGTGGTATGTATTATAATACAGAGAAACTTGGTACAGATGAGACTGCAAATAAGTTTGGTTCTGAAGCCGTTACAGACTTGACAGATTCTAATGTTTCAAAGACGGCTGCACAGGGAATGTACACGGGTTCCAATAATGATATACTGTCTGATTTAGAGGGCAATTATTCAAAATATTATGACGAAGATACCGATACGTTGAATCGTAATGACGTAAGTGCCGAGACGAAGAAAGAGGTATCAGAAGCCAATCAGTCATTAAAGGAATTCGATGCAGTCAATGGTGTAGAATCTAATGATATGACGGCACAGACAGATGGTTTGGCATCCAGTGGTACTGTGAAAACAAAGCATGGTACAAAAAAGACAACAGATATTAAAGAGCAGAACGAAAAGTCCAATGAATCAGATGATATGGGTAATCTGTTAGACCGTGGTGCTGTTTCTTTGGGTGAATTTTGGTTATTGAAAAAAGTGACCGGAAATACACTGATTGCAGGTGTTGCAACTTTTGGTTTACAGGCGATTGGTATCTTACCAAAATCTATGAAACCAGTGTTAGATGCCGTAACAGGCTTTGTTGGCAAAGATAGTACGGTTGGCAAGGCGTTGACAAATATTTCAGGTAAACTTGGTAATGATGAAGCATCAAGTAAGAATAAGACAAAGTCTGAGAAGCATTTGTCAGAAGCAGACCAGAAACAGGATGCAAAAGAGAAAGATAAGTCTGATAAGACGCGTTCTACTGTAGATGAGCGTGTAAAATCAGATATGTCATCTGTAAAAACAGCAGCATCATCAGATAAAGCATTGAACATTGACAAGTCAATGTCTGCAAATGGTAAGAAAATTGTCAATGACGGTGTATTGCTTACTGCAGCAAATAAAGGTGCAACTGATACGGAAATTACGGACATTCAGACTATGATGAATACATCTGCAGCAGCGTTAGAAGAAAAGGCACAGAAAATGGCTGATTCTTCTGATAAGTTATCAAGTAAAGATAAGAAAGCGTTATCTGAGCAATGTATGGCAGTCATGAAAGGTCTGGATGCGTATGATAACAGTGCTGTATCTGAGATTGAAAAGAAGTATGGTGTAAATACTGAAAATGCAAAGAAAGCGACAGACGGACTTGGAAAAGTTATGTCATCAGCAACATTGCCGTTTATTGATGCAATCAAAGACATGGATAGCAAATATGATTTCTTATCTGATAAGGATAAAAAGTCATTGTCAAAGATGGAGATTACAGGTGTTACGAATTATGATGAATATCAGGTTGGTGATATGGCTGCAGAAAATGACAAACTTTCGTCTGTATCAGCAGAAGATGATATGAGTATGTATGCGAATGCCGGAATTGATGATGATTTAACATCGGATAAGTCAAAAGCTGATACAACGAAATCAGCAAATGTAAAAACAATATCACATGCTGGTTCTGGTAAATCATTGGTAGAGTCAAGGGCGCAGACGAAGTCAAATGACAAATTAATGTCTAATGCTGATAAGATTGCAAAAGCGGAAGCAAAATTTGGTGGTATTTCATCTGAAAATCAGACCACGAACGATTTGGATTATGCGTGAAATGCATTGACGAAATGGTGTTTTGTTAGTATAATAAAAACATCAGATATATGGACAGAAAGTCGTATCATCTGCGACTTTCTGTTTTTGTTTGAAATTTTGAATTTATTAAGAGAGGAAACATTATGGGTAGAGCAGGTGGCGGTGGTCATTCCGGTGGACATTCATCTGGTGGTCATTCAAGTTCTCGAATGAGTGGTGGACATTCTTTTGGCGGCGGTAGTAGCCATAGAGCTGGGTCTGGTTCCAGTCATTCAGGACCAAGTTTTGGTGGTGGATATCATTCCAATCCATTTGGAAATTACAATCATTATGGACCAACGTATGTTGGTAGACGTTTTTATGGCGGTGGTGGTTTTTCAGGAATCACAGGCATTATTGTTGCAATTATATTTGTGATTGCTATATTTAGCGGTTTATCTACGAAAGGGAATATTCCGGCAAGTACACAGAATCGTGAGAAAGTACATACAGGTGTAGCATTTGATAATAACTGTGTTGTGGATGAAATTGGTTGGATTGATAATTTATCCAAGATTGAAAAACGATTGCAAAACTTTTACAACAAAACAGGTATTCAGCCGTATGTGGTCTTTCATAAGTATGACGAATCTTTGAAGACTGAGTCTGACAAAGAAGCGTATGCCAATAAATATTATGAAGAGAATATCGATAACGAAGGTACATTTTTATTTATGTATTTTGCGGAGAAGAATACAGACAATGATGTTGGTTATATGTGTTATGTAAACGGTAAGCAGGTTACATCAGTTATGGATTCGGAAGCTGTTGATATTTTTTGGGCATATATTGATGAATATTGGGCAAGTGATATGTCAACGGATGATGTGATTGTGAAAACGTTTGATAGCACGGCAAAACGTATCATGGATAAGAGTACAACAGGTGCTGATGTTGCAAAATATGTAGTTATTTTGGTTATTGTTTGTGCAGGTGGTTTTGTTATCATTTGTATGTTGCGTATGAAATTCAAACGCGATAAAGAAAAAGCAGAAGAGACAGAGCGTATTTTGAATACACCGCTTGATAAATCGGAAGACGATTTGCTAAATAAATATAAATAAATAACACAAGAAAGGAACTAACGATTATGGGAATTTTACAGAGATTTGGAGATATTATGAAGAGTAATATCAATGCATTGCTTGACAAATGCGAAGACCCGGCAAAGATGGTAGACCAGACACTTTTGGATTTACGTAAGGATTTGGCTGATGTAAAAAAAGAGACAGCTTCTGTTATGGCTGATGAGAAAAATGCAAAGCGTAAGCTGGATGAAAATGATGCTGAAATTAAGAAGTATACAACAGCTGCTCAGAACGCTCTGAAATCAGGTAATGAAGCTGATGCAAAGACATTGATTGCAAGAAAGCAGCAGTTGGAAGAAACAAGAACATCTTTGCAGTCTACATATGATGTTGCTCATGCAAATGCAGAAAAGATGCGTCAGATGCATGATAAGTTGACAAATGATATCGAATCAATGGAAACACGTAAAGATGCCATTAAGGGTAAAGTTGCTACGGCAAAGGCACAGGCTCATATGAATAAGATGACCAGTGGTGTCAATACGGATGCATCTATGGCTGCATTCGATAGAATGGAAGCAAAAGCAAATAAGATGCTGGATGAAGCCAATGCAGAAGCTGAATTGAATGAAGGCGTACATAGCACGGATGATTTGGCTGATAAGTATGCATCAGGTGGAAATGACGTATCAGTTGATGATGAACTGGCACGTATGAAAGCTGATTTAGGATTATAAGAGTCCGGTGATGCGGGTGGGGGAACACAGAAACTGTGTTCCCTATATTTTTTGGTACTTTTCAATTATGATGTTTCAGTATATAATAATAAATATGAAAGTGAGGTATACGTGATGTCAAAACAGTTACAACGAAAAGTTATTGACACGCAAAATGCAGATAGTCATACGCAAATGCAAATGCGTCAGGACGCATTGCGTTTACAGGGTGTTTCATCTCGATTGCAAATTAAACAGGAACGGAAAATGCAGGCAAAGCAACCTGTACAAGTAGAACCATCACATGGAAAGCGATTGGCAAAGCCGATGAATAATCCAGATTTAATTTCAGCTTCAGCTGGCTATGGTCGAATGTCAAAGGAACGTATGAATGCGATTAAAATGCAGGATTATGGTAGTAAAGCTGAAAAGAAGTTTGGTTCGATTGTAAAGAAAGCAGAACAGGATGATTTTCTGACATTTTCTTAATTTGTTTGTGAAAGGAATGGTGAGGAAAATTTATGAAAGAAATGTTGACAGAATTGCATGATGCAGCGTTAAGTCAATTGAATCCATCTGTATTAAGTAGTGATTCATTTCGTGCAATGATATATTTATTACTTGGAATTGGTATATCGGTATTTTTTATTAAGAAATTACGAGGAATAGTACGCTGGTGGATTGGTTTGACATTGTTTGTTGAAATCATGCATTTTATTACATATCAGACACCACTTGGTACGATGTTTCCAATTTGTCAGACATTGTTTAAGTATGATGTGTTTTCTATGTTCGCTCAGTTATGCGTTGGTACGAAATTATGTGATATTATTTTGTACATCAGAGCATTACTGGAAGGCACAATTGGAAGTGCTGTAATGATTATCTGGAATTTTGTAGTGTATTTCTGGGATTTCATGAAAGAAAATTCTGCGTTAAAATTCTATGTCTAAAAAAAATCGCTATGGAACATTCCATAGCGATTTTTGTATTAATCTAATGTTTGATAAGTCAAATACGTGTAGTGATAACCGTCATATCCTAAGTTTTCTCCGGCAGATAATAGTTTACATGGTTTATCCATGTAAACGCTTAAGAATTTTTCGATTTCTTCTACAGTTCTGCCATTTGCTCGGTACAAATTGTTTGTATCAATGGCTTTTGATGCTTTGCCATATTTTTCATTGTCCCACTGACGAAGTCTGTCCAGATAAACGGTATCGACTTTATTACGTGGTAAATCTTTTGTGTCAATGCCGGATTCGTACAGTTTTACTTCTGCATAAGGTGATTCATTTTTCTTATGATAGTTTGGTATTGGGCGTAATACATCAGGCGATGAAGAATATTCATCGTCATACATCCAATCCATCATTTCGTTATAAGTTTCGCTATCCATTGTGTTTAAAATCCTTTCTATTGCATGTTAGTCGTTTTCATCAGGAATGTATTTGTCTAACCATTTGATAAAGTCGGTTTCGTCGTTGATATCAATATCATCTGGAATGTCAATATCATATTTGCTTAACACACCACCACATTCAAATTCATTGTAAAAATGGACGTTTCTGTTGTTTAAATTTACAGTAACCCATAAACGTTCTGTACCATTTTTATGTCTATATGTGTTTGTATAACCTGCTTCGCCTTGTGGACCACTGTTGTTACCATAGGTGAAACCATAATCAGTTAAAAAGTGATTTGTTTTTGTTAGTCTACTCATATTTAAAATCCTTTTTTAATGTTGCATTGTTTATATTTCATAAGTGGATAATGACCATGCATAACCCAATTCGAAATATAACCCGCGTTTTTCAAAAAATGTTTTTAAGTCATTATAAGTTTTACCGTCACTGTAATTGATTTCATGATATAGTGGACCTTCAAAGGACATTGTGATGAGGTCTTCGTTTGCATATTCGATATAGTCTTTTGCTGTAACATTGTCTGTAACATAGAATTTATCTTTTGCAATTTTTGGGTCTTCAATGACAGACATGTTGTCTTTTAATGTCTTGTCATAATAGTCGCTGGACCAGCATTTATGATTGGCGTAAATGTGGATGTCCATGAATAGGTCACGTTTATCTAACCAATGAATCAAGTCAAAGACTAATTTTTCTTTTTCGGCTGGTGTTGAATTTGTTGTGATTTTCTTTAATTTAGGCATTTTCTATTAATCTCCTGTTTTTTAAGTGTCTTTTAAAACGTCTTAAAATGCTCTGTAAGCGATTTTATATTTTTGATGATAATTTTATCGTATGAATATATAAAGTATCTGAAATCGGCTCACAGAGCATCAGAGAGCATTGTTATTTCTTGCTTGTATCAATGATTTTCTGAATGGAATACTGTATGTTGTAGAGCGAATGTATAATGTCATTCAGAGGTATCTGATTCTTAGGGTTTTCTTTAAGAATCGATGCTGTCTGAGAAAGATGACAGATATCATGCAACATTTCATACAGTTTATCATTGTAGCTGTTGTTTTTATTGCCAATAGAAGCATCATAATCTTCCAATGTAAAGTCGGTTTCCTTGACTTTATATGCAATGGAATAAATGTCGTTTGACATGTCATAAAGTGTTACTCTAAATTTACCCATAAAGACAAATGAAATTTTGATACAGAATACCTTTCGGTAATATGCTGCTATATATTCTGGTGAATGGTCTTTCATGTTTGCAATGATGTATGCAATGCCGTCAACGCCGGATTCACGGAGTCCTAACCATAGGTATTCGTTTTTTCGGTCAGGATTCAGATTGTTAATTGTATTTATGAGTGATTCATGTGATATTAGCAAGTCAGATGCATATCTGTCACAGTATCGACCTACATTCTGGATTAAGAATGTAGTAATATCTGAGATATTAATGCTGACCGGATTGTTGAAATTATCTGGACGGTCACATACTTCTCCTGTATCAGATAAAATTGGGTTTGTTTTTGATAATGCAAGTGTGAATGGATTCTGTTTTTCCATGATTTTAATCTCCTTTTTCTATTTTGGCACGTTCATTTCATCAAGTACGGCATCAATACTTACCTGTTTTGCATAGCAAAACGGTGGTAATGGAATGTCATTTGGTGGTGTCATGTCGAGAATCTCTTTACGGGTAAATGGTTTGCCATGATTGTTGAATGGTCTGTTTTCTTGTGCTCGTACTTCAAGCCATCTAGCCCATGCCTGTCGGCATCGCATAGATTTTGATTCAGCGACAGTTTTGGCAATGAGTTCACGATAAGATGCTTCATAATCGATTGCAATGAGGTCTTCTTTCTGAAGCATGTTTGATGCAAAGAATTGTTCCATTTTTTCTGGATTTGAAAAACGTCTTTCCAGACCTTTCAGTTCAGCGTTATCACGTTCTGTGAATTTTGATGTATTATTCAAATCATCAGCTTCTCTCTTTTTCTGAAGTGATGTCATACGTTTCTTTGCATTTTTCGTGTATATTGATTGTCCGTCAAGTACACGATAGACAGAGTGCTGATGAATGTTGTCTACAACATCGATAACAATTCCGGCGTTGCTTGCACCACTGGATAAGATACGACCAAGCTGCTGAATATAAACAGTACCTGATTTTGTACCGCGGTACATGATAATTCCAGTCAAATCATCTACATGATATCCCATGTTCATCATGTCACATGTGAAAATGAGGTCAATCTTATTTGATGTTGCCTTCATATGATGAAGTTTATGGACGTTTGCGTGTGTATCTGCAGTCTCTGATGTGATTTCCAATGTGTTGACTTTATGTGTCGGATATGCTTTAGAGAACCATTCTCTAACTTTTGGACCATTGGTTTTAATGGAATCAAAAGAGCTGAAGAAGCATACAAATTTCATGTATTCTGTTGATGGTGCATATTTTTCGCAGATATTGTAAACAACATTTTCCATGTTGAACATGTCTGCCATTTCAATCATACGGGCACTCAAATCATTTCGGAGTGCAATTTCGCTTTTCTTCTTGTAGATTTTCCTGAGTTCACTGTCGGTAAGGTCTTTGACCATTTTTTCAAGATTGTTTGTATCTGCATATTTACAGAAGAAGTAATATGGTCTTTGAAGCACTTTATCCTGAAAAGCGTTGTGAAGATTGTATTCAAAACACTCATTTGAGTCAAAGTATCTTGAAATTTCATCTACTGAGTCCATACGGTCGGGTGTTGCCGTAGCACCAATCAGATGAAATGTGTGTGTTTCTTTTTGAGAGTCAAGAAGTATGTCAAGTTTATTGCATGTCTTAGCGGCTCCAACCTTATGACATTCATCAAGGATGATGCAGTCATACTGAGGAAGATTGAGAATGTCAGACTTTTTCATCATGGCAAGTTTTGTGTATGTCATGAATTTGACATTATCGATGGTTTCATCATCAGGAATATCATTCTGATAATAGAAACGAAGAACTGCTTGTCTTACAACATCTGATGGATATAAATACAGAATGTTTGTATAGTCATCGATGAACTTCGTCAGAATTCCTGTTTTTCCGAATCCAGTTGGACGAATGATGACACAGTTGTTTGTCTCTGTAAGGATACGTTTTGCATCCAAATAAGTATCTGTTCGTAATTTTGATATTAATGAGTTCATAGTAATAAGTTTCTCCTATTCTTGAATCTTTCCAGCTTCAAAAAGCATTTCCTGTAAAGACATGATTGTTGTCTTTTGGTTTTGTGGTGTACAGTAGTAATAGTGTACATCTGACGTAACAAAAGCAGGTGATACGTTTTTGAATCCGTAGAAATCATCACATGTTGATTTTGATGAAAACATGGGGTGATGGATTGTATTTTTTGTCCATTGAGTAACTGAAATATTGTTAAGTTTCGTACCGTCTTCAAAGATGATATGAAGTTTATCGTCAGTCTGGTCACTGATAGTCATCCACAATCCGTCTGGATTCATAAGCATTTGTCCTATGAATGGATTGTTTGGTGTCTTATCAATCATGTCCTGAATTTTGACAATACTTGTTTTGTTATCCGGTGTGATGCAGTAATAATACTGATGTTCCTGAAAGCGGAATGCTGGTTTCAGATTTTTATAAAAAATCAGTCAGAAAACCCATCGGCTTTAGACGATGGAATGAATGAC
>ENA-OOZX01000987-OOZX01000987.1-human-gut-metagenome-genome-assembly--contig:-NODE-987-length-20876-cov-6.846597_pt1 | contig 20876 bp, 18 predicted proteins | sample MGYA00241048_ERZ501412 | MGnify/ENA primary metagenome ERZ501412 (study PRJEB25962, sample SAMEA2042518) | human gut metagenome | biome: human gut; feature: human-associated habitat; material: faeces... | reverse complement strand
TTTCTTTTCTTCCCTCTGATTGGGTGGAGCAGTCCATGCGCAGGTACGACATCAACCCCTTGTACCGATACTTTACCAAAGTGATGGGCAAGGAGAATGTGGACAAGCTATTCAGCCTATACAGGGTCGGTACCTCAAGGAGGTGGGGCGGTGCGACCGTATTCTGGCAGATAGACCGGAACAGCAACGTGCGTGCGGGCAAGATCATGGGCTACGATGCCGTAACCGGACACCGTATTAAGGAGCCTTTTAACCAAGTCAGCTGGGTGCATTCCGTGAGGAAGGTGCAGGATTTCAGGATGAAGCAGTGCCTGTTCGGAGAACATCTGCTGTCGGACAACTCCGCCGTAATGTCTGCCAAACCTGTAGCCATTGTCGAGAGCGAGAAGACGGCACTGGTCGCCGCCCATTTCATCCCCGACTTCATCTGGCTTGCCACCGGAGGGATACACGGGTGCTTCAACGGCGAAGCGGTGCAGGCATTGGACGGACGGGAGGTGATTCTTTTCCCCGACCTTAAGGCAACGGAAGAATGGCGGCGATGGCTGCCGCTGCTGAAATCCATATGCAGGCGTGCCACATGTTCCGACCTGCTGGAAAGGATCGCGACCAATGAACAGCGCAGTCAGGGACTGGACATTGCCGACTTCCTGCTGATGGAGGACACGCCGCAGATGATTCTTGCGAGGATGATAGAACGCAACCCCGTACTGCAGACCTTCATCGACACCTTCGGCCTCGAACTGGTGGATGCAGGGAGGGTGGAATGACGGAAAGGTATCGGACAGCTTGCTGTCCCATGAAAAAGGGGTTGTAAAATCCCGTAGCATATTAGGGCATTTTCACCGCCTCCGCTCCGCTTCCGGCAGTCAAAAAGCCCATAGGCCGAGGGATGTCCCTCCGACTTCAAATATATGCCTCCGGTAATAGGACGGGATTTTACAACAGAAATTATAATCATAAAACGAACGGATATGAGTAATACACAATACGCGGTCTGCCACCTGCAGCGTGGCAGCGGTAATGACTCTGGTATGTCATGCCATATAGAAAGAAAGGATGCCAAGGGGAAGAAATATGTCCCGGACAATGCCGATGCTGGCCGGACACATCTCAACCGGGAACTGGTCAAGTTTCCCGATGGCGTGTCCAGCCGCACCGAGGCGATACAGCACCGCATCAATACCGCCGGACTGCGCCGAAAGGTCGGCAAAAACCAGACAAAAGCCATCCGTATCATCCTGACCGGGACACATGAACAGATGATGAAGATTGCCAATGGCGGCAGACTGGACTGTTGGATTGATGCCAACCTCAAATGGCTAAGGGATACATTCGGGAATGAGAACCTTGTATCGTGCGTGCTGCACATGGACGAGAAGACTCCCCACCTGCACGCCACCATCGTTCCCATTGTGACCGGGGAGCGAGTCCGCAGGAAACGTGAGGGTGAGAAGAAGTATGAAACGAAATCCGGTCCCCGGCTGTCGGCGGATGATGTGATGCGACGTACGCGGCTGCACGAATACCAGAACAGCTATGCTGCGGCCATGAAACCGTTCGGGCTGCAGCGGGGCATTGTCGGCTCCACCGCCAAACATCAGGCAAATTCGGATTATTACAGGCAGCAGGTCATCCGTTATGAGGAGGACATAGCCAAGTTGCAGGCAGATGTGGAGAAGGCGCAGGAGGGCAGGAACACCATCCTCTCGTGGTTCGGCAAGGGAGACCTTGCCAAAGCGAAAAAGGAACTATCGGACAAGGATGAGAAGATTGCCGAACTCAATAAACAGATTAAGGCTCTTCAGGCAGAAAAGGCACGGTTGCAGGAGCAACATAAATCAGGAATCGAAAAGCTGCGGAACGGCTACCAGAAAGAGATAGACGCAGCCATCCGCAGGGCGGAAACCGCCGAGCGGCAGTCAGAAGAGAAAGATGCCGTCATAGACAGGCAGCGAAAACAGATAGGCCTGCTTGACCGTAAGGCAAACCCTCAGCGTTATAGCCTCTCATCCGGTGCCGAGCTTGTCCGAATCAACGTGTCCAACTACCGGAACCCGTCGCTCCACATCTGGACACGGGTCGGCGAGGAGCTTTTTGAGGACACCAAATTCCAGATAGACTATGATGTGGCCCAAAGACATTTTAACGGCCAGATCACGGACGAGGAATTTGTCAACGCCGTATTCGAGCCGCAGGAACAGGTAAGCGTGAAGCAGGCCGAGCTGTTGGGCGCTGCTTTCACTCTTGCCGCCGGTGGACAGGCAGAGGTTCATGTCGGCACCAGTGGTGGAGGGGTGTCTTCGGAACTTCCGTGGAATGATAAGAAATCCAAAGGATTGAAACGATAAAGCTATCAATTCAATAGATAGATTAGCAGAAAAATATCTACTTTTGTATTGGATATAAAAATATAACGATGAAATTATCAAAATTATATAGTAAGTCACTTTGGAAAGACAGTTTTTTGTACGCAGTTAGTTTCATTGCTGCTATAGAAACTATTTGTGCTATCGCTAATTTTAGCATTACAGATATTTGCAATATACAGAAGTGGTGGGAGAAAGGCTTGGTTATTGTGGGTGTATTTTTATTATTTTGGCTTATAATATCTGTAGTAAAGGCATTCAGAGCAGACCATTCAATCACTTTAAAAATAAAAGGAATCAATGTTAAAATTGAAGAAGGGGATATATTTGAGTCAACAGATTGGAAATTAATCCCTTTTAATGAATTTTTTGATACCACTGTAGATGATGTCGTTATTGCTCGGAACTCGTTGAATGGAAAATTCATAGAAAGATTACAAGATATTGATGATTTGAAGCGACAAATTAACGAAGCAGAAGACATACCTGGAATGAAAAGAAAAACAAAAGCAGGTAAAATTTGTTATCCACTTGGACGAATCATTGTATATCAAGATTATTTGTTATTGGCATTTTCTCATTTTGAGAATAATCAGGCTAAACTATCTCATAACGATTACGAAATTTGTCTTAGGGCGATGTGGAATGAAATAAGCAGAGTATATGCTAATAAACCTATTGCTATACCGTTACTTGGGGGAGGAATAACACGCATTACAGATAAGAATGAATTTAATTTGCTTCGTTGCATTCTTTGTACGCTTAAAACATCGAATGCTCCAATATATCAACCGATAACAATTGTATTGACACGAGAAACTATTGATAAAATTAATTTGTATGATATTAAAAAAATATTTTAATCATGTATTACAGGACAAGAACTTACATCGCCGGAGATTGGGATCATGACAAAGATGCTGTTGAAGCATTACACCGATGGAATGAGAGTTCCAAATACGGACTTTCGTTTTCAGATGCTCATGAGTTAAAGCAAGCAAAGGACACAAGTCTAAATTGCTCGATTAAAAGGTCATTGGCTGAGAGATTGGATGCATCTAAAACATTTATCCTTATCGTTGGTGACCATACCAAAGAGTTAAAAGCTGGAGGATGTCAATACTGTGGTAGTTATAACAGCTATAGGGGAACCTGTAGCAGAGGTCATACAATAGATACTCGAAGTTATATTGATTTCGAATGTGAGAAAGCAATTCGAGATGGTTTAAAGATAATAGTCCTATATAAATCAACATTCGTCAATAGGGACAAATGCCCAGAAGTAATCAGATGGAAAGGCATTCATGTTCCTATGGAAAAATGGATTGGAAATACCTTATATTGGGATTATGATTCGGTGAGAAATGCTATTGGACAATAACTAAACACTGCCCCATAGTTTTTTGTCTATGGGACAGTGTTTTATTTACCAAGTTATCACTCTATCTACAATCTCCTGTTGTTCGGCGCTGCTACGACGCAGATAGATACGGGTAGTTTCTATGCTTTCATGTCCCATGAGGTCAGCAAGCAGAGCTATGTCATTGAATTTCTCCAAAAAATTCTTGGCAAACCGATGGCGGAAAGAGTGGGGATAAACGACTTTTTCATTCAGTCCGTATTTCACAGCATAGTTCTTCAACTGCTGGGCGATACCTCTTGTAGTGATACGCTCTCCGAAACGATTGAGAAAAAGGTAACCACTTGTGCGATTGCTTTTGATCAGCCATTCGGCTGCCTCCTTGCGTAATGTCTTCGGGATATAAATTCGGCGTATTTTGCCACCTTTGGTGTAAATATCGTAATACCCAATCTGAACATGCTCTACTTTTATTTGTATCAATTCACTGACTCTTGCGCCAGTCGCAGCGAGGAAACGCACTACAAAATACCATGTCAAATTATTTTCCCTTTTCAGTTTGTTTTTTAGGAAGATGTAGTCAGCATTGCTGATTACATTCTCTAAATATGAACGCTGTTGCACCTTGACAGATTTTAATCGCAAGCGCGGCTTTTTTATGCACTCAAGGTATTTATTCATAGCCTGTATGCGCAGATTCACAGTCTTTGGTTTGAAGGTTTCGATGAGATAAGTTTTATAGATAAGCAAATTTCGCTTGTTCAATTCCCTATGCCTGGAATAATACTCCTTGATGGCATAAAGATAAGCATTAATAGTATTTTCCGCCATATTCCCTTGACGCAAATACAATTCAAAATCTTCGTTGTTCATATTCTCTACATTATTAGTTAAACAAATTGTTATCACTAATAATGTAGAGAGTGGTTAGTGTTTTGAGTTCCTATTATGAGAAGTTCCTCGCCACGGGGGTGGTGAAGTGCATTGATGAGGAGATTCCGTTTGAGATTCCAAGTAGTTGGGAATGGACACGCATATCGTCTATATTTCAACTTAATCCAAGGGTAGAAGCCAATGATAATATGCTTGCAGCATTTATTCCAATGGAAGCAATTAGTGCTGTATATGGTTCAGATTACCATTACTATGAAAGGAAGTGGAAAGAAATAAAATCCGGCTTTACTCAGTTCGCTGACGGAGATATAGCATTTGCTAAAATAACGCCATGCTTTCAAAACAGGAAATCAGCCGTTTTCTCTAATTTACCAAATGGTATAGGAGCAGGAACAACAGAATTAAAAGTTTTACGTCCATATGGGGAAACTATAAATCGTTTCTATACCTTGTATTTCCTTGAAAGTCCATACTTTATTGATGAAGCTACTTTTAAAGGTACAGCAAATCAACAGCGTATTGTTGTTGGGTATTTGGAAAACAAGCTTTTTCCGTTACCTCCAATTGAAGAGCAATGTCGAATTGCCGGTAAAATTGCTGAAGTTTTACCGATAGCGGATAGATATGGCAAGACTAAAACAAAACTTGATAATCTAAATGTAGAATTAAAAAATATACTTAAAAAATCTGTTCTTCAAGAAGCAATACAGGGCAAACTTGTTCCACAGATAGAGGCAGAAGGCACAGCACAAGAGCTACTTGAACAGATACAACAGGAGAAGCAAAAACTTGCCAAAGAAGGCAAGTTAAAGAAATCAGCTCTCAATGATTCCATTATTTTCAAAGGTGACGATAACAAGTATTATGAGCAGATAAATGGGCAAGCCGTTCAGATAGAGTGTGATTATGACTTTCCCTATAGTTGGTCGCTTGTGAGATTATCCTCAATTTGTTCTCTCATTGATGGCGAAAAGAAAGAGGGACAGCAGTTGTGTCTTGATGCAAAATTTTTACGAGGCAAGAGTGCCGGAGAATATCAGCAAAGAGGCAAATTTGTCCACAAAGGAGATAATATCATCCTTGTGGATGGGGAGAACTCCGGCGAAGTTTTCACAGTGCCTTGCGATGGCTATATGGGTAGCACATTTAAGCAACTCTGGGTTAGTTCTATTATGCATTTGCCGTATGTCTTAAACTATATTCTGTTCTACAAGGAGTTATTGCGAAAGTCTAAACGAGGCGCAGCCATTCCACATCTAAACAAGGAGATATTCTATTCGCTTATTATCGGCATTCCACCGTACCAAGAGCAAATGAGAATTGTGAACAGAATCAATGAAATATACAGCAAGATTAAGGGCTGATTAGCCCTTAATCTTGCTATTTACTAATTCTATTTTTGTCACAATTCTTTTCTGCTCAAGTAAAGGCGGCAAAGGAATCAATAAATTATTTAGACTTTTGTTATTAAGTGTTTTTCCTTTTATAGCATCTTTAGAATCTCCACTATTAGAAATTGTAGGGAGAATATAAAACAGATAATCTCGAAATATATTATTAACATCTGCATATGGCACAATCGTGATTATAGCTTCGTTATGATAGGCATCTACCCCTAAGATAGATGTGCGTCCTACAGTAAGTTTGAAACTCATAAGCAAACTACCTTTAGGAGTTGGATAACACTTAAAGATTTCATTAACAGCTATATCTGACACTTTTTCTTTTACTGCTTTTATTGTCCCTCCTTCAACCATATCTGATATTGAAACCCAATTATGTTTACCATTACTCCAATATACCTGCTCTCCACGCGGTGGTGTCTTTCCTATACGCATTTTAACGATTGTGCCGAATCGACACCACATCCAAGTTGGAGGGATTTCAAAAGGAATATCGCCAGTTATATCAACCACTTTACTTCCTATCTGCTCATAATACTTGCTAATTCTTCAACTTTAGCCACTATTCGCTGTTGCTCTGCAAAGGGAGGAAGTGGCAGAATATAGCTTTTTATTGTTGCAGTTGAAAGTTCCTTTTGTTTAGTACTTCCATCAGCTTTATCTTCAATAACAGATTGTACTGTATTGCTTGAAAAATAGTAATAGAGATATTTAGGAAGCACAAACTGTTTTAATGCCCGTATGACAGTAACATGGCTATCAGCAACGGCTATACCATACGGATTTAGACTGCTCCGATAAATAGCCATTCTGCCTAATGTGCCTAATCCCGTAGAGTTCCACATCAAATCACCATCTTGCAACAATCGTTCTTCGCTGTAGGACATCAATGTAGAAGGTTCTATAAATTGTGCTTTATCAATAGAAAATCCGCTCCATTGATTGCACTTTTGCGCTATAACAGGATATTTCCTTATTAGAGAATATTTTGGTGATTTCCCTCGTTGGATATAAGAACAAATATCATTAAGTCTTACCCAAGCCCAAGTTTCAGGTATTTCAAAAGGCATTTCATCGTCAATACAACACACTTCTTTTCCAATCTTCTCCCAATACTTGTTATCGTCACCTTTGAAAATGATAGAATCATTGAGTGCAGACTTTTTCAACTTGCCTTCATTCACAAGGCGCTTTTTCTCTTTACGAATCTCGGCAAGTAATTCTTCGGCTGTTCCTTCCTCAACAATTTGTGGAACAAGATGTCCCTGTATTGCCTCTTGTAAAATAGATTTTTTCAGTTGTTCCTTGACAGAGGTATTTAGTATGTTAAGTTCACTTTGCGCCTTGTCATACCTTATTATTAAGGGTTGCAAACTTTCAATTTGATTAACAATTCGCGCCTGTTCTGATATGGGAGGAACTGTAACCAAAATGGAATTCATCTTTTCCTGATTCATCTTTGGCTGTGCAGTCCCTGTTACATAATTCACAAGTGATATGGCGTTTATAAACAAAGCTATGTATGCCAGATTAAGTCCTCCGCATACATCAAGGACATGAGCATGATTATTTACCCAATATTTCCCTTTGGCTATAAATGCAATAGGAGTACTTCTGTTGATAAGGTTTGCGCCATCTTCTCCTATCAACAACAAGTCTTTGTCAAAAAGATATTTATCAACTTTATCAATTACTCCAGATGCCCCGTAGTAATCGTACACCTTTTTAAGAGTTTGCCGCTGGGCAACAGACAATGGGATCCTCTCGCTATCCCGATTTATCATTAAACTTCCAAACCTGCACCACTCCCACCCTTGTGGAATCTCAAACGGAATCTCCTCGTCAATGCACTTCACCTCCCCTGTGGCGAGAAACTTCTCATAATAGGAATTGTCCTCACCGCGATAGATAATGGATTCGTTCTTGTCTTTTTTGATTTTCTTCTCTTTGACCAACCGAGCCTTTTCCTCCCTAATCCGTTCAAGAAGTACTGATGCAGGTTCGTCATTCGGATCTTGCGGTACAAGTTTTCCCTGTATCGCCCATTGAAGTATGCTGTTTTTAAGTTGTTTTCCGTTCATTTATTTGCTGTATTGAAATGTGAAACGCTGTCTCACATATTTATCATTCGGGATATTCGTCAAGAATCTTGTCAAGTTGAGCCTGCAATTCTTCTCGCTTTGGGAGGTATAATTGGTATCTGGCAGCAAAAAGTTGATTCGTAATACCTTCGAGTGCATACTCCAACAGCAGCTCATCTTTCTTTGCGCCCAACACAATCCCGATAGGAGGATTATCATCATTCTGACATATCTCTGTCTTGAAATAGTTCAGGTAAAGATTCATCTGACCTATGTCTCCATGCTTGATCTCACCCCGTTTTAAGTCTATCAGAACATAACATTTCAATATGCAATGATAGAACACCAAGTCCACCTTGAGTCGTCTGCTTCCAATGTGCATCACAAACTGGCGCCCCACGAAGGCAAACCCCCGTCCGAGTTCCAGTAAGAACTTTTCCATATTGGCCTTCAGAGCTGCTTCCAATTCACCTTCCTTGTACTGTTTCTTCTGCGGAAGTCCGGCAAATTCCAAGACAAAAGGATCCCTAATAATATCCTGTGGAGTAAGCACCTGATGCCCCTCGTTTGCCAAAGCCAATACTCCTTTCTTATCCGTACTCAATGCAAGCCGCTGAAACAATGCACTTTTTATTTGCCGTTTCAGCTCCCGCACTTTCCAGCCTTGGCGTATGGATTCCGTGAAGTAGAACTTCATCTCCAAAGGGTCATCACATTTCAACAACTCGAAATAATGACTCCATGTCAATTTGTGAGACAGTGTCTCATTTTTTGGGAAAGCGAGATAGAGTTTACGCATATAGGTTAAATTGGACCGGCTGAACCCACGACCGCATCTTATTGTCAAGTCCTTTGATAGATTTACGAGAAGTTGCTTGCCGTATTCGGCCCGAGCCATCCCTTTTTGCTCAAATTCAACAATATATTGTCCTGTCTTCCAGTTCGCATCAAGAAGGTGTGCATTTACGGCTGTTATGGCATCGGCCTGAGCCTCCGTCCATAAATCCGTAATATGGTTGACAAGTTCACTGTACGCCGGATCGTTATATTGCACTATCGTTGTTTCTGTATTCATCTTCTTTTTCTTTTCTAATAGGTCACCTTTCTATTTCTATACCGAGAATTTTCTGTATCTCGGCCAAGGTCTTGTCTATCTCATGGTCAAGAGCCGCCCGTTTTTTGTAATAGTCAGCCAGCAGCTCGGCCGGAGGCAAAATTTCTTCATCTTCTTTCGGGAACTTGCATAAGTCGAAATTGCAGTCAGAACCAATCAGGTCTTCGACTGAATAGCAGCGAGCTTTCTCGTTCCCTTCCTCAATAATGATTTCCTTACGGTTATCCCACCATTCTTTGATAGGATTACAATGTTCCAAACGCATCGGTTTTGTTTTGGAGAAATGCTTGTATCCCTCCGGCATATCCAAACGATAGAACCATGTCTCTTTGGTAGAGTAACCGACAGGTGAATCTTCTGCCTTTTCATTATTGAAAAACAGAATATTCGTTGCTATGCTGGTGTAAGGCGAAAAAATGCTTCCTGGCAATCGAATGATTGTATGCAGATTAAAATCACGCAACAATTTTGTCTTTATGGCTATCTTGGTATTGTCCGCGCCAAACAGAAAGCCATCAGGAACAATAACGGCTGCTCTGCCGTTTTTCTTCAAGCGATACATGATAAGCACCATGAACAGGTCGGCAGTTTCACTGCTTCGCATGTCGGAAGGAAAATGAGACTTGACATCGGCTTTTTCGTTCCCACCATATGGAGGATTCATGAGTACGACATCAAATTTATCCTCTTCCGTATAGTTGAGAACATCTTTAGTCAGTGAGTTGTCATGAAATACCAATGGCTTATCTATGCCATGGAGCAAGAGATTTGTTACACACAGCATATAAGGGAATTGTTTCTTTTCGATACCAAATACAGATTGATTAAACTTCTCTCTGTCTTCAGCAGTAACCACTCGCTTGTCAAGTTCTCCAAGCCAACTGGTAATAAAGCCACCGGTTCCACAAGCAAAATCCGCCATCTTCTCCCCAATCTGCGGCTTAATTATTTCCGCCATAAATTCAGTTAAAGCTCTCGGCGTATAAAACTCGCCGGAAGATCCGGCGGACTGCATTTCCTTGAGTATGTTTTCGTAAATTTCACCGAAAGCATGACTTTCTTCATAGTCGGCAAGATTGAGATCGTCAATTACATTCAGAACCTGTCGGAGTTGTACCCCATCTTTCATATATTGGTTGGCATCTTCAAAAACAGTTCTTACGATTGCTTGCCGGATAGGTGTGTCGGGAGTAATCTCTATCTTCTTGAGTTTATCAAATACCACATTGTTGACAAATAATAGCAGGTCATCTCCCGTCAGGGCATGCCCGCTTCCATCATCGTGAGCCCAATTACGCCAACGGCATTCTTCAGGAATAATGGATTTATAATCATCCTCCATTTCCCAGTCATTCTCTTTCTCGTCATAAACTTTAAGAAAGAGCATCCATGCCATCTGCTCTATGCGCTGTGCATCACCATTGATACCGGCATCATTGCGCATTATATTGCGTATCCGTTTTACGAAATTCGACAAACTCATATTTTACTTTTCTTTTTATGCTACATTATATATCAGTTGAGTCAGATTGTTTACTGCATTAAGGTAACCTTGCTTGCCGCCAAACAGTCTGGCAATGTTTGCAGGGGAGCCAAATCTTCTGAATGGATCGTTTTTCAAAACCGAAAGATTCTCCAGTTCAGAAATACCCTCGTCCATATATTTGTCAAGCAGAGCTTCAAGCACGAGTCTGGCTTGCTCTCCATATTTACTAAAGACATCTCGTTTCTTTACTTGCTCTGCTCGTTCTCGTCTTGTCAAGGTCTTCTTTCCGTATGCAATATGACAGATAAAGTCAAAGTCATCCACATCATCCATATTCCGGTCATGCTTCAGAACCGCAAGGTCAATACCGGCTTCTTTAAGCATTTCCGCTATCTCGCTTTTCCTTTTTAGGGCATTCCACTTAGAGGTAAAGGTTTCTATTGTCGCATATGTGTCAATAATATTCTTCTTAGTATAATCTGTGATGCTTTCTGTACGAAGTAGTTTCCCGTTCGTATCATAAACGGAAACCACTTTATTGATTACTTTTACTTCACAACCATTTTTATCCACAATTGGTTTTGGTCGTGGCACCGGTGTCGGGCACTCACAAGGATTTTTGCCACAGACGGGACATACCGAAGGTGGAGTAGGTTTTGGACAGACACAAGGATTTTTGCCGCAAACAGAACATGGCTTCGGAGGATAATCTGGATCAATCTCTATCGGGCCATCCCAATCCGGATCAGCAAAAAGGCGTGTCACATTGCGAAAGTCCATTACTACAAAATGTGTTTTCCCTTCTTTTTCACGAATGCGGGTGCCTCGTCCTATAATCTGCTTGAACTCTGTCATTGAGCCGATCTGTTGGTCGAGGACTATGAGTTTGACCATTTTACAGTCAACACCAGTTGATAGTAATTTACTGGTCGTAGCTATTACCGGATATTTTGATGCAACAGAAATAAAATAATCCAGTTTCCCTTTGCCATATTCATCGCTGCCAGTAATGCGGACTACATAGTCGGGATTCTTTTTGCACATATCTGCATTGGCATTGACCAGTGCGATTCGCATTCTCTCCGCATGCGCCTCGTCAGCACAAAATACAATGGTTTTTGCCATACGATCTGTGCTTTTGAGATAGTTGGTTATTTCTTGTGCTACTTCCCGATGGCGATCTTCAATCACGATGTTATAGTCGTAGTCACTGTTGTTGTATATCCTGTCTTCGATTTCATTGCCGTAAATATCCTTTTGGCCTTTGATTGGTCTCCACTCATCCCCGATGTTTGTTGAAATATTTATGACTTTAAACGGAGCAAGGAAGCCATCTTCTATCCCGTTTTTCAAACTATATGTATAAACAGGCTCACCAAAATATCCAATGCTTGATTGATAACGTGTTTCTTTTGGCGTTGCAGTCATTCCGATGTGTGATGCAGAGGAAAAATAATCCAGTATGGTGCGCCAGTTGCTGTCATCTTTTGCACTTCCTCTATGACACTCGTCAATGATTACGAGATCAAAATAATCCGGATTAGGGAAAAGCTCTCGATAGTTTTTTGCATCATTTTGTCCGATAAGTTGCTGGTAAAGTGCAAAATACACTTGATGAGAAAGCAATTCCTTCAATTTGTCCTTGTCCTTGGAATAATCTATTTTATGGATTACTTTTTCCAAAGGCTTGAAATCTTGTTCAATGGATTGATCTACCAATATATTGCGGTCGGCCAGATAAAGAACTTTTTTCTTTAATCCACTCTTAAGCAGTCTCCAGACTATTTGAAACGCAGTGTATGTCTTACCTGTACCGGTAGCCATCACAAGTAAAATACGGTTTTGCCCTTTTGCAATGGCGTTGATAGTACGATTTATAGCATTAAGTTGATAATATCTTGGAGGGAAAATATTTTGTCCGCTACACAATGGCTGGTTAATGACAGCTTCCTCCTGTTCATTAAGCCCGTTTCCTTCGTTTATCTCTTTTTTATACCGTTCAATCAATTCTTCGCGGGTCGGAAATTCATCCATACCGAAACATCGTTCCTGTCCGGTTAGAAAATCATGCTCGGCAAAACCCTCTCCATTAGAACTGAACGCAAATTTGACATCGAGCATTTTTGCGTATTCCATCGCTTGTTGTAAACCATAGGAAACAGTATGCTTGGCATCCTTTGCTTCAATAATAGCGATTGGCGTAGCTTTATTCACATAAAGCACATAGTCAGCGAACTTTGGTTTTTCACGATGCACAATATTGCCATGCAAGCTGATTTTACCATCGGTAAATTTCACTTGTTGTTCCATGAAAATACTATCTTTTGTCCATCCCTTGCTTGTGATGGCTTCGTTGATATAGCGGAACTTTACATCTTCCTCTGATAATTCATGACTGATGCCCATGTTCATATAATATTTTATTATCGGAAGTTCAACTCATCAAAACTCGGAGTTCAATATTCGGTTATCTATATCATTGGCGTTCTTTCTCGTCAGTTATCAAATCTTTCAAATCTACTTGAAGTATCTTTGAAATCGCTAAAAGTGTTTCCAAATCCGGCTGGTACCTGTTGCAAGCGTAACTATTGATTGTACTGAAACTCTTGCCAACTTGTTTTGCAAGCCAAGTTTGTGATATACCTTTTTGCTCAAGAATATCTTTTATCCTGTTCAACTTCATACCACTCTGAATTTTGCTACAAAATTACGCTAAATTTTGCGATATTAGGGCACTTTCGACGAACAAAATTGCTTTCATGCAAAAGAACACACTTTTTGAACAGAAAAATGGGTTGATAGCATGTACTGTTTTCTTAGAAAAACTTATAAATCGCGGGAACTTTGCGGTATCAAATTACAACGAGTATTGAATGTATAATTTGATAATCAGAAAGATATAGAATGTTATTCGGTTCAAGCGTGGATATGGAGGAGGGGACAGCCTCTTTCGTAAAGGAACAGCTTCTCAGGGTGCCGCTGAGGCTCGGAGAGGATACCTTTTCGGTCGGGACAATCTCCAAGGAGAAGGGAAAGCGGTTGCTGCGCCTGATGAAGTCGTACCGGCAACTGATGAAGATATACGGCGTGAAACGCTACCGGGCGTGCGCTACCTCGGCTGTCCGCGATGCGGCCAACGGGCCGGAGCTTATCCGGGAGATAAGCCGCAAGACGGGAATAAAGATAGAAGTAATCGGCGGAGAAGAGGAGGCCCGTCTGATATACGACAACCATATTGAGGAGATGCTCGACAGGAGGTACGATTACCTGTACGTGGATGTGGGCGGCGGAAGTACCGAGATAAGTCTCATCAGCGGCGGGGTGTTGCAGAGCTCCCGGTCGTATGACATCGGGACGGTGCGCCTGCTCGAAGGGCGCGTGAAGGAGGAGTCCGTGGCCTCCCTGCGGAACGACATGCGGGAACTCGGAGCAGGGCATCCCGGTTTGCGTATCATCGGCTCGGGCGGCAATATCAACAAACTCTACCGCCTGGCCGCTGCCGGATGCAAGAATGGCATGGAACTTCCGGTGAGCGAACTCTCCGTTATCAACGGCGTACTCAAGTCGATGTCCTCCGAGGAGCGTGTGCGTGTCTTCAGGATGCGTCCCGACCGGGCCGACGTCATCACCTTCGCAGCGGATATCTTTCTGGAGATAGCCGGGCAGTGCGGCGCCTCGGTCATCCTCGTGCCGACCATAGGACTGGCCGACGGCATCATCGACAGCCTTTATGCCGAGGATGCGGAGCGGGCAGGCAGGCGTTGATTCGTTTTCCTGCCGTCGGTGGCGGCTTAGAATATTTCGCCGAGGATGCGGAGTGACTGCACCTTGTTGATGGCATCGAGGTGGTAGCCGAAGTAGTGCAGCATGTCCGAAAGAAAATCGGCCCGCTGCGTGCGTGACAGGCGCAGGGTGCCGAGCTCTTCCGCTTCTGCGGACATGAGCGTGGCCAGCAGGGCGGCGTTGGGGCGGTTGATGGCGACGGCATGTTCCGGGAAACCGGCAGTGAACGACCCTTCGACGATGTCGAACCAGTCCCCTTCGGTGTATTCATTGCCCGGATAGAATCCGAGAAAAGCGCTTAACTGGACGAGGAACCACAGGTGGAAGTTTGAGATTCCCTCTTCCATCTGGTCGAGCGCCATGACCGAGGCGCGGACGAAACCGAACAGCGGAGAGTTGGGTTCGACCTCCTTGATGAGCCTGTAAAGGACTTCGGCCATGAAGAGCGAAATGGTGCTTTTGCGGACGTCGAACGGGATATGCTGGAGGGGGTGCGACAGCCGGACGTCTTTCATACGGTCCATCTGCGACCGGTGCGAGGGGATGCCTTCGAATTCCAACAGGAACATGGGTTGCAGCAAGGCGGCCTTGTTTCCCTTTCCCTTGCCGCTTTTTACCCCTTGTACCAGGTAGTTCCGGCGACCGTAGGTGTCGGTCAGAATGTAGGCCACTACCGACGTATCGCCGTATTTTATCGTGTGCAGTACGATGCCGTGTGCTTTGTAAGAGTCCATCTGGAGGCGTCGAGTTCGGGTGTCCAAGCCTGTGAATGAGGCAAAATTACGAAATATAAAATCAGCAGGCCGAACTTTCGGCAGAATAAACCTATGATTTTTTTCTGTAATTTAATATGTTTGCAGAAGCGATTTAAAAATCTTTTCCTTATATTTGCATAAATATGTGACAGAAAATCCATGTGTTATGAGCAAAAAAACTGAAAGACTGGATGTTATAAGGAATCTGATAGATTCCGAGCAGATATCTTCACAGGAAGAGCTGTTGTCATGGCTGAAAAGGGTGGGCATCGATGCTACTCAGAGTACCCTTTCGCGCGATATGAAGGAGTTGCGGGCCATCAAGGTTCCCGATGCGGAGAAGGGCTATGTCTATCTGCTGCCCGAGACACTGCAGGGAGAACAGACCTCGGGCAAGGTCTCCTCATCGGTGACGGACAACATCAGGTACATCGAGTTTTCGGGCAATATGATTGTCATACGCACGAAGGCCGGTTATGCGAAAGCCGTGGGGGTGATGGTTGATAATGAAGATTACGACGATGTGTTGGGTACGCTTTCAGGCGATGATACCGTATTCGTACTGCTGGCCGAAGGGGTGAAGCCGCTCGATTTCCTGCCGTCGTTCGATTCGATACATCCCAATATCAAGACGCTTTACAATCCCGAAGGACGGAAAAAGAATAACGGTGCCATGCGCCGCCGTTTCTTCTGACCGAGGACGGGGTGGAATTCGGCCGCGGGGACAACGCACATGCGTTGTCCCCGCGGTGTTTTCGGACCCGAAGAAAAAGTTCCGAAAAAGCCTCGCGGGCGGGCGGTGGCTCCTCTTCGTTGGAAAAAGCAGACGGTTTCGCAGGAAGACAGGCGATTTTTACAGGTAGCGATACGGTGCAGATACTGTTGCATAATGCAATGAAAATTAATATCTTATATGTCGGTTCTGCGCCGGCCGGCTGCCGGGGAGGTGTGCGTTTTCCGCAGATTGAAGTATGCACAAGGAAGGTTTTGCACATAATTTGTTTATCTATCGGGAGAAAGGGTCGTTTCGTGCGGCCTGCCGAACTGCAGAACGGTTCGTACAAGATGATATTCACATTAAAATTACTGAGATGAAAAGAATTACGTTATTGTTGGCAGCGGTGGCCCTGTTGGTAGGGAGTGCCGCTACGGCGCAGGACCTCAGGCGTGAGGAGCGTACCATGAAACGGTACGGGCAGCAGGCCGAGAATGAGATGCGCAGAGAGATGCGCGGAGTACGCGCAGAGGAGAGGCGTGCGGAAAACGAGATGCGCAGGGAGATGCGCCGCGCGGAACGCCAGATGCAGCACATGCATGCGCCTGCCCGTCAGGCCGTGAAGGTCGTGTCGTACCGTTCTACCATGGTGGGTGACCTGACCGACCTGGATTTCATGATAAACTTCGACGGCGTCATGCTTGACCCGAACGAGGAGTTCGTAATTACACCCTATCTCGTCAAGGGCGAGAACATGCTATGGCTGGAGCCCGTCGTGATAGTGGGCGAGCGGCGTTACAAGGAGTTGGAACGCGGCGGGGAACTGAATGCCAATCCTTCCGGGCTGATGCCTTACGAAACGGTGGTGCAGTCGCGTCGGTACGTGCGCGAGATGCGTCGCGAGGCCCGGAAAAACGGTATGCAGTGGGCGCCCGATTCACCCAATACGGTGATGTACTCCGCTTCGTTTCCTTATGAGGCGTGGATGGACGGAGCCGAAATAAAGCTTGACCATGTCTATTCGAGGCGGAGCGTGATAGCCGAGTATCCCACGCTCGTGGGAACGCTTTACAATCCGATGCCCCCGCAGGTGATGTTCCTCGTTCCGGAAGTGGAGGTTGTCAAGGCCCGTTCGGAAACCATGACGGCCCGTATCGTGTTCCAGGTAAGCAAGACCACGATAGACATGAACATATTCGACAATGCTGCCGAGCTGGAGAATATATACAGGTTTACCGGCCGTCTTGCCGGTGACGACAAGGTGAAGGTCACGGGTATCCGGATGACGGGATATGCGTCGCCCGAAGGCTCCTACGACTTCAACGCGAAACTGTCGCTCGGGCGCGTGAATACCATTCGCGACCTTGTACAGAAGCGGTTCCCCGGTATCGCAAAGTCGCTTTATACCGTCGGCAATGTGCCGGAGGATTGGGACAGTGTGCGCCATTGGGTAGCTGCTTCCGATATCCGTTACCGGGATGAGGTGCTCGCCATTATCGACAACTACGCTCCCGATGCCCGTGATGCGAAGATACGTGCGCTTGACAAGGGCGCTACCTACAACATGCTGCTGCACGACGTCTATCCCGGTCTGCGCCGGACAGACTATACGATTGATTACACCGTGCTGCCTTTCACGGTAGAGGAGGGAAAGAAGGTCATTCGGACGAATCCCCAATACCTCAGCCTGAACGAACTGTACCAGATAGCCCTGTCGTATCCGCAGGATTCACCCGAGTACGAGGAGGTGTTCATGATAGCCCTGCGGTATTATCCGGACGACCCCGTAGCCAATAACAACATGGCGGCCATTGCGCTCCGCAAGAACGACCTCAAGGAGGCTCACAAGTATCTCGACAGGCTCGGCGACTTCGCCGGTGCACATAACAATATCGGTGTCTTGAAAGCCCTCGAAGGGGATTACCGTGCTGCCGAGGCGCACTTCCGCAAGGCCATCGAGCACGGCAGCAAGGAGGCGAAGTTCAACCTCGAAAACCTCACCTCGCTGCGCAGGCATTGATGCCGGGCCATTGTCCGGAGCGCCGCCCTTGCGGAAAGAGTGTTCCGGACCGCCAGCCGATACTATGGATGAAGGGACTGCCTTTTAAGGCAGTCCCTTTATCGTGTCGTCCGTGTATGGGGGAGCCGGCGGTTCCGTACGGAGTCTGCCGCCTGCTGCACACAGAGGAGGGGCGGAGAGCTTTCCTTTTTCCGATGTCGGTACGCCCTATCGGACAGGCTGCGGCGGAGAACTCTTACCAGAGTTGTTCGGGGTATTCGCCCGCATCCACCAGGGCGCGTATCTTCTCCACTACACCCGGCCGGTCGGCCGCATAGGTGACACCGAACCAGCTTGCGTCGGTATCGAGTACCTTTACCTTCGCCGCTCCGCAGCGGATGGCTTCATTGACGACGGTCGGAATGTAGAATTCGCTTTTCAGTTCGTGGCCGCGCTCCGCCAGAAAGCGTGCGAACAGCCGGGCGGAGAAATCCATGTAGTCGGGCGTGAAGCCCCACATGTTCATGGAGACCGGTGTTTCGGGAGCCAGCGCATGGTATTCGTCCTGTTCGTCGCGGAAGATGATGCCGCGGCCCTCCTGACGGCGTATTTCGGTGCGTTCCGTGACCGATGTAAGGAATCCGTCCGTATCGGTTTCACATACGCCGCGCGACACCGACCCGCTTTCGGAGAGGGTATTGCCGACCCGGTAGCCGACCATGCAGTATTGTCCGGTACCGTCGGTCCCGGCGAGGAACCGTGCGAGCACCTCAAAGCCATTGCGGCCGTAGAAGTCGTCGGCGTTTATCACGGCGAACGGTTCGCGTACCGTTCCGGCGGCCGTCAGTACGGCGTGTCCCGTACCCCACGGCTTTACTCTGTCGGCGGGCGGAACGAATCCGTCCGGCAGCGCATCTACCGATTGGAATACCACTTCGGTCGGAATGCGTCCTTCGTACTTGGCGAGTACCTTTTCGCGGAAATCCCGTTCGAAGTGGCGGCCTATGACGAAGACCACCTTTCCGAATCCTGCCCTCGCGGCATCGAAGACCGAGTAGTCCATGATGGTTTCGCCCGAAGGGCCCACCCCGTCGAGCTGTTTGAGGCCGCCGTACCGGGAACCCATGCCGGCCGCCATTATCAGTAGTGTCGGTTTCATGTGAATGCTTTTTTACCGGTGCAAAGATAATGGTTTGTCGGTGGTTCGCATAGGGAAACGGAGAGCCTCTGCCTTCTGTTCGCTCTTTTCGCCTTTGCTGCGGAGACTGTCGGCGGACTGGGGAACGGCGTTTCCTTCGTTCCCTACATCTTCGGCGGTATCCGCCGGATGTCCGGTCGTTCTCCGTGCCTTCCGGCACCCCGTTCCGTTTCCTCTGCGCGGATTAGAATACCCGTTTCAGTATCTCGCAGATGTTTCCCGAACGGCTCATGGTATAGAAATGGATGGCCGGTACACCCGCCGCCTTCAGCTCTTTGGCCTGTCCGACGCTCCATTCAATGCCCACCTCCTTGGCCTGTTCGTCGGTACGGCAACGCGACAGCTCCTCGGTGAGCGTTTCCGGCATATCGATGTGGAACGTCCGCGGGAGCATTTCGAGGTGTTTCAGCGACGAGACGGGTTTCAGTCCCGGTATTATCGGTACCGTAATACCTTCGGCGCGGCACCGCTCCACGAAGTCGAAGAAACGGGCGTTGTCGAAGAAGAGCTGCGTGACGATGTAGTCGGCCCCCGCGTCCACTTTTCGCTTCAGGTTCCGGATGTCCTGCGAGAGGTTGGGCGATTCGTAATGTTTTTCCGGATAACCGGCGACCCCGATGCAGAAGTGGGTGGGGATGGGGTTCTGCTGGAGTTCGTCGAGGTAGACGCCCCGGTTCATGTCGCTGATTTGCCGCACGAGGTCGGAACAGTAGGCGTGTCCTCCTCTGGTGGGGGTGAAGAAGCGTTCGCCCGGAGCGGGGTCGCCCCGCAGCGCCATCACGTTGTCGATGTCGAGGAAGTTGAGGTCTATCAGGATATTCTCTATCGTATGGCGGTCGAGGCCGCCGCAGACCAGATGGGGAACCACCTCCACGTCGTAACGTTTCATGATGGCCGCCGCCAGTGCCACCGTTCCGGGGCGTTTCGTGACCGTGATGCGCTCCAGTGTTCCGTCCGGCCGCTGGCGTATCACCTCCTCGTCGCGGTGGTAGGTAAGATTGATGAAGGAGGGCGAGAACTCCATGAGCGGTTCAATGGCGTTGTAGACCTTCCCGATGTCGCCGCCCTTCAGCGGCGGCAGGAGCTCGAACGAGATGAGCGTCCTGTCCGATGCTGCCAATATCTCTTTTACTTTCATTGTGCCGTGTTTGCGTGCCGTTCCGTGCGGGCGCAGGTACAGGGATATTCACCGGAAACCGCGGCCGGTTTCCGTATCCTTCTGTCCTGCGTTCGCTTTCGGAACGGTTCCCTTATCTTATCGTATCAGGGGTTGTTTCCATATTTTGAGTCCGTATTCGCCGCAGATGCCGAACATGTCGTCCTTGATGCAGATGGCTCCCGAAATGGCGGGGATTTTCCGTATCTCGGCGATTACGTTGTTGATGTCCTGTTTGGTGTGTATCTTGTTGGCGAAGGCGGTCGCGTAGCTGTCGGCCAGTGCTGCGTCGCTGCAGACTATCATCACGGCATCGGCCATTCCGAAACTGAGTGATGGCCCGACCGTGCCGGAAGATGTGCAGATGCTGATTCTTCCTCCCTCCGGAATGAAGATGCCGACCTTCTCCGAGAGCGGCGACTGTCCCGCGAATACGGGTATGTCCATCCCCTCGACAATGTCGGCGTAGATATCGCCGCCGTTTTCGACGATGACTTCCCGGCAGTCGTACTCCGTCTTGAGGCGTCGGCCGATGTACTCCGCTATCGCTCCTGCAACGGCGG
>ENA-OOZX01000965-OOZX01000965.1-human-gut-metagenome-genome-assembly--contig:-NODE-965-length-21131-cov-5.993737_pt1 | contig 21131 bp, 14 predicted proteins | sample MGYA00241048_ERZ501412 | MGnify/ENA primary metagenome ERZ501412 (study PRJEB25962, sample SAMEA2042518) | human gut metagenome | biome: human gut; feature: human-associated habitat; material: faeces... | reverse complement strand
TTAAATAGGCGGTCTGCCGTATATCTTTGATCTCATGGAAGGGAGTTCCGGCTTGTAACCGACTGACCAGTTCTTTCAGGGGAAGTTCTCCCATGCCGTATATCAGTAAATCCGCCGGGCTGTCTTTCAGGATTCCGGGGAGCAGCTTGTCCTGCCAGTAATCGTAATGCGTGACTCGGCGCAGGGAAGCCTCTATACCTCCTAATACGACGGGAACATCCGGGTAGCTTTCTTTCAGTATCTTCGTGTAAACGATGCTGGGATAATCCGGGCGCATGCCGGCACGACGGTCCGGAGTATAAGCGTCGTCACTGCGTAGGCGTTTGTTGGCCGTATAGTGATTGATCATCGAATCCATCGCTCCGGCAGAAACTCCGAAGAACAGGCGAGGGGCTCCTAACTTCTTGAAATCCCGGTAGTCTCCACGCCAGTCCGGTTGCGGAACGATTGCTACACGCAGTCCCATCGCTTCGAGTGTCCGCCCGATGACGGCGGCTCCGAATGAAGGATGGTCCACATATGCGTCACCGCTGAAAAGTATCACATCTATATAGTCCCATTCGCGGGCTTCAACTTCTTTCTTTGTTGTAGGCAGCCATGCCTCCGGTTTGAATGTTCTCATGACTGCAAAGATACAAATTATATTCTGTCTGTCATGACAGGCTCAAGTTATAACTTTTGCTTATGGGTGATAGGAATTAATGATGTACAAGGGGTATGGAAATCTTTTACCTTTGCAAATAAAAGAAAAAATAAAGTTTGCAAGCGAACTTTATAGTAGCCGGAAATGTTTTAATAGAAAACATATCATTAAAAAACAATACAATATGAAAACATTGACAGACGAAAAGCTCACGATCGTAGGGGCAGCAGGTATGATTGGTTCGAATATGGCTCAGACAGCCATCATGATGGGACTTACTTCTAATATTTGTTTGTATGACCCGTACGCTCCTGGTTTGGAAGGGGTGGCTGAAGAGTTGTTCCATTGCGGTTTCGAAGGTGTTAATATCACTTTTACTTCCGATATCAAAGAAGCGTTGACTGGTGCTAAATATATCGTAAACTCCGGTGGGGCTGCCCGTAAGGCAGGAATGACCCGTGAAGACTTGCTGAAAGGAAATGCCGCTATCGCCGAAGAATTCGGTAAGAACGTAAAGGCTTATTGTCCGGATGTCAAGCATATCGTAGTTATTTTCAATCCGGCCGATATCACCGGTTTGATCACACTGTTGTATTCAGGTTTGAAACCTTCGCAGGTGACGACTTTGGCTGCTTTGGACTCTACCCGCCTGCGTAGCGAACTGGCTAAACATTTCGGCGTATCTATGGATGTTGTAGAGAACTGCCGTACATACGGCGGCCATGGCGAACAAATGGCTGTTTACGCTTCTACTGCGAAAGTGGAAGGCAAACCGTTGGCTGGCATGATCGGCACGGATGCCTTGACTAAAGACCGGTGGGCTGAAATCCAGACGAAGGTGACGAAAGGTGGCGCCAATATTATTGCTTTGCGCGGCCGTTCTTCTTTCCAAAGCCCCGCCTATCTTTCTATCGAGATGATTGCTGCGGCAATGGGTGGAAATCCTTTCACGTGGCCGGCTGGTGTTTATTTGTCTGACGGGAAATTCAACCACATACTTATGGCGATGGAGACAATTCTCGATCGTTCGGGAGTACATTACAACCCGGTTTATGGTACGCCGGAAGAAGATAAAGAATTGGAGCGCAGTTATAAGCATTTGTGCGATTTGCGTGATGAGGTGATAGCGATGGGAATCATTCCCCCGGTTTCGGAATGGAATAAACTGAATAAAAATATCGAATAAACAGCGTTGTCGAACCTGTGGAATCCTGTTATAAAAATAGCGGCTTCTCGTAAAAAGCCGCTATTTTTATCTTTATATTATACGGGAACCGGTAAATCAACGTCCGAAGTTAAATATGTCGGAGTGTATATGCTCCCGATCCATAATGACTTTCAACTCTTCCACTTTATCGGGATAAGTATTAGCTAAATTATTGTCTTCATGCGGGTCTTCGGCAATGTTGTACAACTCATGAGTCGGGTTTCCGTTTTTGATATTTTGTCGAATCAGTTTCCAATCTCCGGCTCTTACGGCTTGGCGACCGTTTTCCTCGTGGAACTCCCAATACAAGAAGTCATGTTGCCGTTGTTCCCCCTTTCCGGTCAGAGTAGGGAGTATAGACAACCCGTCCATCGCCTCTTCGCGCCAATTCGTATCTTCACCCAACAATTCTACGAAAGTAGGCATCATATCCCAGCCGGCTGCCATCAAGTCGCTTATAGAGCCGGCTTCGATAGTCCCCGGCCAATAGGCGATATAAGGCACGCGCATACCGCCCTCGTACAAAGCTCGTTTCAATCCTCTCAGTCGTTCCTCTGTGTTGAAGAAAGTCGGATCTGCTCCTCCCTCGTTATGAGGGCCGTTATCGCTCGTGAATATAAATAAAGTCTTTTCGGAGATACCCAGCTCTTCCAGTTTATCGATGATTTGTCCCACATACGTGTCCAATCGGGTAATCATAGCCGCAAATTGTGCGCGGGGATTAGTTGCTGTACCATAATCTCCGTTGTCGTACCACGGGTGGGGCTCTTGAAATTTACCTTTATACATATCGACGATACTGTCTTGCGGCTGACACAGTTCGGCATGGGGAATCGTATATGTGAAATAACCGAAAAATGCCTTGTCCTTATTGTCTTCGATGAATTTCATTGCATGTTCGTGTATGGCATCTTGCGAATAACGTCCGTTTTGATACTCTTTTTCTTGGTTATTCCACAAATACTCCGGGTAGTAAGAGTGCGCTTTGCGCTGACAGTTGTATCCGTAAAATACGTCGAATCCCATATTGTTAGCTTCTCCGCCCGAACCGGGATAACCCATACCCCATTTACCGAAACAACCTGTCACATATCCGTTTTGTTGAAACAGATGTCCCAACGTTTCTACGTTCGGGTCGAGTGGCTCTTGTCCTTCGGGTTGTATTTCTTTATTTCCCCGTATTTTGGTATGTCCGGTGTGTTGCCCGGTCATCAACGAAGCTCTTGATGGAGCGCTTACGGCTGTACTTGCATAAAATTGAGTGAAACTCATGCCTTTATTTACGAGCCTGTTCAGATTGGGAGTCGATATCATTTGTTGGCCGTAGGCCTCTATATCGCTGTATCCCATGTCGTCGCAAAGCAAGTAAATGACATTGGGGCGTTCTGTTGTGGCGACAGCATCTCTCTCTTGGGCGAAGCACAAACCCGAAGTAAGGAGCAGGCTGCTTGCAGGGTATATAAATTTATTGGTATTCATACGTTTTATAAAGGTGTTTAAAGTTTGCTATCGAGAAGTTTGAGTGTGGTCGTTTTCCCGTTTTCCGGTTCGATGACTAAGACGATAAATCTTTCGGGATATTTCAATTCCCCTTCGAAGACGGTATCGGCAGAAAAGTAATTTCCTAACAGTTGGCCGGAGAGGCTCACTGCTTTGATCGTGTTGCGTCCGTCCAGTCCGGTTATGCTCAGTCGTCCGTCGTAGAGGTGGGCTTTGGGTGCTACGCTTCTGTCTCCGTTTTCAATTCCTGTGGGGGTTTTTAAAGGCACTCGATAAAAATACCACCCCGAACCTGTTCCTATACCGGCGTTGTATAGAACGACTCCCCATGTACCGTCTTGGGCGTTTAACAGATAGGAATTGTCGCCTTCGTACTTGATAGAGTAGCTCCCGTTTTCATGACCGCTGGATTCGATTGTGAATTGACTCCCGAGAGTAGAAGCGGTAAAATATTCTTTTTCTAAGACTTTCGACCCGGATATTTGCAAGTTCGTCCCTTTGTTTACGATATATACCCGATTATTTCCGGCATCTTCCAACCGCCAGAGAAATTTGTCTGTTTGGTTCGCCGGTTTTTCCACCCTCAGTGCGGTGGAATAATCCCCACCTGTGTTCGTATCATAGGCGATATATCTCTCTCTTCGGTTGGCGTCGGTGTGAGCATTCATGATTTGATACCAAATCGGGCCTTCGGCCGTGCTTATTTCGGGGGTGGCTAATACGGGAACAGCGGCTTCGAATACGGCTATCAGGCTCGTACTTTTCGTTACGGTAAATGTGTAGACCGATTCTTCACTCACGATTTCGTTTCCCTCTTGCCAACCTTTGAATTCTATGGCAGACTCCGAATTTTCATTGATAATAGCTTTTACGGTGACTTGTGTCCCTATTTCGTAACGGCCGGCGTCGTTTGCCGGTGTTTCGATAATGGCAGTTCCCAGTTCGTCGTTGTTCGATGATACGCTTATAAAGCGGTCGGTTCTATCCGATGCTTCCAAAACATACACTACGAAATCATATACCCGTCCGCTAATCGAGGCATCGGCCGAGGAGGGGGTTGTCGATTCGATTCTTATGCGTATGCGAGTTTTTCCGAGTTCTGCGTTTTCGGGTATCGCTATGGTCTGTACGAAACTTTTGGTGGAGGCTGCTACTTGGGCGGGTCGTGATTCCTTTTCGAATACACCGTCGCGGTTCCAGTCGGTGTAAGTCGAGAGGGTATAGTTCGACGGATCGACGGTCATAGTCGCATTGAACTCGAAAGTTTCGCCCGCGATCAATAAGGAAGTCTCTTTCGACACTATGGCGAAATAACTGCCGGGAGAGTTCGGTTTTGCATATCCCAACGGGTAGATGACTGCATCGCCCGAGGTCGTTGCCGAAGAGATATAGCCTCCGTTGGCAGATCCGGCCGGCATTTGGTATACGGGGCTTTTTTCGCTGATACGCCCCAGCCGTATCATGGTTTCGAAAGGGTTCGATGAAATGTAGTCGTTACTCGAATCGTCGGCGGCTATTGCCGGTATTGTCATTGTAGCAACGGTGGCCGCTGCCAGAAATTTAAAGAATATATTCATGTCTTATCTATTGGATATAAATACAAAAGCATAGGACAATATAATTTTATCCTATGCTTTTATATCAGAGTTATTTAATGAATTTGATCATTTCTCCGCCTACATTTGCGATATACACACCTTTTTCGAGGGCCGATACAGAGATTTCTGTTGCATTGTTTACTTGCAAGACAATCTGTCCCGACAAATTATAAACGGTGGTTTGGGTGGGATTGGGGGAAATCAAGAGTCCGGCGTGAGCATCGTAATAAACCTTACCGGAAGCTATTCCTTTGATTCCCGATGCCGGAGAGATGGCGATTTCGAAATCATAGGCAATACCGTTTCTTATCTCGTTATAGAATTCGGTAAAGACTTTCGAGGGCCAGTCGTTGGACCAGGGATCGGGCCCCATGTAAACGACGCGCATGCGATAGGTTCCGGGAGCGGTTTCGGCCGGAACGGTTATCGTTCTGTCCCAACCTTCTGTAACATTGCCGTCAGGATCGTCGAAAGTATTGTCGCCTGAGTTATTGCCTACGGCAGCGTAAATCTCGTTTTCGCCGCTGAATTCTTTATCGTTGTTCCAGTCTATGTAGAGTGTTTGGTAAGACCAGATGATTTCAGGCTCGCATACGATGTCTCTATATCCGTTGTTATAGGTGATATCCTCGTTATACTGCTTGAAATTCATGGAGAAGTTTTCAACACCCTCTTCGAGGCGGATCGGATTTTCGGTCTTGTCGATAACAGCTCCTTCTACTTGTGGTGTATGTAGTTTTTTATATTCGGTGAAGGGGAGTTCTTCTTGGGTTGCGCAGGTAAACAGAGTCTCGGTTTTATCGCCTGCGGTATAAGAAACAGAGCCTAAATAACGGTTCTGTTGATTAAGGTCCGTGACGTAGAAACGGGTCATGATGGGATAATCCTTTTCGACGAATTCGGCGACGAGAGTTTTATCTTCTGTTCCTTCGTAAGAATAAGTGTGTCTGTAACTTATAACAGTTTCAGTTCCCTCTTCCACCCATCTGTAAAACATATAGTTGTCGGCTGCGGTCGCTTTTACGATAAGAGCTTCCGTTTCAGGAACCTCTACACTTGTCGACTCTTTTCCTTCTATGGATACCGATCCTTTTGCCGAGTCTGCCGATTTTACTGAGACGGTTTTGGTAGCCGTTGGAGGGGTGTATTGAGCCGGATAGAAAAACCAGCCCGAGGCTTGGTGTGTTCCCATTTCATAAACGGTTACACCGTAATCCCATGACGTATCTGCGGCGTTCAGATAAGCGGCTCCCGAAATCCCAGTGTAATCCAGACAGTATTGTTTATCGGCACACTGCTGTTGTCCTGTGGAAGCAGATGTGGCCAGTACCCAAACAGCACCCTCGTCTGCACTCATCTCTAACATCGTATTGTTGATAGCGGTAGCTTCTACTGGAACAACAATGCGCATACCGCTCGAATGAACCAGTACGCAGTAATTGTCGCCTCCGTCCGCTTTTTCCAAACGCCAGATGTAAGCAGCATCGGTTGGCGGTGTGGTTAGCTGGTCGGTACATAAATTCGAACCGTCCCATTTCATAAATCGGTTTTGTCGATCGGAAGCCGTGAGGTGGGACGACATCATTATATACCATTTGGGGGATTCCGCTGTGCTTATTTCGGGTTCGACAACCCCTGAAATAGGAGTAACCTGTGCTACGGATAGATTTGAAACAAGTAGACCTGCTAAAAGCAGTAACGGATTAAATAAAGATTTTTTCATACATAAAGTGTTTTTAATGGGTAATTAAATGTGTTTGTTTATTTTTTAATGATATTAGTAACGAACGGTTGTCTTTTATATAATTTTATTATGGGTTATTTCTAACGGTATGTAATCGCTTATATATTTTATAACTAATATGAAGGTTTAATCCCTAGTGAGAAAATTGGTTTTTTATGATTTACCTCATAAATAGTAATATTATACTATAATTAATTATATATTTATAAGGTGAATTTCTCCCATCGACTGCTAAAAGTATTACTATATTGGAGGGGGAAGTCTGAGTGAATACCCTCGTAGAGGTTCTCGAATGTCGCTTGAAAAAAATTAAAACAGTTTCTAAATATTTCGTATTGGATTATTTCTTAAAAAAGTTGTAAATTGCAGCGAATTTTAAATTTCAGGTTATGAAAAGATATTTGGTCACCGGTGCGGCCGGATTTATTGGGGCGAACTTTTTGAAATATTTGTTGAAAAAGTACGAAGAAGATATATATGTGGTCGTTTTAGACAAACTTACGTATGCCGGGAATCTGGGTACTATTAAAGACGAAATAGCCGATTCGAGAGTGCGGTTCGTGAAGGGGGACATACGCAATGCTGAATTGGTAGCGAACATTTTTGCCGAAACCGATATAGATTATGTGGTCAATTTTGCGGCCGAATCGCACGTAGACCGCAGTATAGCCAATCCGCAGCTCTTCTTGGAAACGAATATATTGGGCACGCAGAATATGCTCGATTGCGCCCGCAAGGCTTGGTATAAGGGAAAAGATTCCGAAGGGAAGCCTCTCTATGCCGAGGGAAAGAAATTCTTGCAAGTATCGACCGACGAGGTCTACGGCTCGTTGTCTAAGGATTATATCGACCCGCAGCCGTTGGAAATTACCGATGCCGATGTGCGCAAAGTGGTGACCGGACGTACCGACCTGCATACTTATGGCAAGCGGTTCTTTACGGAGACGACACCGCTCGATCCCCGTTCTCCTTATTCGGCTTCGAAGACGAGTGCCGATATGTTCGTGAGGGCTTACCACGAAACCTACGGCATGCCGGTGAATATTACCCGGTGTTCCAACAATTACGGTCCCTATCATTTCCCGGAAAAATTGATACCTCTGATTATCAAGAATATATTGGCCGGTCAGAAACTCCCGGTCTATGGTAAGGGCGACAATGTGCGCGACTGGCTCTATGTGGAAGACCACGCTAAGGCTATCGATGCCGTATTGGAACGCGGCCGTATCGGCGAAGTCTATAATGTGGGCGGATTCAACGAAGAACAGAATATCAATATCGTGAAGCTCATCATCGGTATTATTGCCCGTATCATGCGGGAAGAACCGGAATATCGTAGGGTATTGAAGACCGATGTGAAGAATATTAACGAGGATTTGATTACTTTCGTGGGCGACCGTCCGGGGCACGACATGCGTTATGCCATCGATCCGTCGAAGATTGCCCGTGAATTGGGCTGGTATCCCGAGACCCCCTTTACCGTGGGGATAGAGAAAACTGTGCGTTGGTATCTCGATCATCAAGATTGGGTGGACGAAGTAGTCAGCGGCGATTACCAGAAATATTACGAACAAATGTATGGCAATCGTTGATTGCCCTAATAAGATACGAACGATGAAAGGCATAGTATTGGCCGGAGGCTCCGGCACGAGATTGTATCCCATTACTCGGGGAGTATCGAAGCAGATGCTTCCGGTGTATGACAAACCTATGATTTATTACCCCATATCGGTATTGATGTTGTCTGGTATTCGTGAGATACTTATTATCAGCACTCCTACCGATTTGCCCGGATTCAAGAGATTGTTGGGAGACGGCGGACAGTTCGGCGTGCGTTTCGAGTATGCCGAGCAGCCATCGCCCGATGGACTGGCGCAGGCGTTTATCATCGGGGAGAAGTTTGTGGGGAACGACACCGTGTGCTTGGTGTTGGGCGACAACATCTTTTACGGGCAGAGCTTTACCCGCATGCTGAGACAGGCCGTTGCCGATGCCGATAAAGGAATGGCGACGGTGTTCGGTTACCGGGTGGGGGATCCCGAACGTTACGGTGTAGTCGAGTTCGACGAAAGTGGACGGGCGATTAGTATCGAGGAGAAACCGGTAAAGCCTCGTTCCAACTATGCCGTGGTCGGTCTTTATTTTTACCCTAATCGGGTCGTGGAGGTTGCCAAGCAGGTGAAACCATCGGCACGGGGAGAATTGGAAATAACCTCGGTGAATCAGGTCTTTCTCCAATCGCAGGCTCTTGGCGTACAGTTGATGGGACGAGGTTTCGCTTGGCTCGATACCGGTACGCATGAATCGCTGTACGAGGCATCGAACTTTATCGAGACCATCGAACACCGACAAGGACTGAAAGTGGCCTCTTTGGAAGAAATCGCTTATCGCATGGGGTGGATCGACAAGGAACATTTGCTCGGACTCGCCGAGCCGATGAAGAAAAACCAGTATGGGCAATATTTGATAAGACTGGCGAACGATGAGCTTTGACCGGGTGAGATGGATCGAGTTGCCCAAAGTGGCAGACAAGCGGGGAAACCTGTCGTTCATCGAGAGTGCACGGCATATTCCGTTCGAGATAGCGCGTACTTACTGGCTGTACGATGTGCCGGGTGACGAGCATCGCAACGGCCACGCTTTCAAAGAACAGGAGGAGTTTATCGTAGCCTTGTCGGGCAGCTTCGACATCGTGTTGAATGACGGCACGGAGACCCGGCGCTATCACATGGCACGTTCGTATTATGGTTTGTATGTGCCCCGCATGATGTGGCGCGAGCTGGATAACTTCTCGACCAATTCGCTGGCGTTGGTATTGTCGTCGACCTTGTACGATGCCGGCGATTATATAGAAGATTTTGAAGAGTACCGCACTTTATTGAAAGGAAGGAATGATGAGTAAAAGAGCTTCGGTGGACGATTGCCGACTGATACGATTGCCCAAGCACGAGCGAGAGAATGGAAACATCACTGTGGTGGAGAATGACATCGACCTGCCGTTTGCCGTGAAACGGGTGTACTATCTGTATGATGTGCCGGGCGGAGAGGAACGGGGCGGTCATTCACACAAGCAACTTTACCAGTTGTTGGTGGCGGCCGGTGGATCGTTCGATGTAATTCTCGACGACGGCATCTCCACCCGTACGGTGACTTTGAACCGACCCTCCTACGGGCTGCTTATCGTGCCGGGTATCTGGCGGGTACTCAATAATTTCTCGTCGGGGTCGGTCTGTTTGGTGCTGACTTCCGATTATTACGAAGAGTCGGATTATATTCGCGATTATCAAGAGTTTAAAGAAATTAGCCGATAGATGAAATATCCCCAATTATCCCTACGAGAAACCAATGCTCCTTATATGGAGGAGATGAAGACCGCCGCCGCCGAAGTTATCGAGGGCGGGTGGTATATCCGGGGGAAGTACGTGTCCCGGTTGGAAGAGCAATTATGTGCATATCTGGGTTGTCGCTATGCGATAGCTACGGGAAACGGGTTGGATGCCTTGCGTTTAATGTTACGTGCATACATCGAGATGGGTGTCATGCAGCCGGGCGACGAGGTGATCGTGCCCTCGAATACCTATGTGGCTTCGGTTCTCGCCATTACCGACAACGGGCTCGTACCTGTGTTCGTCGAGCCGTCGATACACACATACAATCTCGATACTTCTTTGGTGGAGCGGGCTGTAACCGCTCGCACGCGGGCGATTATGGTCGTCCATCTGTACGGTCGGGTTTGTTGGGACGAATGTCTGAAAGACGTAGCTGCCCGTTACGGGTTGAAAATTGTAGAGGATAACGCTCAGGCTTTCGGTGCGGTTTCGCCGGTGGCGGGATTGCAGGGCTCGTTTCATACCGGAGCTTTGGGCAATGCCGCCGGATTGAGTTTCTATCCGACCAAAAATTTGGGCGCATTGGGTGATGCGGGGGCAGTGACGACCAATGACGGGGAACTGGCCGGAGTGGTCCGAGCATTGGGTAATTACGGCTCGGCAGAGCGGTATGTGAATCTTTATAAGGGGGTGAACAGCCGCATGGACGATTTGCAAGCTGCATTCTTATCGGTGAAATTGAAATATCTCGATGAGGATAATCGCCGTAGGGTCGCTGTCGCAAAGGCATATTCCGAACATATACATGGCAAGGAAATCGTACTTCCCGAACCGGGAGGTGAGGGAGAACACATTTGGCATCAGTATGTCGTACGATGTTCCGAGCGGGACCGGCTGAAAAACTATTTGGAATCGGAAGGGGTGGGCACTCTCATTCATTATCCCATACCTCCACACAAACAACAGTGTTATCGAGAATACAATCGATTGCCTCTGCCTATTGCCGAACAGCTTGCCGATGAGGTATTGAGCCTGCCGATGTCGGCCTATCTAAACAAATCCGATGTGCTTGAAATTGCAAGAATCATCAATCGGTTTTCTTAAACTTTTTGTTTTTAATCACTCTTCGAAGCAATGGAACAGAGAGATAAAAACTCCTTTTCGTTTGAACCGGATACTAAATTTCCAACATTCTTTTTTCTCTGTCCAGATCTTTTGCATTCAGTAATGGAGAAGGGACATTGCATGTTTTGATGTAGTCTCCCGGCTGGCAAGTATAATCGTAATAAGGACGTATCTCGTCGGTTAATTCTTCGGGTGATACGAGGCGACCTTTTAAAAGCAGGAAATCGTCGATGTTAGTACTGTCGGAATGCTTGATGAAAAGGATGCGCCGTGCAATAGGATTGCGGTTATAATCTAAACATAGATAGAGACCTTTCAGCATATGGGGAAAATCATACATAGGTAATTGTAGATAAATGGTAAATAGAGCCATTTGCGGCATTTCCCGTTCATTGAACATAATGTAGGCATTTTGATGATTGCTGAACATACCTATGCCGCAATGAGTCGTATTATATGTGTTCATGTGCATTACTCTTACGTAAGAGTTGTTTTCGGAAGCAGAGATTAGATAAGGTTCTACTTTCAATGAATGCGATGAGGACGATAGACTGTAACTGATATAGATTCCGCTGTAATTATATACCTCTTGCACCGAGTTTTGCATTTCTTCGGTTAGCATGTTTAAAAAAGGATTTGCTTTTTCTTCTGCACCGGTATTGGGTTCCAATCGGAAAAGTTGTGTTTTCAGTTCTTGTAAATTGCCTAACAACCTCTTTTTTGATATATTGTTCACTTGTGAAAGGGCATAATCCAATGCATCTTCTTCATTTTCTCCTTTATTGATACCACTCAAATAGGTGGGTAATACGCTGGAATATAAAGAAGATAATACGCTGGCTGCCATGTTGGTATAGTCGGCGATTTCCTTCATTTTTACGCCTTGATTCCGTAAATACTCTATTCGCTTATATATGTCAAGCAAATCGTTCATAAGCATTGAAATTTCTATCGAACCTTAAAATAATTATACAAAGAAACTAAACTTCTATTATGTTTTCATTGCATAAATATTTCATTAATGTTACGTTATAAAACTCTGAAAATATGGTGTTTATAAATAATAAAAATTCATTTTTAGGCTTTTGAAGTTGCATTACATTTGTCGACGAAATCAAGAATATAAGAGATCTGATGAATATAAATGGACTAAAAAAAGGTATTTCTTCTAACCGAAAGTTATCCGATGTACTTTTTATCTTTTGGGCAGGCGGTGCGGCTTTGTTGTCTTATTCGTTAGTATATGCTTTACGTAAACCGTTTACGGCGGCAACATTCGATGGACTCGATTTTTTTGGCATGGACTATAAAACCGTAACAAGCATTGTACAGATTTTTGGTTACTTTCTATCGAAATTAATAGGTATTAAGGTAATTTCGGAATTGAAAAAAGAAAACCGGTTACGATTTATCATTTTGTCGGTAGCCGTTGCCGAATTATCTCTTGTGTTGTTTGGTTTGCTTCCCCGGCCGTTCAATGTATTTGCTCTCTTTTTTAATGGACTCTCATTGGGTTGCATGTGGGGTGTGATATTCAGTTTTTTGGAAGGTCGCCGTGTCACCGACCTGTTGGCCAGTCTTATGGGATTGAGTATCGCTATTAGTTCGGGTACGGCAAAATCCATTGGTTTGTTTGTTATGGAAAATCTGCATATTAGTGAGTTTTGGATGCCTGCTTTCATTGGTGCTTTTGCTTTTCCTTTGTTATCGTTATTGGGTTGGTTGATGACACGTCTTCCTCAACCGACAGAGGAAGACAAAAAGTTACGAACCGAGCGAGTGACGTTGAACCGGGAGGGGCGCATGCATATTTTCAAAAGTTTTATGCCGGTATTGTTACTGCTATTTTTCGCGAACTTGTTTATCACTATTTTACAGGATATCAAAGAAGATTTTTTAGTAAAGATCATTAATGTGGAGGCTAGCGGTTTATCTTCGTGGGCTTTTGCCAAAATAGATGCGATTGTAACACTTGTTATTCTTTTCGTTTTTGGCATAATGTCATTGATAAAGAACGATATGAAAGTATTGTGTGCACTGCTTGTATTAGTTACTTGCGGTACATTGACACTTAGTTTCATAGCCTTCAATTACAATACGCTCGAATTGTCTACCACTACATGGCTGTTCCTGCAAAGTTTGTCCCTTTATACGGTATATCTCAGTTTTCAAACGCTCTTTTTCGAACGTTTCATCGCTTGTTTCCGTATTAGAGGAAACGTAGGTTTTTTTATTATAACACTTGACTTTATCGGTTATATGGGTACGGTATTGAAAGAGTGTTTTAAGCCGAATATCGATTGGTTGCATTTCTATAATCTGATGTCGGGATATGTAGGAGTTACTTGTGCTATGGCGTTTATGGGGGCACTCGTCTATTTGCTGGCACGTTATCGCCGTGAACGTACAGTTTGTGTTGGAAAGAACAGATTATTTATTACGCAAAACTGTTTCGGACTATCACCTAAGATTGCGAATACTCAACAGGTAAAATAAATAAAAACAATCATAAATCACTAAGAATCATGAAGAAAGTAGAGTGTATTATCATGGATTGGGCAGGGACCTCCGTCGATTATGGTTGCATGGCTCCCGTTGCTGCTTTTGTCGAAAGTTTCAAAAATATTGGTTTGGAGGTCACCCCGGAAGAAACGCGGGCATTTATGGGGTTGACGAAAATAGAAGAAATTCGAGCTTTATTTGCGATAGAACGAGTGGCCGAGGATTTTCGCTTGAAGTTTGGACGAGATTATGACGACAGTGATGTACAAGGTCGTTATAATGATTTTCAGCGTGTATTGTTTGCTACTTTGGAAGATTATTCGGAACCTATTCCCGGCATCGTCGAAACCATTATGCAGTTGCGGAGTCAGGGCATCAAGGTTGGTTCGACAACCGGATATACCCAAGCGATGATGGACGTGGTAGTCCCTGCTGCGGCTCGGAAAGGTTATGTGATAGACAATTGTGTAACCTCAGATCGGTTACCTGCTGGGCGTCCTTACCCGTATATGGTTTACCAAAACATGATAGATTTGGCTGTCTCTTCGGTCGACTGCGTATTAAAATATGGTGATACGATAGCGGATATTAAAGAAGGTATTAATTCGAAGGTGTGGACGGTGGGTGTTATTCTGGGTAGTAATGAATTGGGGCTTACCGAAGACGAGATTTCTAAATTACCTATGGCGGAACTGGAAAACAGGAAAGCTGTTGTCCGTACTCGTATGTTAGGTGCAGGAGCTCATTATGTAGTGGACGACATTACCGGGTTGCCCTCTGTAATACAAGATATAAATCGAAGAATGAATGATTCCAATAATTTTTAAAAACTAATTGATATGAAACCGTACATATTATTAACTCCCGGTCCTCTTACTACTACCGAAACTGTGAAGGAAGCTATGATGACCGATTGGTGTACATGGGACGAGGATTACAATGTACATATTGTGGAAGAGATACGAAATTCGCTTGTGGCATTGTCTTCTCGGCACCCCGATGAATATACCTCCATTTTGTTGCAAGGTAGCGGCACATATTGTGTGGAGGCAGTTATAGGAAGTACTATTAAGCCGGGAGATAAGCTCCTTATATTAAGCAATGGAGCTTATGGAGATCGCATGGGAAACATTGCCGAATATCATGGGATAGATTATGATCTGTTGGCTTTTGATGAAACAGAGCAGATATCGGTAAGTTATGTAGACGACTATTTAGCCCACAATGCCGATATTACTCATGTAGCCATAGTTCACTGCGAAACAACAACGGGCATTCTCAATCCGTTAAAAGACATTGCTCACATAGTCAAGGTGTATGGCAAGCGACTGATTGTAGATGCAATGAGTAGTTTTGGAGGCATTCCCATCGATTTGCAAGAGTTGGGTGTCGACTTTATGATAAGTAGTGCTAATAAATGTATACAAGGAGTTCCCGGCTTTGGATTCATCATTGCTCGTAAATCTGAACTGATGCGTTGCCGTGGGGTGTCTAAATCCCTTTCTCTCGATATTTACGATCAGTGGGAAACGATGGAGAAAGGGCATGGTAAATGGCGCTTTACTTCTCCTACTCATGTGGTGCGGGCATTTAAACAAGCTATGGAAGAGCTTACGGAAGAAGGGGGCGTAACCGCACGCTATAAACGATATTGTGAAAATCACGATGTATTGGTAAACGGTATGCGTACACTCGGATTCGAAACTTTGTTACCCGATGAGGTACAGTCGCCTATCATTACTTCGTTCCTTTATCCACATAAAGGATTTGATTTCAAGTCGTTTTATGTGCAGCTGAAAGAAAAGGGTTTTGTTATTTACCCGGGGAAGATTTCTAAGGCAGATACATTCCGTATCGGTAATATCGGTGATGTATATCCAGATGATTTTGTACGTTTGATAGAAACGATCAGAGGTTGTCGGTATTAAAACAGCAGATCTGAAATAGAATAACATTGTGATCCCTTCCTTTATATCGTTTTATGTTCGATATAGAGGAAGGGATTCAGTTGTGTGGGTCGAAGTTTATTTCAACACTTTTATAGCGGCTTCATAGTTGGGTTCTTGTGCGATTTCGGGGACGAGTTCAGCGTGAATGACTTTTCCATTTTCGTCAATGACCACGACTGCACGGGCCAATAGTCCGGCTAACGGGCCGTCTACCATTTCCACACCGTAATCTTTTGAAAATTCGGGCGAACGGAATGCCGATGCGGCAATTAAGTTTTTAATGTCTTCGGTCGTGCAAAAGCGTGATTGGGCGAAAGGTAGATCTTTGGAGACGGCCACGACGGTCGTATTGTCCAGAGATGCTGCCAGCTCATTGAATTTACGCACCGAAGTAGCACAGACCGAAGTGTCGAGACTTGGAAAGATGTTCAGTACAATGCGACGTCCTTTGAGGTCGTGACAATAAAGTTCCGTCAAGTCGGATCGAGTAAGTGTGAAGCAGGGAGCTTGGCTTCCTACTTTCGGCAATTTACCGTAAGTGTGTACGGGTGTGCCTTTGAAAGTGATTTTTTCCATTGTTGTTAATTTATAGATGAAACTATTTGTTTTTCTGTGCTTGTATGGGCCGGTCGTGTAATATTTGCCTGACGGCGAGTTCGAGTTCTTCGGCCAGTAGCGGGGAATATCCTATTTTTACGAATCGTATCGTGCCTTCGGGGTCGAGCAGGAAGAGGGTGGGGTAGCCTGTCACGCCATACTCGCCGGCTGTTTTTCCGGTATATTCCAGTATGATGGCTCCCGAACGGTTTTCTATGTTCTCGGGTTGTTTCTCTATGTAGAGTATAACCGGCGTCAGATTTTCTTGCAAGGATACGGATTCGGCTATTTGTAGGGCTTGTTTGCAAAATTCGCCTCGTTCGTCGAGGAATAAGAGCAGGCAGTTTTGTCCTTTCAACTGGTCGGAAGAAAACCGATGTTCACCCCATTTGTGGGAAAACTCCGGACTTTTTTGTCCTACCCGGTCGGAGGCTGCATAAGTGCCTTCTCGGAATCGGAGGAATATTTCTCCGTAATTTTCCAGCAGGTTGGTCTCACCGAAATAGTCGGAGGGGAATTTCGTATCCGTATCGTTTCCCGAATATTTTACAGTAACGGTTTGCGAACCTAAATGACCCGGATTATTTTCGGTTTCCCGATATAGGGGCATCCCGTCGTGGGTGTCGAATGTATAGAGTATGGTTCGGGACAATTCGCCCTTTACGGAGTCATTCACGAGTATGGCGTCGCACAGACGGTCCTGCACGAGCGTGTCGGGGAAAAATTGTACGAGACAATCTTTTTTCCCGACGAATGTTTTTAATTGTCGGGATATTTCAGCCGGGAAAAGTTCGGTGAACAGTCCCGAACGGTGTACTCCCGGATTGTTACCTCTATGTGCGAACGGTTCTTTGTCTTCGCGATGATGATATTCTCGTAGCCGATCACGGTCGAACCGAAAGTAATCGCCGTTGTCGTAAGCCATAAAATTGGCATACGGGCATGTATCGTTCTCGGCTTTGTAATCGATTAAGTATGAATATCCGCAAAGTGTGTCGATTGGATTTTTTCGATAGGAGAGTTCTGCCCGATAGTTTATTTCCGAATCGGTGAGTGGTAATGTCACTGTATATGTGAACTCGGTCCGATAGTTTTGAATGGAATCGAGTTTATGCCATATTTTGTCCGGGAATTGTCGAGCCGAACCGGGGAGGAGACCTATGAATAATATTCCAAAGAGGAGAACGAAAAGACGGTGTGGCATAATTTTATACTGTTATATCTATTGCAAGATAACAATTATTTCTCGCATTTTGTTCTCGGTCTTTACATTTTTTTCAAGGTTGAGAATCCTCTAATTGCGGGTGAGCCGGATTGTTTTTCTCTTTATTTTCTTTTTGTTTCAGATAGCGGGCATAACCGGCTCTTAAAAAGTCGTCTATGTCGGTGGGCAACACATCGGCTTCGGGAGGGTATGTCTCGTCGCTGTCCTCCAACAGGTCGAAAAGGTTACTCGGATTGTCGGGCATATAATCTGTTTCTTCGCTTCCGGTATTTTCATCGGTTACCGGTATTTCGTCGATATGCTCTTTTCGCTTTCCCGATTTCTTTTTAACGGGTTTTGTTTCATACTTTTTGGCGTAGCGTTCGAGTGTGTTGATATACCCCATCAATGTTTTCACTTCGTTGGGTTGTGTCATTACATCTAATGTGAGCAGTAACTCGTAGTATCGTAACAGGATTCGATACCGGAGTGTTTCTATTTTCAACCGTTGTTCTTTCAAAATTTGTTCTTGTGTTTCCATACTTCTGTTTTTTTAGGCAAATGTATGGTCTTGCCATCTTTGATTTATGGCATAATTGAACTTTCTTCGGAGGGTTTGTTCTTGGAATTTGTATGCCTTTTGTTTTAACCCCCTCGTTCTGCGGGAACTCCCCCTATATTTCCTTATGGAAACACCCCGTAATGCTACGGGAAACGGCAGGGGGAGAGGGTTGAATGTGGCATTTCAGTTTCGGTATAAGGATAGCATTGTGCACTTCTCCCTTGTGCTGTGAAGGTAGTATACTGCTCGGTCTCGTGAACCAAAGGGGAGGCGGACTTATGCCATACTCTGATGTCTTACTTTTTCAAATGTATAATAATGAATGGTAATATACAATAGGGGAGACACCGGTTCCAGAGGAGAGGGGGAGTAAAAAAGGAGAGATAACAGATTTCTACCTGTCATTTCTCCTTAGTCTGAAAGATAAAAGATTGTGGGGCGTGTTATCTTATCATTATTTTTTGTGTTCGGTTACCTGTGCATACTGTATAAATACCGGGGTTGGAGAGAGACACTTCGCTGTCGTTTCCCGTATAGACGAGTTGTCCTATGGTATTGTATATCCGATATGTTTTTCCTCCGTTTTCCACGTACAGGGTTCTGCCTATTACGGAAATACGTTCGTTATCATTCGAAATCGCATCTGTATTCGTGGCTTTGGCCTCAAACTTGGCAATAAGATCGATATTCTCGGATATGGCTATTGTGCGCGGATTGGAGATGTCGCCGTCATTCCAGTGAATAAATTGATATCCGGTGTTCGGTGTGGCTGTTAATAGAGCAGTCACGTTACCCATATCTTCGTTTCCCGAGCGGACCGACAGCCGGTGCGAGCCTGTTTCGAACTCGGCAGTTAGTTCGGTATCTTCCATAACGGTCACGGGTCTTGGATTCTCGGTATTCCCGTCATTCCATCGGGCAAATTGGAATCCTTCGTTGGGTAAGGCGGAGAGAATAACAACTGTACCCTCGGCATATTCACCCGAACCTTCTACTATACCCGTGGTGGCGTCAGCTGTTACTGAAAGGCTGTGCAGCGGTAAGAATTCGGCAGTCAGTTCGGTATCTTCCATAACGGTTACGGGTCTTGGATTCTCGGTGCTTCCGTCATTCCACCGGGCGAACTGGAATCCTTCGTTGGGTAAGGCGGAGAGAATAACAACTGTACCTTCGGCATATTCACCCGAACCTTCTACTATACCTGTGGTGGTATTGTCAGCCGCTACCGAAAGGCTGTGCAGCGGTAAGAATTCGGCAGTTAGTTCGGTATCGTCCATAACGGTCATGGGTCTTGGATTCTCGGTACTTCCGTCATTCCACCGGGCGAACTGGAATCCTTCGTTGGGTAAAGCGGAGAGAATAACAATTGTGCTTTCGGCGTATTCACCCGAGCCTTTCACCGTACCCATAGTTGCATCGTTCGATAAGACAGATAATCGGCAGACCGCGGTGAATTCCGCAGTTAAAGATAGTTCGGATTCTACGGTGATCTTACGAGGGTTCTCGGTATTTCCGTCGCTCCATCGAGCGAATAGGTATCCGACTTTGGGGGTAGCGGAAATTCTGACGATTTCACCGTCTTCGTACAGGCCTCCTCCCGATACGCTACCTTTCTCAATATCGGTCGAGAGGACAATCGTGTAGGAGGCTCCATCATTGCGCAAGTCAGTGAAGTTGCTCCAATAGTCTGCTTCGTGGTATCGGGTCTTGCTGCCTATTGGCACATATAATTTTGTAGTGTAATCTTCAAAGGTCGTCTCGGAGATAGTCGGCGGGATAGAAGCCGAAGAAATTATTCGTTCCAATCCATCACAACCGTAGAATGCGAAATCTCCTATGTGGGTTACCGTAGATGGAATGGAAATGGAATCTATCAAAGCCATGTCTTGGCAGATTCCTGATGGAATCAGACGTACATTTTTACCAAAGGTAAAGGCGGTTACCGTTTCAGGGAACGAGGTCGCAAAATCGGAACAATTTCGGGCATCCCATATAACCGACTTCAACCGGACACAATCCCCGAAAGCCTCTGCTCCTATGCTCGTCAGACTCATGGGAATAGAGACTGTGGATAGTCCACAGCCGTAGAAGGCTTTGCTGCCGATATTTGTCAGTGAGTTTCCGAGGTTCACCACTGTCACGCCCGAACAGCCGGAGAAAGCCTCCGCCCCGATATAGGTCGCGCCTTCGGGCAATGTTATTTCGTCTATCGCTTCCAATCCCCGGCAGAGGAAAGCGGGAATCCGTTCTACCCCCTCTCCGAAAGTGAATGAGGCGATATTCGGGCTGGCATTGAAGGGAGATGATGTAAAGTCCGAACACCAGCGCGCATTCCATATTACCGATGTCAATGCCATGCAGTCGTTGAAAGCATCGGCTCCGATGGTCGTTGTAGATAGAGGTATGCTTATGGATTGCAGCCCGATACAGTTTTTGAATACTCCATTTCCCAAAGTCGTCGTTTTTTGAGGAAGGATTATCTCGGTCAACCTTTCCATACCGAAACAGAGATAGGCAGGAATTTTTTCCACGTTTTCCCCGAAAGCGAATGCAGTGATATTGGGGCAGGTGTTGAATCCCGCAGAGTTTTCAGCACTGGTGAAGTCTGTGCAAGTACGAGCATTCCATCTTACCGAGGTTATTCCCGGGCATTCTTTGAATGCAGCCCTACCCATATATGTCACGGACTCGGGTATGGATATCTCTGAAATTTGTGTTATGCCGGAGCAAAGATACGCGGGAATCTTCTCTACATTTTCTCCGAAAGTGAACGAGGTGATGTTGGGACAGGTGTTGAATTGAGGTGAATAGGCCGAATTTGAGAAATTTGCGCATTTACGCGCTTTCCATACGACCGATGTCAGTTCCGTACAATTTTTGAACGCCTCTTTCCCGATGCTTGTCACCGATTCGGGAATAGTCACGGAAGTGAGTTTTTCCATATCCTCGCAAATGCCTTCCGGAATCTTTTCCACATTATCGCCGAATGTAAACGAGGTGATAACGGAGGTAGGGAAGACATTGTCTCTACTGAACGAACAATCTCGCGCATTCCATGTAACCGATTTCAGATTCAAGCAACCGGAAAAAGCGTTGGCTCTTACGCCTTCCAAATTTTGAGGGATCGTGATGGAGCTTAATTTTACACACCCGGAAAAGGCTTCTCTTCCG
>ENA-OOZX01000951-OOZX01000951.1-human-gut-metagenome-genome-assembly--contig:-NODE-951-length-21332-cov-2.364854_pt1 | contig 21332 bp, 9 predicted proteins | sample MGYA00241048_ERZ501412 | MGnify/ENA primary metagenome ERZ501412 (study PRJEB25962, sample SAMEA2042518) | human gut metagenome | biome: human gut; feature: human-associated habitat; material: faeces... | reverse complement strand
AATTGGTAAAGATGAATTGATCAACCGGCCGGTGACGAATGTATCTTCTGCTCTCCAGGGATTGACTCCGGGGGTTACGATAACATCTGGAACAGGGCAGCCTGGTAGTGACGGGTCAACTATACGTGTTCGTGGAGTCGGAACCTTGAACAATGCTAACCCTTATATTCTGGTGGATGGGATAGAAACTGGAACTTTCGATTCGATCGATCCGAATGATATCGAATCGATTTCGGTTTTGAAAGATGCCGCTTCGGCCGCTATTTATGGTTCTAAAGCTGCCAATGGGGTAATCTTGGTTACGACCAAGCGAGGGAAAGCCGGAAAAGCAACAGTCTCTTATAATGGTAATGTTAGTTTTTCGAATGTATCGACTTTGATTGATCGCTTAAGTTCTTATGATTATGCCCGTCTTTATAATCAGTTATTGACACAGGATGGGGCGTCTCCTCGTTTTACAGACGAAGATCTCCGTTTATTTCAGGATGGAACGGATCCTTATGGGCATCCGAATACAGTTTGGACAGACTATATTTATCGGACCGGTTTTATGCATAAACATAGCCTCAATGTCAGTGGTGGGTCGGAAGATGTGAAATATATGGCTTCTGCAGGTTTCTTAGGGCAGGAAGGCACATTGAGGAATTCGGATCGTCAACAATTTAATTTGCGAACGAATCTGGATATCAAATTGTCGGATAAATTTACCATGAGGACTAACATGGCTTTTATTCATAACGACTATTCCGAACCGAATGCGTCTTATGGAGGCGGTTCTACTCAATTGATACGTCAAGCAGACCGTATAGCCCCTTGGATTCCGTATAAGAAGGAAGATGGTTCTTACGGTTCGATCTCAGATGGAAATCCTGCCGCTTGGGTCGATATTAATAGTCGGAAATATCATTTGTTGCAAAATTTCTCTGGAATACTGGCCTTTGACTATCATATTATAGATGGGCTGACATTCACATTACAAGGTGCTTATGTAACGAATATAAAGGAAACAAAAGATTATCGTAAGGAATGTTGGTATGACGATGTGAATTATCATGGACCTGATCAATTGGGTGAAACGATTTCGAGATGGAGCCGTTATACGTTGGATGCATTGTTGAATTATGACAAGACTTTTAACCAAGATCATCATTTCAAGGCAATGGTTGGTTATAAGATCGAGAAGTATGATTATCGGAATTTATATGCTTTCCGCAAAAGTTTCCCGAATAGTGAAGTGACCGATTTGAACGGTGGCGATTCTTCGACACAAACGAACAGTGGTTATTCCCGTGAACTGGCTTTGTTATCTTATTTCGGACGTCTCAATTATGACTATAAAGGCAAGTATCTTTTGGAAGCCAATTTCCGCGCCGATGCTTCTTCTCGTTTTGCAAAAGGCTATCGTTGGGGATATTTTCCTTCTTTCTCTGCTGGATGGCGCATTTCCGAAGAAGATTTTATGGAAAACACGCATGGCTGGTTGCAGTCACTGAAGCTTAGAGGATCTTGGGGGTTGCTCGGAAACCAGGATGCCGTATCGGATGAATATTATCCTTATTTACCTACGTTATATATAGGAAAGAATTTCCCGTTTGGCGGCTCTGTTCATCAAGGTATTACGGTTGTAAGCCATAAGGTAACGACTATTTCCTGGGAAAATTCGACAAACTGGGGAATTGGCTTTGATGCAAATTTCTTGAACGAGTTTATGCTGAGTGCCGAATATTATAATCGTAAGACCTCTGACATCATTATGGATATTCCTGTTTCTGATACGTTTGGTATATCGGGGACGTATCAGGACAATAAAGGCTCTTTACGGAACAGTGGTGTGGAAGCAAGCTTTGCTTGGAATCATTCCTTCAATAAGGATTGGAGAATGGGAATCAATACGAATTTCTCCTATAATAAGAATGAGTTGTTGGATTTGGCTGGGGTCAATGAGATTATCGATGGCTATATGATTAATCGAATCGGAGAGCCCTATCAATCTTTTTATGTATATGAAGTAGATGGGTTGTTCAAAAGCGACGAGGAGGCTGCCGCTTACGAAAAACAGTATGGCAATCCATGGTCTTTGCCTTTCAAAGGCGGCGATTTTCGGATTAAAGATGCGGATGGAGATGGAAAGTTGACAGATAAAGACCGGGTGGTGAAAGGCACGCAACAGCCTAAAACTACTTTTGGTTTGACACTGAGTGCTGGTTGGAAAAATTTTGACTTGTCGGTATTTATGCAAGGTGTGACTGGAACAAACCGTTATTTCTCAAGAGATGTCGTCGGTTCATTTATCGGGGATACTTCACATCCGAGTACGAATTGGTTGGATGCCTGGACTCCTGAAAATACAAATGCGGAATGGCCGCGTCTGTTCCTAGAGGAAAACTCGATCAGTTCTCCTCAGCGCGTGAATTCATCTTTTTGGTGTATGAACACGAATTACCTGCGTATTAAGAACGTCAATTTGGGTTATACGTTGCCGAAGAGTTGGACGAATAAGTTAGGAATAGCCAATGCGAAGATTTATTATACAGGCGAAAATCTGTTTACATTCGACAGTTTGCCGTTCAATGCAGATCCGGAGTCGCCGTCGGGAAACTTGGATGTTTATCCTATTAGCAGAAGCCATTCATTCGGTATTAATGTAACTTTTTAAATGAATTATATATGAAACTGAAAAATATATTAGGTCTTGCTGTTTGCTTGGTTGGGACAGGTATCTTTACTTCTTGTGATGATTTTTTTGATTTGAATCCGAAAGATCAGTTGACGACAAACACATTCTGGAACACGTCCGAGGATGTCGATGCAGCAGTAACCGCTGCCTACAATTGGTGGGTCAATAACTATGTTGGATCGAAGTTTATCTTCTACGAAGACAGCTATTCGGATATCGGCTTCAATTATACGAATGCTTCTAACATGAGAAACATGGGTAGAGGTAGCGTTTCTCCTACTGCGGCTCCGAATTATTGGAGGCAGTATGAAACGATACGTCGTTGTAATTTCGTAATTGAAAATATCGATTTGGTTCCGGCTTCAGCCATGACAGAAACGGAGAAGAATGATTTTCTGGCGCAAGTACGGGCAATTAGGGGATATAGTCATGCTTATTTGGCAACTTGGTATGGGGATGCTGTTATTATGGATTTTGTACCAGCAACGGCTGACGATGCTAAACTGCCGCGTGAACCGGAAGCAAAGGTGAAGGAGCATGCTATGAACGACTTGATGTGGAGTGCCGAACATATAGCGGAGAAACCGGCAGAAAAAGGACGCATTGCCAAAGGAACGGTCCTCTCGATGATCGCCCGCTTCAATTTGTTGTGGGGCAACTATACGGAGGCCTTGGATGCTGCCAATAAAGTAATAGCTCTGAATCAGTATGAATTAGATCCTGATTTTCTGAATATGTTTTCTATGGCCGGACAGAATTCAAAAGAAATTATTTGTACTTATGAACATGTCCAAACGACTTATGCTTATGGTGATGTGATCCGTTTCTATAATAATTCGGATGGTGGCTGGGCTTCTTTTGTGCCGACTCAAAACATGGTTGATATGTTTGAAATGGCAGATGGCAAGTTGATCGATGAAGCTGGTTCCGGTTATGATCCGGTCCATCCGTTTTTCAATCGTGATCCGCGATTGAAAAATACGGTTATTTATTCCGGATTGGATTGGGTGGGGCGTAATAATGTATCCCGGGTTTTCAATACGCTCGACAAGACGCTGCCGAACGGCTCTTCGAATAAAGATTATTATACGGCGGCAGATAATGCTTCCCATACCGGTATGTTGTGGGCTAAATATTTGTATCCCAACCAGGGACAATATTCAGCTGCAATGAATGACGATGCCTTGTGCCCGATTATCTTCCGGTATGCAGAAATATTGTTGACAAAAGCCGAATGTTTGGTCGAACTGAATCAGGATTTGCAGGAAGCTATGAACATCATCGACCGGCTACGTTTGCGCGGAGGTCATATCGCTGTTGACCGTTCTAAATATGATACACAGGCCAAAGTACGTGAACTGGTAAGGAGGGAACGTACGATAGAATTGGCTGGTGAAGGTTTCCGTTTTGAAGATATCGTTCGCTGGGACGAGTATGACCAGAGCGGAGCCAAAACTGGAAAGAAAGTGGCAGAGACTGTTATGCCGGGTGACTTGTATCGTTTGTGTGGTACTGTCGACTATGATGAACCGGATCCGGACCGTCGTGCCGTGATCGATGTGAATGCTTCTCGTGAAGACCGTTTGGTTGAAGTTCGTTATTTTGACAAGAAGCAATTCCATCTGCCTATTATGCAGGCGGAAATGGATGCGAACCCTCAATTGGTTCAGAACGATGGTTATTAATAGATGCAATAAAACTTATTTACAATGAAGTATATTAAAAAATTGATATATGTCCTTTTACTCACAGTTGCCACTCAGGTGGCAACTGCGCAGATAAAGATCCTTTACGGGCCTTATCTGCAGAATGTAAAAGAGAATGAGGCAACTATTGTCTGGGTAGCGGATAAACCGTCTATCGGCTGGGTAGAGTTGGCTCCGAATGACGGAACTCATTATTATGGAGAAGAACGGCCTAAGTATTTCGATACGACTAATGGGGTTAAAAATACCTCCTTGCTGCATGCCGTGAAGGTAAAAGCGTTGACTCCCGGAACAACCTATCGTTATCGTATTTATTCTCAGGAAGTGTTGTCGCATGAAGGGATTAATGTCATATACGGACGTGTGGCAGCATCGGATGTATACAAAAAGAATGCTTTGACGTTTACAACGTGCGATTCAAATAAAAAAGAAACCTCTTTTGTCATGATCAATGATATTCACGGACGTGAAAACATCATTACGAAACTGCTGAATAATGCGAACTACAAGGATAAAGACTTGATTATTTTCAATGGTGATATGGTTTCGGAATTTAAAGACGAACAAACAATCTTTAATGGATTCATGAAAGAAAGCATCGATTTGTTCGCTTCGGAGAAACCTATGTATTACGCTCGCGGAAATCATGAAACCCGTGGTGAGTTCGCCACTTCGTTCCAGAAATATTTCTCTCCGAAAGAACCGTTCCTATATTATCTTTTCAGACAAGGACCTGTATGTTTCATAATGTTGGATACGGGGGAAGACAAACCGGATTCCGATATCGAGTACAGCGGTATTACCGATTATGACGGTTATCGTACGGATCAGGTGGAATGGATGAAGGAACTATATAAAAATGAAGATTTCAAGCAGGCTAAATTTAAAGTTGTCATTGCACATATGCCTCCTTCTGCTGACCTCAATATCTGGCATGGACAGAAAGACGTCTTGAAGAAATTCGTACCTATCCTGAATGAACTCGGAGTGGATCTGATGCTATGCGGACATCTCCATCGAAACAAATATGAGGAACCGAGTGACGGTATCAAATTTCCGGTATTGGTAAATTCAAATAATAGTGTGGTTTCTGTGGAGACTAGTGGTGATCAGATGAATCTGGAGGTTCTAGATTTGGATGGTAAAGTCGTTACAAAGAAGTCATATACGGCAAAATAATCTTCATCATTCAATGCTACACTTCGCATAAGTGCGATTACTCTGACAGAGATCCGAGTAATCGCACTTGTCTCATTTTGCGTAAAAATATAAATAAAAACACACAGGAAACTGATATCTGACATTTTTGCTCGTATCTCTCTAATAAACATTTAATTAAAGGATGTCGGTTGAACTTTGTAACCGGCATAGAACCGACACCTTTTTGTTTCCGGCGGTTTGTCCGGAGTTTCCTCGTTTTCACGGAGCAATTAATACGGAACATGCCGGAAACTAATTCGAAAGTCATAGTAAACTAACTCAAAGCATATAATATATTATTGATATGTAGTACTACCTATCGTCCTTATATAGTACTACCAATCGACAATAGGTAGTACTACATAAGGGTAATATATAGTAACTGCTAACGGCTACTTTACTATATGTTTTCATTTAGTTCTTCGGGTGATTTGACTTAGTTTGCGACAGGAAACGAGTTAGTTTGTCCGGTTGCCTGAGATTGAAACTTTTGTTTTTGTTGTAAGTGGTTAATTATTAATGTCTTATTTGCCTGATGAATGACTGCCCATTAATTGTATGAAAAAAATGCTTTTTTGCTCCGTATTTTTCTGAAGTTGTTCGTTTAGTATAAGTAATAGGAAATAAAAATGGATTTTGATTATAGACTTTTAGCAAAATATTTGACAGGCATGCTTTCTCCTGAAGAAATGAAACAGGTGGAAGAATGGCGTGAATTATCAATTGATAATGAGGAGGTTTTCTCTGAATTGATGAAACTTCGCGTTTCGTGGAAGTTCACTCAATATAATACGCCTGAGCATATCGAAGAGGCATTGAATGGATTGAATGCCAAGATAAATAGTAGAAGGCGATTTCAAATACTTCGCTCTGTGATGAGATATGCAGCCGTAATCTTGTTACTTGTCTCTTTTTCTTATGTGGGATGGGGCTATCTGAAACCGGACAATTGTGTAACGATCAGGGTGGAACAAGGGGAAGATGTGAAAAAAATCGTGCTTGCGGATGGATCGGCTGTTTGGTTAAAGGAGGGGTCTTCTTTGAGGATACCTGAGGTTTTTGCCGAAAATAACCGAAAGCTCTCCTTGCAAGGAGAAGCATTCTTTGACGTTGCAAAGAATGCTCAGTACCCACTATATGTTTCGACCAATTATGTGAATATTAAGGTTCTTGGAACCGCTTTCAATGTAAAAACAGACGAGAAACACCAAAACGTAGAAACCGTTTTAACAAGAGGTAAAGTTGCTTTACTCGATAAGCAGTGGAACCCCATTTTAGATATGTCACCGGGAGAAAAGGTGACATATGACAACAATAAGAACGAATATGCCACAGAGGTTGTGGATGTGAATGTATGTACGGCGTGGCGACTGAACCAGTTTGTCTTCGAAAATGTCACGTTGAGGGAAATAGTTAACCAACTCTCCGTAAAATTTAATGTAAACATAAATTTAGAATCAACGAAGCTTGCCCAGCGTAAGTTCCGATGTGTGATCAATGAGGATGAAAGCTTGCCTGACATCTTGAAACTCTTGAAATATTTAGCTCCCATCCAATATCGGATAGAGGGGAAAGAAATCTTTATATATGAATAATAAAAAATGAATGCCTATGATGAAATGACAGATTAGAAAAGTAACACACACAACAAAAGAAAACTATAAACTTAAAAACTTAGTACTAACATTATTGAATCACATGTATGATTAAAAATGCATCAATTGCTACATTAGCAATGTTTTTGTCAGCTGCATCGCCCGCTATGGCGACGAGCGATGCGCATTCTTTGTATGTGAATCTGGAACTGGCCTTGAATCAAACGACAGTCGGTACCGTCATACGAAGTATTAGTGAACAAACTGGGTATGAATTTTCTTATGATGAGACTTTATTAAATAAGAAAATCTCCAAAGTCTCTGTTAATCTTAAAAATGAACATATAGAAAATGTTCTGAAAGAGGTATTTAAGAATACAGGGATCTCTTATAAAATAGTAAATAATCGTGTATTTCTGAAGGATGATAATTCTCAAAGGAGTGTTCATTCCGAACCTGTTGTGACAGCACTCCAACAGCAGAAGAAAAAAATATCAGGTGTTATTGTCGACGATACCGGTTTGCCGGTCATTGGTGCGAATATTGTCCTGAAAGGTGGGGCTGGAGTCGGTACGATAACGAATATTGACGGAGAATTTACATTGGAAGAGATTCCGGATGGAGCTACTTTGCTTATCTCTTATATCGGATATTTGGATCAGGAAATTTTAGTGACGAAAGATAAAAATACATACCAGATCACCTTGCATGAAGATACTCAGAAATTGGACGAGGTTGTTGTGGTTGGGTACGGTGTGCAGAAAAAAGTAAATATGACAGGATCCATTTCGAATGTGAAGTCGGAAGAACTGTCGGTGATTCCTAATACTAACTTGTCCAATTCATTGGCTGGACGTGCTCCTGGAGCAACTATTACCGGTAATTCTGGTCTGATGGGAGCTTCTTCTGAGATCCGTATGCGTGGTGGATTCGGCGATCCGTTGTTCGTTATCGATGGTGTTATCCGTGATAAAGAGGCTTTTGATAATTTGGAACCGTATGAAATAGATCAGATGAGCTTCCTGAAAGATGCCGCGTCCGCTTCTATTTATGGATCGGCAGCTGGTAATGGGGTTGTGTTGGTCACGACAAAAGGAGGTGTTAAGAATCAGAAACCTGTGTTTAATTATCAGGGATCCTATGCTTTTAGCAAACCTACCCAAGAACTGTTTGCGGATAGATGGACGGCTATTGATGATTTGGATTACCAAAATGCTGTAGCCCGTTTTCAAGGCACTAAAGAGCCGAACGGTGAGGCGGAATATGCTTACTTCCGTGACAACAACATCAATTATAATGTAAACGATTATATTTGGCAGAATCCTTGGAACACAAAACATTCTTTGAGTGTGACAGGCGGAAGCGAGAAAGTGCAATATTATGTAATGGGGTCTTTCTTGGCAGAAGAAGGCTCTTATGTATCGTTGGAAAATAAGAAATTTTCTTTGCGCTCGAATTTAACGGTAGAATTGAGCAAATACATCAAGATGAATGTCAATTTGGATGCAAATCAGTCTAATGACAAGCGTTTCTATTGGCCATTCTCGGATGACGACGATCAGGCTGTGTATGATTTATACCGTTGTACATTCAATGCAATGAAGACAACGCCGTTCTACTCTAATTTGGACGGGACACCTTCTGCTACAATTACAGATTATCCGATTTATCAGGATTATGGTTCATGGCAAGGGTGGAATCCTGTAGATCAGGTTGTCGGTAACCGTTATCTGAAAACTCGTCGGCGCAATATGAATGGGATCGTTTCGTTCGATTTTAACTTGGATTTCATTACGAAAGGCTTGAGTACGAAGATCATGGGGAGCTATATTGGACATGACTACAATCGGAAACGTTTCATGACTTTCCAGAAGAACTACAAATTTCAGCAGGCAGATCCTGAAGGAAATCGTTTCTTGCCGGCTCCTTTAAATTTGAATGAGTTCAATACGTTCAACTTCTCTCAAAATTATGAAAACTTGGATTATCGTGCTAAACAATTGTGGACCGAGCAGTTCAATTGGTTTGTGAACTATGCCAATACATTTGGTAAACATGATGTTAACGCGATGGTTGTATTCGAACAGGCTTCTAACGGGGGGGAATGGATACAGGCTAAAGGGGAACAACCACTTTCCAACTTAGACCAGATGTTTAATTATTCGAGCGATGCCGAACGTCGTTGGGGTGACGCTGAAGAATATACCGGTGGACGTCTTTCATGGATTGGTCGTTTTAATTATACATTCGATCAAAAATATATAGCCGAGTTCTCTTTCCGTTATGATGGTAACACATTGTTCCCCGATGGGCATCGTTGGGGTTTTTTCCCTTCTGTATCGGCTGCATGGCGTTTAAGTGAAGAATCTTTTATGGAAAATACGACCGATTGGTTGAGTAATTTAAAGCTGCGTGCATCGTATGGAACAACAGGTAATGACTTGGATGTGAATGATGAAGAAATAGCAGCATTCTCTTATCTACAGAAATATAATAAGGGGGGAAATTATGTGTTTGGTAACAATTTAGCTAATACGATTACGCCTGGTGCTACGCCGAACTTGGCTTTAACATGGGCTACATCTAAGACTGTTAATGGTGGTTTGGATTTCGGTTTCTTCAATAACCGACTATCTGGTACAGTCGATGCATTCTATCGTAAAGAAACCGATATTTTGGGAGCACGCACCGTGACAATCCCTAATACATATGGGCAAACATTAGCTCCAGAAAACTACGCTGAACGTTCTTGGCGAGGAGGTGAAATCGCTCTGACTTGGATGGATAAGGCTGCTAATGGTGAGATCGATTATTCTGCATACGTGAATTTAGGTTTTGCTCGCGACAAGTGGGATGTCTTGGATGTTTCAGCTACTTATCAGGAAGGTGGAGCGTTACATGCATTGTCACCGGTAGGAAAGGCTGACGGTATTTTGACCGGTTTGATTGCTGATCATTTGTTGACCGATCCAGCTGAAGTTGAAGCCTTGAAAGCGAAGGGGTTTAAACAGTATGGTCGTGATCCATATTTGGGTGGTATTTTGTATAAAGATACTCGTGGAGATGGTTATACGGAAGGTCCTGATGGACGTATTGATGGAAATGATGCGTATAACTTGTTGAGTGAAAATGGAACACCGCGTATTAATTATGGTTTTGGAGGTAATATTAAGTGGAAAGGTATCACGGTAGACGTGCATTTTCAGGGTGTTGGCAAATATGATCGTTTTGTCGGTGGAGTTGATGGTGGTTTCTATCAGCATGGTGGTGCCGTTCGTCCTTATTTCCCAATTTGGACAAGTGATAAAGTCTATGATCCAGATTTGAATCCGAATGGTGTTTATCCACGCATTGTAGGGAATGGTTGGTATGAATCAGGTGCAGGAAATACAAGTTACTGGATGCGTAATGGGGCATACTTGCGTTTGAAGAATTTGAATATCGGCTATGATTTGCCGAAAGCGATTCTTCGTCCGTTGGGACTTACGCACGCACAAGTATTTGCCAATGCAACAAACTTGTTCTGTATTTCGGATGTAACGGAATTTTTGGATCCGGAACAAAAATATTATGATTCCTATCCGTTGATGAGAACATTTTCTTTTGGTCTTAATTTCTCATTCTAATTTTAAATCAGAAAGAATATGAAAATGAATAAAATCAAATATGCCATAATAAGTGCAGCTTTCGTATTGGGAGGAATGGCAACCGGTTGTGATACATTAGATATTGACAACTTGAATAGTTACGATGAGTCGATGGTTTGGGATGACGTTAACTTGGCTACGGCGTATGTGAACAATCTTTATTCGGAGTGCTTTGGAAACTGGAGTGCTGGTGCAGACAATAACTCAGAACAAGTGACAGGTATGCCATGGTATTTGGGTACTATTACAGAAACAGGTAGTGCTTATAAAAAGTGGGATTACACGACGATTCGCCATATTAACGAGGCTATCAAACGTTTGGAAGAAGGTGCATTGGATAGCAAAACGGCTAATGGCTTGTTGGGCCAGGCTTATTTCATGCGTGCCTATATGTATTATTGGATGGTTTTGCATCATGGCGGTGTTCCTTATATAAAGGTTCCTCAAGACAAGGATATGGATGATTTATGTGTAAAACGTAACTCTACTCCAGAGTGTTTCCAGTTTATGGTTGAAGATTTGGATCATGCCATCACATTATTGCCTGAGAAGATTGCTGGAAGTTCTGCTGAGTACGGACGTATCGACCAGTGTTTTGCCAAAGCATGGAAAGCAAAAACTTTGTTGTTGAAAGCTTCTCCACAGTTCAATCCGAACAATCCATATGGTAATGTTTATTGGGAGGAAGCCTATGTGGCAGCAAAAGAAGCTTATGATTATTGTGTGGCTAAAGGTATCGCTTTAACTCCGAATTATTCAGATATTTGGATACAGGAACAAGGACCGGAGGTTGTTTTTCCGGTAGTGAATTCGAATCCGAATAAGACTTCAGCATGGGAGTACACGACCCGTCCTGCTTCTGTCAGCCGTGACAAATCTTATAGTAACCCGACTTGGGAGTTTGTAAAAAGTTTTCCTATGTTGGATGGAAAACAATATGATGATCCGAGTAGTAAATATTATGTTGGAGACGAACAAGCTTTACTGAAATCTTTCTGGCAGAATCGTGATCCGCGTTTCAATAATGTCTGTTTATATAATGGTCGGGAATATCCAGTGGCTGGAAAGTCTGCGAATTATAGGCAATATAATGCTTTGGGTATCAGTAGTCCTGATGATCAATATGGTGTAAATCCGAATGCACATACGAATGCCGTGAACAATGATATTTTCTCAGGTTTTTATATTTACAAAGCAGCAGATTTAACATTGACTCAGGATAAAGTGATGACGTATGATATTGATTATATCCTGATGCGTTTTGCTGAGGTGATGTTTATCTATGCCGAAGCAGCTAATGAAACCGGACATTCGGAAACTGCTGTTGAAATGTTAAAGCAGATTCGTAAACGTGCCGGAATCGAGGCTGGGAACGATGGACTTTATGGATTGAAAGTCGGTAATCGTGAAGAGATTCGTCAGGCTATTTTGGATGAACGTAATATCGAATTGTGTTTTGAAGGGCATCGTTTTTGGGACTTGCGTCGTACGCGTAATATGATGAAATTGGCTGGCTGGACTAAACATGGACTTGAAGCGATTGCTATCAACCCGGATGGTACGGATATGGATCTGAACACTGCTAGAGCCAAAATTAATAATAATGAGTTGACTACCGGTGATTTTCGTTATGTGATTCGTCAAGTACCTTATACGGAAGCAGCTGAACGTGAGTTCGTGATTGAAGAGTCTTTTTATTTTTTCCCAATTCAGAAAAGTAACATCGACCAAAATCCGAATCTCGAACAAAACAATAATTGGGGCGGAACTTTTAATCCGACAATGGAATAAATTATTACTTTTGTTTTTTCATAAATGAAGAGGGAGGCCAAAAAGACTTACAACCCTTTGGTTGTCCCTCTTTTTAATTTTCTTTATTTATAACTTAATCTATATCAGATGATGAAAACTAAATTCTCTTTATTGATTTTTGCATTGCTGTTTGTGTGTTCCGGAATGATGGCTCAGGATAAGATAACGATTGGGGTTATCCAATATGACTTGGGCGATGTAGATAAAAGCTTTAAGGATCTGCATGATCAGGGATTTGGTTCTTGTGAACTTAATTATCAGAAAAACAAGTTTACAAAAGATTTTGCTGAAAAAGTAAAGGCGGCCTCCACGAAACATAATATAAAGGTAACAACGGTTGTCGGTGTGCCCGGAAGCCATTGTGTTTGGAATTTTCGCCAGGGACCGGCTACGATTGGTCTAGTGCCAAAAGAAGAACGGGCAGAAAAAATTAAAGTATATCATGAAATGATTGATTTCTGTGCAATGGCGGAAATTCCCGCTATGCACTCTCATTTCGGTTTTATACCGGAAGATCCCTCTTCCGAACAATATAAAGATTTTATCAAGGTCATGCAGGATTTGGCGAATTATGCCAAGCAGCGCGGTGTGATGATCTATTTTGAGACCGGACAGGAAACGCCGACGACTTTGATTCGTGCCATTAAAGATATCGCTACAGGTAATGTGTTTATCAATTGCGACCTGGCTAATTTATTGATGTACGGAAAAGCGAATTCTCTTGATGCCGTGAAGCAGTTCGGCAGCCTTATTAAGGAATTCCATGCTAAAGACGGTAGATATCCGGACCCGAACAATCCGTATGAATTGGGAGCTGAAGTACCCATTCCTACCGGAGAGGTGAATTTCCCGGCTGTCATTGCAGAACTGAAGAAGCAAGGATTTCAAGGAGCATTGACTATTGAATGCGAATTGAATGGTGCAAGACATGATTATGTGATAAAAACACGTGAATATCTGCAAGGATTATTAGATAATTAGTATATTTGTCAGATATTATTTCTATTATTAAAATAATAGGTTGCTAATCTATATAAATTATAATTTACTATGAGAACAAGCAGAAGAGGTTTTCTGAAAACTCTTGGAGGGGTTGCGCTCTTTTCGATTGTGCCGCGTCACGTATTGGGAAATGGGTATATCGCTCCGAGTGATCAATTGACTAAAGGTATTATTGGTACCGGAGGGATGGGAAGAGGCCATGTCAATTATGCCGGTACACGTTTGGTTGCCGTTTGTGACGTTGATAAAAATCACCTTGAATTGGGAAAGAAACTGGTGAAGGAAAAAATAGCCGCTTATCATGATTTCCGCGATTTGATTCTGGACCCGAATGTTGATATTGTGCACATCGCCACTCCACCTCATTGGCATGGTATCATGTCTGTCGAGGCCGCTAAAGCCGGGAAAGACATCTGGTGTGAAAAGCCGATGACGCGTACGATCGGTGAAGGAAAGCGTGTGATGGAGGTCGTACAGCAATACGGACGTATGTTCCGCCTGAATACATGGTTCCGTTTTACAGACCAGTTCTATGGACTGGGCACTCCTGTCAAACCGTTGAAGAAGCTGGTGCAAAGCGGATTGTTGGGATGGCCGTTGAAGGTGACGATCAGTGCGCATACCGGTTTCAACTGGAAGTTTTTCTGGGTAGGAAAAGAATATCTCGAACCGCAACCGGTTCCGGCAGAGTTGGACTACGACATGTGGCTCGGCCCGGCTCCTTACAAGCCTTATAACCCGCATCGCGTACACCAGACTTTCCGCGGATACTGGGATTATGACGGTGGAGGGCTCGGAGACATGGGGCAGCATTACATCGACCCCGTACAATATATACTAGGTAAAGACGATACCAGTCCTATTAAAGTGGAGGTTGATGCCCCGCAACAGCATCCGGATGCTGTCGGTACTTGGCGTTCCATTACCTACACGTATGACGATGGTTGTCAGATTGTCCTTTGGGGGGGGGACTTCGGTGATCCGAATACGCCGTATATTGCCGGACCGAAGGGTAATGTTTATAAAAATTTTGTATGCGATATTCCCGATTGGGAGAGGAAACTTGCCGATTTCCCCGAACCCGAACCTCAGGTTACGGACTTTATCGAATGTGTGAAGACACGCCAGCCTTTCGCCCTGAACGAAAAGAATGGTTTCCGTTCGGCTACTATTGTCAATATGGGAGCAGTGGCTCTGCGTTTGAACCGGACGCTGAATTTCGATCCTGTAAAACTTGAATTTATTGACGACGAGGCTGCAAATCGTTTGCTGGACCAGCCGATGAGAGCACCCTGGAATATATAACGAATTGACAATTGATAATTAACAATTGACAATTACATAAATAGATAATAATATGAGAAAAGCATATATTTCAATAGCTGCCCTGTTGCTTTGCGGAAGCATGCTGATGGCGCAGACTCCGGCCAACCGTACGGCCAAAACGACCGCTGCCGATGTGTTGGCTCAGATGCCTGCGGCGAAACAAGCGGCGTACAATAAATTGATTGGTGATTTGAGTTCTACCGGCGAAGAAGGTGTTCTGATGTTGGTAAACATGATAAATGCTCCGGGCAAAGGCAGTAATGCAAATGTCGACTATGCTTTGAGCGGTCTTACGCATTATGTCATGGCGAAAGGGGAGGAGAATGCCCGGTTAGTGACTGCAAAGGCTTATCTGAAGGCTTTGGAAATGGTGAACGAGCGTGAAACAAAAGCGTTTATTATCCGCCAACTTCAGATGTTGGGGAAAGACGAATGTATAGATGTACTGGCTTCTTATCTGAACGATGAGTCGTTGAGCGGTCCCGCCGCTCGTGCGCTGGCTTCTAATGGCAGTCAAAAAGCAGGTCAGGCATTGGTTGCTGCTTTGAAGAGTCGTACCGGTTCCTCTAAAACACAAAAGGAGGTGATCCGTGCGATTGCCGATGCCCGGGTGGATGGGGCTGAACCTGTTTTGTTGGTATTGCAGGGAGCGTCTGATCCGAATATGCAGAAAGAGGTATTGTATGCCTTGAGTTGTGTCGGAAGTTCTAATTCATTGCCAGTGTTAGCAAAAGCGGCCGAGAATGCCGGTTACACGATGGAAGTGACTGGTGCCAACGAAGCTTATATCGCTTTGTTGAAGCGATTGGTCCAGAGTGATCGTGATGCGGTGATGAAAGCTGCAAAGAAATTGCAGAAAGCAGCGGCTAAAGCCGGACAGGAGCAGACACGGGAAGCTGCCTTGCAAATACTTTTAGCAGCCGAGGAACCGGCCAAAGTATCTAAGATGGTTATCGCTGCCATGAAAGATCCGAGCAAGAACTACCGGAATGCGGCTTTGAGCTATGCTTCCGGTTTTGCAGATAAGGAGTTGTATATAGAACTTATGAAAATGGTTCCTAAAGCCAAACCGGAACTGAAAATAGACATCTTGAACTGGATCGGACGCGAGGCCAAGAAACCTGTCAAACATGACATTATCCAGAATCTGGAAATTCGTTTCGATCTTCCTGCCAAGCAGATCCTGTTGGAGCAGCTCGGTGATGTGAACTTCGACGTGAAGCAGGCTGCAACCTGGACATTGGTGAAGATAGGCGATAAGTCCTATATCCCTTCGTTGGCCGAATTGCTGAAGAGCGATGACAAGCAAGTCGTTCTGTTGGGACAGGATGCTTTGGCTGCCTTCTCCGGAGATATCGACGGGGCAGTGGCAAAGGCCGTCTCTTCTGCTGCCAATGCGGGAAAAATAGCCGGACTTGAATTGTTGGCCATGCGCAAGGCTACTGCCAATATCAATACCGTACTTGATCAGATACAGATAGGCTCTCCAGAAGTGAAAGCCGCGGCTTATGTGGCTTTGAAGGATGTAGTGGGAGAACGTGATATAACCAATATGTGCGGTATGCTGGAAACGGCAGACGCATTGGCTGTTCCTCCCATGCAGCGGGCTGTTATTTCAGCATTGTCCTCTCTTCCGGTTGCCGATCGGGTCGAAACGGTGACACGTCGTATGTTGCAGGCCGGCAATAAAGATTATTTGTATTATCTGGTGTTGGCTTCTACCGGACAACCGGATGCGCTGGCGACAGTCGTGAAAGGTTTCCGTTCTAATACGGGTGTCAAAAGGGATGCAGCCTTCGAAGCCCTGTTGAACTGGAAGGGTATTGAAGTGGCGGACGAATTATATACGATCTGTAAGGAAAGCCCGTCGTCCAACTATTTTGATCCGGCTCTCACTACTTATGTGAAACTGGTTTCCAATCCGGCATTTACAGGTGAAAACCGTTTGTTAAGCTTGCGTAAGGCAATGGAAATTGCCAAAACGGATGCACAGAAGATCGCGATTTTACAACAGATTGAAAATACCGGAACATTCTTGGGCATGCTGTATGCCGGTGAATTTCTGGATCAGAAACCTGTACAGCAGGCTGCCGCCAATGCAGTCATGAATATTGCTTTGGGTAATAAGGAGTATATGGGGGCAAATGTCCGTGCTTTGTTAAATAAGGTAATGGAGGTGCTTGACAATCCGGATGCCGGCTATCAAAAAGAAGCGATCAGGAAACATCTGGCCGAGATGCCGCAAGGCGAAGGATTCGTTTCTTTGTTTAACGGTAAGGATTTGACCGGCTGGAAAGGTTTGGTACAGAATCCGATTGCCCGTGCGAAGATGAAACCGGGACAGTTGGCCAAAGAGCAGGCGAAAGCCGATGAGGTCATGCGTAAAGGCTGGAGCGTGGAAGACGGTATGCTGATATTCAATGGCAAGGGGGACAATCTGTGCACGGAAAAACAATACGGTGATTTTGAAATGTATGTGGACTGGATGCTTGATCCGGCCGGTCCTGAAGCGGATGCCGGTATTTACTTGCGTGGTACGCCTCAGGTGCAGATATGGGATACTTCGCGTGTAAACGTAGGAGCGCAAGTCGGTTCCGGTGGATTATACAACAACCAGATGAACGAGAGCAAGCCGACGAAAGTGGCCGATAATAAGTTGGGTGAATGGAACAGTTTCTACATCAAGATGGTCGGTGACCGTGTGACAGTCGTACTGAACGGAGAGAAAGTGGTGGATGATGTGATTCTGGAAAACTATTGGGATCGCAAGCTCCCGATCTTCCCGGTCGAACAGATTGAATTGCAGGCTCATGGCAGCAAGGTTTATTACCGGAATATTTATGTAAAAGAACTCGAACGCAAGGAACCGTTCAAACTTTCAGCCGAAGAAGAGAAGGAAGGTTTTAAGGTTCTGTTTGACGGTACGAATATGCATGAATGGACAGGTAACACGGTTGATTATACCCTGGAAGACGGTTGCATTTCCATGATACCGAGCAAGAGCTATGGTGGAAACCTGTATACGAAAGACGAGTATGGCAACTTCGTGTACCGTTTCGAATTCCAGTTGACGCCGGGTGCTAATAACGGTGTCGGTATCCGTACCCCGATGGAAGGGGATGCCGCTTATGTTGGTATGGAAATCCAGATTCTGGATTGCGAACATCCGATTTATAAGGATATTACTCCTTTGCAGCATCACGGTTCCGTTTATGGAATTATCCCGGCTAAGGCGGAACATCATAGTGCGTTTAAACCTGCGGGTGAATGGAATTATGAAGAAATTGTAGCTAATGGGGATAACATCAAGGTAACGGTCAACGGGGTGGTAATCATGGAAGGCAATATCCGCGAAGCGACAAAGAACGGTACTGCCGATCATAAGGAACATCCGGGCCTGTTCAATAAGAAAGGACATATCGGTTTCTTAGGTCATGGCTCTCCTGTCAAGTTCCGTAATATTCGCATTAAAGAGTTGAAATAACGTTTTTTTATCTATAGTTAAATAGCAGCATAAGCAGAAATTAGCTTATGTTGCTATTTTTTTATGATTAATGTGTGTGGAAAATCCTTGAATATTAAGGGAAATAAAATTTGTTGGTTCGGTTTATTATAACGACTTTTGTATGAAGGATAATAAAGAAGTCGTATTCATGGATGTAGACCAGTATCAATTAATATTAGACAATGCTCAGGTTGGCTGGTGGAAAGCTGATTTTGAAGAAAGATGTTATATCTGTTCTGACTATTTGATTAGTCTCTTGGAGTTGGATGGTCCGAAAATATCCATAGTAGATTTCTTTTTGTTGATCCGTGGAGACTATCGGGATCGTATCGCTAACGAATTTGCTTTCTTTAAAGGTATTGGTATATACGAACAGATCTTCCCTATAAAGACTTGCTATGGTTATAGGTTCGTCCGTACAAAAATTTATAAACGTGAAAAGGCTTCCGATGGCAAGTTGACCGTATTGGGTATTTTACAGTTGATTCCTTTTAGTGAAATGGAGGAGAATAGACCTGTCGTGAATGGACAGGTTGATAGTGTTCTCAGGCATTTGGGGAGTTTGTCCCATGCCTTACATTCTTTTATCCAGACAAATGATTTGCATAAATCGATCCATTTGGCTCTTACGGAGGTTCTATTTTCGATCGATACGAAGGGGCGTGTATACATTATGGAATATGAGGATGAGAAGCAGATTGGCTGCACATATGAGGTGTGTAGTGAGGGAGTTGAGCCTGTCCGTCCGTTTTTGCAAAACATTCCGGTTGCTACGTTACCTTGGTCTACACATAAAATACGGAATTTATATCCTATCCTAATTAATAATCTGGATGAATTACCTCCTGAAGCGGTTGAGGAGAAGCGCTACCTGAAAGCGCGTCGAACCTGTTCTCTGATTTTAATTCCATTAATAATCAAAGGTGAGTCTTGGGGGTATATGGGAATCGATATAGTAGATAAGTATCGTATGTGGAGCTTGGAGGACTATCAATGGTTGTCGTCTATTTCCAATATCATTAGTATAATAACGAAGATGGCCCGTACCAATGAAGCTTTGGACCATAGTGAAAAGTTACTTCGGAATATTTATACCAACATACCGGTCGGAATAGAGTTGTATGATAAGAAGGGCTATCTGGTGGATTTGAATAATATGGATGTCGAGATATTCGGCCTTCCTTCCAAAGAGTCTGTTTTGGGGCTTAATATCTTTGAAAATCCTATGATTAATGATGAAATACGAGAAAAACTGATTAGTCGGGAGCCAGTCTCTTTTCACATGGATTATTCATTTAACACAATTGAGGACAAAGGGTTCTATCCGACAATGAAGAATGGTACGATCGATATTTTCACAAAAGTCTGCATGTTGTATGACATATATGGAGATCTGATTAATTATATGTTTATTAATCTTGATAATACAGATAAGGCGGTCGCATATAACCGTATCGAGGAGTTTGAACATTTCTTCAGTCTGGTCAGCTGTTTTGCAAAAGTTGGATATGCCAAATTTGATTTGTTGACTCGTGAAGGGTATGCTATCGACCAATGGTATCAGAATTTAGGAGAAAAAGAAGGTGTGCCGCTATTGGAAGTCATAGGTGTTTATAGCCAGATCCATCCTGAAGACCGGAAGGTTATGTTTAATTTCTTTGAACAGGTAAAAAAAGGACAGTGTGATAGTATTCGGCGGGAATTAAGGGTGAAGTATGGAGAAGGTTGGCATTGGACTCGTGTGAATGTAATGCGGAACACCCAGTCGACTAATCCGGACAGACTTGAAATGATCTGTGTGAATTATGATATAACCGAACTGAAGGAAACGCAGAAGCAGCGTGAGAAAGCCGAAGAACTCGACCGTTTGAAATCTGCATTCCTTGCCAATATGAGCCATGAGATCCGGACTCCGCTGAATGCCATTGTCGGTTTTTCCACGTTGTTGGTCGATACGGACGATCCGGAGGAAAAGAAGCAGTTTGTCGAGATTATCCAAAAAAACAATGAACTGTTGTTACAGTTGATCTCCGATGTGCTGGATCTGGCGAAGATAGAATCTGGTATAATCGAATTGAAACTTGTCGAGGTCGACTTGCGGGAGCTATGTAAAGAACTGGTCGTTTCGATTCGTATCAAAGTACCGGCTGAAGTCTCGCTCTGTGTGGTTCCGGACTTGCCTTCCTATATCATGCGTTGTGATAAGGTGAGGCTGACACAGATCATATCCAACTTTATTAATAATGCCATCAAACACACCAGCAAAGGAACGATCCTGCTTGGTTACGAGATACGCTGGGATGAGATTGAGTTTTCTGTGACGGATACCGGTGACGGTATGTCGCCGGAAGTGCAGCGACATGTATTCGACCGTTTCTATAAAGGAAACAGTTTCAAGCAGGGGACAGGTTTGGGGCTCTCGATCTGTAAGAGCATAATAGAACAGGTTGGCGGTAAAATCGGGGTAGAGTCCGAGATAGGGAAGGGGTCCCGTTTCTGGTTTACTTTACCCCGTTAGATTCATATCTTATTCTTTTTCACCATAGGACAAATCGCCGGCGTCTCCCAGTCCCGGAACGATATAAGAATGATCATCTAGTTCGTCATCGACAGCCGCGACCCATATAGTCGTGATGTCGTCCGGCATTTTACGCTGGAGATATTCGATTGCCTGCTTGCTGGCAATGATGGAAGCGACATGGATATGCGCCGGGTGGCCTTTGGTGCGCAATGCTTCGTAGGCCAGTTCCATAGAACTGCCGGTTGCCAGCATCGGATCCGTTATAATCAATGTCTTGTCTGTTAATCGGGGAGATGCGATGTATTCGATATGAATATCGAAGTTCCGGCGGTCCTTGCCTT
>ENA-OOZX01000950-OOZX01000950.1-human-gut-metagenome-genome-assembly--contig:-NODE-950-length-21337-cov-6.629311_pt1 | contig 21337 bp, 19 predicted proteins | sample MGYA00241048_ERZ501412 | MGnify/ENA primary metagenome ERZ501412 (study PRJEB25962, sample SAMEA2042518) | human gut metagenome | biome: human gut; feature: human-associated habitat; material: faeces... | reverse complement strand
GTGCTGTGTCAGAATGGGCGATCACGAGAGTGCAGTAGAATATTATAAGAAAGAACTGGAACTTTTACGTGAGGACTGGGGCTTAAAATACGGTGCTGAGGTAGATGCATTGGAGGAGAAAATCAGGGCACTGCAGTAAGAGGATTTCATCAGGATCACCTTCTAAAAATGTATTATTTTATAGGAATTTTATTTGTTTCTGCTGGTATACTGTGCTACTATTTAGACAGGGAGAGAAGAAATGAGGTCAAATGACAGAAAAACTGAATAGCAGCAATCTCAGACAAAATCCGAGGAATGTTAATGAGCTTGTGAATGAACTCACATTATTTGATGACGATCTGATGAGCCGGGTGTTTGATAAAAACATCAAAGCAACGGAATTGTTGCTCCGTATCATTCTTGGCAAAAAGGTTAAGGTTATCAGCGTGACAGGGCAGAATGAAATGAAAAACCATCAGGTTGGCAGGCGTAATATTACGTTGGATGTGGATGCAATGGATGAAAATGGTGAGGAGATCGACATTGAGGTTCAGGGTAATTCAGAAGGAGCACATGTCAGACGCGCACGTTATCACAGCAGTATGGTTGATTCGAGAATGCTCAAGGAGGGACAGGCGTTTAGGGAACTGAAGGATTCCTATGTGATATTTATTTATAAGCATGACAAGTTCCGAAAGGGTTTACCTTTGTATCACGTAGAACGATACGTAGGCGAAACGAATGAACAGTTTCGTGACGGCTCCCATATCATTTACGTGAATGGAAATTATAAAGGGAATGATGAGATTGGTCAGTTGATGCAGGATTTTCGGGAGAAAAATCCGGAGTGCATGCACTACACGGAGCTGGCAGAAAGTGTGAAACATTTTAAAGAGAAAGAAGGAGGGCGTGAAGAAATGAGTGAGATTGTAGAGAGATATGGTGATGAAAGAGCATTAATGGCAAATATAACATCAGTTCAAAATCTCATGAACAACATGAAATGGACGTTAGACCAGGCACTTGACGCACTTGGAATTAAGGGGAAGGAAAGAACACTTATCACCCAGCAGTTACAAAAATAATAAAGCATTACGCAGGAAGAGACTTCAAAAAAGGGAGTCTCTTTTCTTTATAGCAAAAAGCGTATTTCATACCACAAGCCCCGTTCTTCCACAAAATTGTTGTCAAAACCGCCACAGAGTTATAATATAGTAAAAAGACGTGCGCAAAGCAGTCCGTGAAAAGAAAAGTAACAGGCAGGTCTGGTTGATGCATAGAAGTGATCGTTACGGAAAATAGAGGAGAAAAAGATGTTATTAGAACCAATTATCACAAGTTTATTAGAGACAGACATGTACAAGTTTTCGATGGGACAGTGTATTTACCATCAGTTTTCAGATTATAAGACAACCTGGTCTTTTAAATGCAGAAACACCGACGTTCACTTTACCCATGAGATGGTGGAGGAGATCAAGGAGCAGATCAAGGCATACTGTGGATTGCGTTTCACAGAAGAGGAGCTGGAATATCTGCATAAGATCAAATGGATGAAGGGAAGCTATGTGGATTTCTTAAGACTGTGGCAGCCTCGATATGAAGATTATGAGATTACGGAGGACGCAGAATGTGGACTGACGATCGAAACATTCGGGACATGGCTGAACACTTCTCTGTATGAGATTCCGACACTTGCCATTGTAAATGAAGTTTATTTCCGCATGGCATATCATTATGACGATCTGCTTGCAAGTTTTGAGAAAAAGCTGGATGAAAAAATTACTTTATTGAAAAACGGTACCTATAACCTTGGACTGTTCAGCGAATTTGGACTCAGAAGAAGACTCTCTGCCGGGGCACAGGAACTGGCAGTGAAAAAATTAAACGAGAATAAATATCCTGGTTCTACGTTTGTAGGAACATCCAATGTTTTCCTTGCAAAAAAATATGGCATCACTCCGGTAGGAACGATGGCGCATGAATGGATCATGTGTGTCGGACAGGGAAATCATAAGCACAATCCGGCATATTCAAACTGGTATGCGCTGGATTGGTGGGTAAAAGAATACGGTATTTTAAATGGAACGGCATTGACCGATGCGATTACAACAGACTGCTTCTTAAGAGATTTCCAGTTGACTTACGCAACACTGTTTTCCGGTGTGCGTCATGACAGCGGCGATCCGTTTGAGTGGGGAGAGAAAATGATCCGCCATTACGAGAGCCTTGGAATCGATCCAAAAACGAAAACACTGTTATTTAGCGACAGTCTCGATTTTGAGCGGGCAGATAAGATCGCATCTTATTTTGCAGGAAGAGTAAAAATTGCATTTGGAATCGGAACTTATATTTCAAATGACACGGATGTTCCGGCGTTGAATATTGTCATGAAGACAACCAAGTGTAATGGAATGGATGTTGCCAAGATTTCGGATACTCCGGGAAAAGGCATGTGCAAAAATCCGGAATATGTGGAATATCTTCAGAGATGTATCAGCTGGAGAATGGAAAACGACAGATAAAAAGAAAGGTGTGGGGGTATGCAGAACTATTCAGGAGAAGCTGGGTTACAGTATCATTTACAGATCAGACCGGGGGATGTGGGGCGTTATGTGATCCTGCCGGGAGATCCGAAGCGGTGTGAGAAGATCGCAAAACATTTTGAGGATGCAAAACTTGTGGCAGACAGCAGGGAGTTTGTCACCTACACAGGCTATCTGGAAGGTGAGAAGGTCAGTGTGACATCCACCGGGATTGGCGGCCCGTCCGCATCAATTGCGATGGAGGAACTGGTGCAGTGCGGTGCAGATACATTTGTGCGTGTTGGAACATGTGGCGGAATTGATCTGGATGTCAAGGGCGGGGATATTGTGATCGCTACCGGAGCAGTCCGCATGGAAGGAACCAGCAGGGAATATGCACCGATCGAGTATCCGGCAGTGGCAGATCTTGAGGTGGCAAATGCACTTGTTGCGGCAGCAAAGGAACTGGGGTTTACTTATCATACCGGAGTAGTCCAGTGCAAAGATGCATTTTACGGACAGCATGAGCCGGAGCGCATGCCGGTAAGCTATGAACTTTTGAATAAGTGGGAGGCATGGAAACGTCTGGGCTGCAAGGCGTCTGAGATGGAATCAGCGGCATTGTTTATTGTGGCTGCGCATCTGAAAGTCCGCTGTGGTTCTGATTTTCTTGTTATGGGAAATCAGGAGCGCAATGCCCTCGGCATGGATAATCCGATCGTTCATGACACGGAGGCAGCAGTGATGGTCGGCGTGGAGGCGATCCGCAGACTGATCAGGGCAGACCGTGAAAAATAATGCGTGAGCGGGAAAAGTTTTACCTGAAAAGCAGATTTCAATGGAGAACAGAAAATGGGGTGTGAGAATCATGGAAGCAAAAAAGTACCGTAGAATTTTTACAATTGTAGTTGATTCCTGTGGAATCGGTGGAGCAAAAGATGCAGAACGTTTCGGCGATGCGGGAACCGACACGTTAGGACATATTGCGGAGACGGTGGGCAATCTTTCAATTCCGAATATGCAGAAACTTGGAATTGCCAATTTAAAAGAGCTGAAGAATATCGCACCGGTGGAAAAACCAATGGGATATTTTACAAGGCTCTCTGAGGCGAGCAACGGAAAAGATACCATGACCGGACACTGGGAAATGATGGGACTTCATATTACCAAGCCATTTTTGACATTTACCGAGCACGGTTTTCCAAAGGAACTGATCGATGAACTGGAAAAACGTACCGGTCACAAAGTGATTGGAAACAAGAGTGCGAGTGGAACCGAAATCTTAGAGGAACTGGGCGAGGAAGAGATCGCAACCGGACACATGATCGTGTATACATCTGCGGATTCGGTTCTTCAGATCTGTGGAAACGAGGAAACGTTTGGGCTAAAGGAACTTTACCGCTGCTGTGAGATCGCCAGAGAGATCACCATGAAAGATGAATGGAAAGTGGGGCGTGTCATTGCAAGACCTTATGTTGGAAAGAAAAAAGGTGAGTTTGTCCGCACCAGCAACCGTCATGATTATGCCTTAAAGCCATATGGAAGAACCGTATTAAATGCGTTAAAAGACGCCGGATATGATGTGATCTCTGTCGGAAAAATCCGGGATATTTTTGACGGGGAAGGAATCACGGAATCCAATAAGTCCAAAAGCTCGGTTCATGGAATGGAGCAGACGATCGAGATTGCAGAGCGCGATTTTACCGGACTTTGCTTTGTGAATCTGGTAGATTTTGATGCACTTTGGGGACATAGAAGAAACGTAAAAGGATACGCAGAGGAACTGGAACGCTTTGACGTGAAACTCGGCGAACTTCTTAAGGTACTTCGGGAAGATGATCTTCTTATCATTACGGCAGACCACGGAAATGATCCAACCTATAAGGGAACAGACCACACCAGGGAACAGGTGATGTTTGTTGCATATTCGCCTTCCATGAAGGGATCAGGAAAGCTTGAAGATCAGGATACATTTGCAGTGATCGGGGCAACGATCGCAGATAATTTTGGTGTGCAGATGCCGGAAGGCACGATTGGTACGTCATTGCTTGCAGAGTTGAAATGACATATGAACATGAAATACTGAAGTGACAGAAGAGTGGAAAATACTGATGTGCTGGCAGGAGAAAGGAAAAAACATGGATAAAAAAGATATTTTAAGCAGAGTAGATCACACACTGCTTTCACAGACTGCAACATGGGAAGAAATCCGGCAGATTTTAGACGATGGAATAAAATATGGATGCGCTTCTGCCTGTATCCCGGCTTGCTATGTGAAACAGGCGGCAGAGTATGTCGATGGGAAACTGCCGATCTGTACGGTGATCGGATTTCCAAACGGATACCACACAACGGCGACGAAAATTTTCGAGACAAGGGATGCGGTCGCAAACGGAGCCGACGAGATCGATATGGTCATTAATATCGGATTTTTGAAAGACAAACGGTATGATGACATCGAGCAGGAAATCCGAAAAATCCATGAGGCATGCAGCGGAAAAACCTTAAAAGTGATCATTGAGACATGCCTTCTGACAGATGAGGAGAAGATCAAGATGTGTGAGATCGTGACGAATGCAGACGCAGAGTTCATTAAGACCTCCACCGGATTTTCCACCGCAGGAGCAACTTTTTCGGATGTGGAACTGATGAGACAATACGTTGGCACAAACGTGAAAGTAAAGGCAGCCGGAGGAATCTCTTCTTTTGAAGATGCGGAAAAATTTATTGAGCTTGGCGCAGACCGGCTTGGCACGAGCCGGCTGGTGAAAATTATGAAAAATGTATAAGTCGTTGTAGAAATTGAGTAAAGACCATAAAATAAGCGGTTTTTACTCATTTTTTTTGCATACTCGGAAACAATATGTTATAATTTGTGCATTGCACTTACACTATGACAGAGTAATGTGTATGTGCTATGAGATGGAGAGGAATGCAAAGAAAATGTTACAGACGATAGAACAAATCAACAATGTAGTAAATAACTTTATCTGGGGTGTGCCCGCAATGATCTGCATTATCGGTGTCGGCCTGTTTTTGAGTGTCCGAACCCGGTTTTTGCAGATCCGCAAATTTCCGTATGCAATGAAAGTGACCATCGGACGTATGCTGAAAAAGAGAGAGGCATCGGATGGAGCACTGACTCCGTTTCAGGCGGTCTGTACCGCACTCGCGGCGACAGTTGGAACTGGAAATGTGGCAGGTGTGGCAGGCGCAATCGCAATCGGCGGACCGGGTGCAGTTTTCTGGATGTGGATATCCGCAATCCTTGGCATGTGCACCAAGTTTTTCGAGGTGACACTTGCCGTACATTTCCGCGAGACAAATGCCAACGGAGAGTTGGTCGGCGGACCGATGTATTACATCAAAAACGGTTTGAAAAAACACTGGCTTTGGCTTGCGTACCTGTTTTCTGCTTTCGGAGTTCTGACCGTATTCGGAACCGGAAATGCAACGCAGGTCAACACGATCACTACGGCGATCGACTCAGCACTTTATAATTTTAACCTGCTCTCCGAGGAATCCGCACCGACCTTAAACCTGGTCATCGGAATAGTTTTAGCCGCACTGATCGCATTAATTTTGATTGGTGGAATTAAAAGAATTGGACAGGTGACAGAGAAATTGGTGCCATTTATGGCGATCATTTATATTTTATTGGCGATTGGTGTTGTACTGATCAATTTCAGATCCATTCCAGCGGTATTCGGTTCTATTTTTGAGGGTGCATTTAACCCGGCAGCCGTGACAGGCGGAGCAGTGGGAAGCTTTTTCATGAGTATGAAAAAGGGTGTTTCCAGAGGTATTTTTTCCAATGAGGCAGGACTTGGAACCGGTTCGATCGCACATGCCTGTGCCGATACGAGAAAACCGGTAAAACAGGGATTTTTCGGTATTTTCGAAGTGTTTGTGGACACGATCGTGATCTGTACACTGACCGCACTGGTCATTTTATGCAGCGGCGTTCCGGTTGGATATGGCGAGGCAGCAGGTGCAGAGCTTACCATCAGCGGATTCACCTCCGTATATGGTGGCTGGGTATCTATTTTTACTGCGGTTGCAATGTGCTGTTTTGCATTCTCCACGATCATTGGCTGGGGACTTTACGGAACAAGATGTATTGAATTTTTATTTGGAACGTGGGCTAATAAGCCGTTCATGATTTTATATGCGCTGGTGGCGATCGTTGGTGCGACCATGAACCTCGGACTGATGTGGAACATCGCAGAGACATTCAACGGACTTATGGTAATCCCAAACCTGATCGCAGTATTCTTATTATCAGGTGTGGTTGTGAAGCTGGTGAAGGAGTATTTCGAGGGAGAGGGGAAAACGAAGTAGTTACATAAAAAGAGCCGGAGACAGGACGGGTATCGTCTTTGCCGCCAAAGACAGAGTATAGTCTGACGGATTTTGGCAGGACTCTGTCGCCGATCATTGAAGCAATGCAGCAGTGGGGAAATACCCATCTAAACATCGCAGGAAGCGAAGAGAGTGAGCCGTTACTGGAACAAGGTACAAGTGAACCGTAACAGAGAGTCAAATGAAACATGCATATTTTTTGAAAAGTAGGATGTTATTTTGACATGAGTTCTTTTACTTCTTCTACACCGTAGGTATCTCCGGCTTTCTGGAAAGCGATGATAGCTTTTTCAAAATAGACAGCCACATCCTCTGCTTTATCTGATGATTTCAGAATTTCGCCAAGACCGCGGTAAGCACAGCCGATGGAGATAAGATCGTTCGACTTTTCAGCAAAATCTAAGGCTGAAAGCATGTTTTTTTCTGCGAGAGGAAGATCATGAAGTTTCATGGAAACATAGCCCTGCTCGTAGAGATTTGCGGAGCGGGCAAGTGCGTCATCCGGGAAAAATAATTGTCATGGTCGGTGGAAGGAATCTTTGCATAACATTCTTTATAAAGCGTTTCTGCATCAGTGTAATTGCCTGCATCAAATAATGACCAGGCTCTCGATAGGGTTTCGGTCATGGAAGTCTCCTTGTTTCTCATATTAGTCATATTCAAAAATACCCTGTATTGCGTCTGAAACATTCATAATCATATGATAAGGGACGCGGTCGATACGTTTGCAGCTTCTGGCGGAAGGGTCAATTAGCTTCAATTGCTCACATATAGCAGTTCCTGAGGTGTCTTTGACACCGCGTACTTTTATGTGAAGAGGACCTTCTGCATAATTCTCTAAAAGTGGGCAGACGTGAAAAACACCTGTTTTTTTAATAAATTCATTTTTACTTACAACAAGCATTGCATCTTTTAAATTAGAAATTTTGATAATATCTCCCTGCGAAAAATTCATCATAAAATTTCCTTTCCGACAGGTTCTCCCCAATCATAATCACAAATTGAAATTTCCCCATTGTATTCAGCAACGCGTTCCTCAAATGTTTTGTGTTTAAATGCTTTTTTCAAAACAATCGAATCATCAATTACTTCAATTTGTAAAGTATCTGAGACATGGAGTCCAAGTTTTTCAAGAATATTCTTTGGAATACGTATTCCCTGACTATTTCCCCATGTTTTGATGGCAACCTGATCGCTCATAAATGTTCACTCCTTTAAAAAAGATATTGTTGATCATGAAGCTTAGTTTCATAATCGATATCTACACGCACTTCATGCGACGGTCTTTGTTATATAGTATTAACTGTATATACATATATTATATCGAATAGTATCAAAGGTCAATATGTAATCAAATAGTTAATTTAACTGACAAAATTTCTCAACAACAATATCTCTTCCTTGTATCCCCAATATCATGTGCTATAATTTTCCTGAGATTAGTTATAACTAACCTAGATGTCAAAAATGGCTGTTGCCAAATATGTTTTTTGAAAAAGGGGAGACTATGTCAGAGGAAGAGAAAAAATTTTTGGAGATCGTTGACCTGAAAAAAGGTTTTGGAAGTGGAGAAACACGTCAGGAAGTATTGCGCGGAATGAACTTTTCCGTGGCAAAAGGAGAGTTCTGTGTTCTGCTTGGACCGTCCGGTTCGGGAAAATCAACTTTATTAAATATTATCGGAGGAATCGACAGTGCCGATTCCGGTTACATCTCGATCAACGGCGATAAGCTCGAAGATATGAGTGAGAAGAAACTAACCCAATACCGCAGAAAACATCTCGGCTATGTATTTCAGATGTACAATCTGATTGCTAATCTGAACGTGAAGGAAAACATTGAGGTCGGAGCGTACCTTTCTGACAATGCGTTGGATATCGATGAACTGTTACAGACACTTGGACTTTACGAGCACCGATACAAGCTGCCGAACCAGTTGTCCGGCGGTCAGCAGCAGCGTGTTTCCATCGGTCGTGCGATTGTGAAGAACCCGGATATCCTGCTCTGCGATGAGCCGACCGGAGCGTTGGACTATAACACCTCCAAAGAGATTTTAAAACTGATCGAAGATGTAAACAAAAAATATGGAAACACGATCATCATGGTAACGCACAACGAGGCGATCAAAAACATGGCAGACCATGTCATCAAGCTTCGTGACGGAGCCGTCCGCCACAACGAGAGAAATGAACACAGGATTTCAGCAGCAGATCTTGAGTGGTAAGGAGTGTGTCAGTCATGAAAAAGAAAAAAATTAAAAATCCACTCATCAGACGTATTCCGCGTGAATTGCTCGGTGACTGGAAAAAATATCTTGTGGTGGCATTATTCCTCATTCTTACAATTGGTTTTGTTTCCGGTATGTATGTTGCAAATGAGAGTATGCTTATTGCAGCAAATGAGGGTGTGACAAAATACAAGTTAGAGGATGGACATTTTGAGCTGGACAAAAAGGCAGATGAGACGTTACTCGCTGCTATCGAGACAGGAACAAAAGCGGACGTCAAAAAGTATTATCTTGACAAAGCAAAAAAAGAGCTGGACGAAAAGTTGGATGAAAAGGCTTATCCGGAAGCCTACGACAAGGCATGGGATAAAATTGTAGAGGAAATTGATGATAAATATGCTGACGCAGAAGAAAAATATGAGTTAAACGATCCTGATTTTACAGAAGTTCCGGTAAAAGTATATGAGAACTTCTTCCGAAATGAGGAGGAAGATTACAACAACGACGGCGAGGCAGAAGGAAACATCCGTGTCTATGCAAAAAATGATAACGTGGATCTTGCCTGCCTGCTTGACGGAGCATTTCCGGAAAAAGCGGATGAGATCGCAATTGACCGTATGCATGCAGACAATGTCGGCGTCAAAGTGGGAGATGAGATTTCTGTCAGCGGGCAGAGGTTCAAAGTTGTTGGACTGATCGCCTATGTCAATTATGCGACACTGCATGAGAAGTCAACGGATATGATGTTTGATGCGATCAAATTCGATGTGGCTATGGTCACACAGGAAGGATTTGATAGTTTACATAAAACTGTTCATTATTCTTACACATGGAATTATGTGGATACTCCTGCAGATGAAGTGGAGCAGAAAGCAAAATCTGATGATTTCATGAAAGCACTGCTCACACAGGTTGTGTGTGCTGACAAAGAGTTAGAGGACTATATGCCGCGCTATGCAAATCCGGCTATTAATTTTGCAACGGATGATATGGGTTCAGACAAAGCTATGGGTGGTGTTTTACTGGATATTTTGATCGTGATCATTGCATTTATTTTTGCAGTGACCATCAGCAATACGATCGTGAAGGAGGCTTCTACGATCGGAACACTGAGAGCTTCCGGTTATACGAGAGGTGAACTGGTCAGACATTATATTTCCATGCCGGTGATCGTGACACTTCTCGCAGCGTGCGTTGGAAATATCCTCGGCTATACCGTATTTAAAAATGTGGTTGTCGGCATGTATTATAACAGCTACAGTCTTCCGACTTATCAGACAGTCTGGAACCCGGATGCTTTTTTCAAGACAACAATCATCCCGGTTGTTTTAATGCTTGCGGTCAATCTCGTCGTCATTATAAAAATGATGCGGCATACACCATTACAGTTTTTGCGTCATGATCTGAAAAAAACAAAGCGTAAAAAAGCAATGCGCCTGCCCAAATGGAGCTTTTTAAGCCGTTTCCGCCTGCGTATCATGTTCCAGAACGTGACGAATTACCTGATTTTATTTGTGGGGATCTGGTTTATCGGCATTATGCTCGCAATGGCGGTCGGTATGCCGGAGACGCTCGACTATTACAAATCCAATGTTTCAGATATGATGTTCACGAATTATCAGTATGTGTTAAAGTCTTATGAGAATGAGGATGGAGACATTATCACAACGGATAATAAGGATGCAGAGAAATTCAATATGACATCTCTGCAGCACAAGAGCGATACGTTAGATGAGGAGATTTCTGTCTACGGAATCGAGGATGACAGCCGGTATGTGAAAATCAGTAACCTGTCTGCCCTGAAAGGAAACGAGGCTTATATTTCTGCTTCCTATGCAGATAAATACAGCCTGAGCGTGGGCGACACAGTGGTTCTGGACGAAAAATATGAGAACAAACAGTATGAGTTTGAGGTTGCAGGAATCTATGATCACAGTCAGGCGTTGGCAGTATTTCTGTCCAATGAGCAGTATTGTGAAATCTTTGACATGGACAGTGATGCATTCACAGGCTATCTCTCGGATTCAGAGATCACAGATATTGATGAGGATGAGATCGCAACCGTCATCACTGAACACGATATTACGAAAATGTGTGACCAGCTCGATCATTCCATGGGCTCCTATATGACCTACTTCCAGTATCTGTGCATCCTGTTATCCGCAGTATTGATTTACCTGCTCACGAAGCTGATCATCGAGAAGAACGAAAATGCAATTTCCATGACAAAAATCCTGGGCTATGAGAACCGGGAGATTGCAAGTTTATATCTGTTGTCCACGACCATCGTTCTTGTGGTGATTGATGTTGCCAGCGTGATTTTAGGTGTCGTCATCATGAAGGCTGTCTGGAGGATCATGCTCTTTTCCTACAGTGGATGGTACGCTTTTCGCATAAGCACGATGGGCTATGTGAAAATGTTCCTGTTTATCCTGATCGGATATCTGCTTGTCATGGTATTGGATTTCAGAAGGATCAAGCGTATTCCGATGGATCAGGCACTGAAAAATGTGGAATAACAGGAAAAATATAACCTGACAGGAGAGCGTAGAAATCACATAAAAATTAAAGTGCACATGGCAATTGTACCATAAAGCAGCTGCCGGAAATGGGAGCATCCACAACCTGGATGTTCCCATTTTGTTTTTCAGTGAGCTCCTTTGCAATGCAGAGTCCAAGACCAAAGTGTTCTCTGTCGGTATGGATTTATTTGCATTATATATGGCAGAGTTGTTATAATAGCTCCAGAGGTGGTATACAAGTGAGAGTAGCAGTTGTTGAAGATGAACTTTTGAGCAGGAAAAAAATTTTATCCTACCTTGAAATGTTTGAAAAAGAATCGGGGATTCCCATTCAGGTGGAAACCTTAACGGATGGTACTGAGATCGTAGAAAAGTATAATACAGGAAAGAAATATGATGTTATACTTTTAGATATTGAGATGGAGCATATGGATGGGATGAAAGCGGCTGAATGGATTCGGAATCTGGATGAGGAAGTGATTCTGATTTTTATCACGAATATGGCACAGTTTGTGATGAAAGGCTATGAAGTCAGTGCGCTTGATTTTCTGGTTAAGCCGGTCAGTTATTATATGTTTGTGGAAAAGATGCACAAGGCTTATGACAGAGTTTCCATGCGGGAAGAACGAAGTATTATTATCAAGGGCAAAGAGTGCATTTATAAGGTACACACGACAGAGCTTATTTATATTGAGGTGCAGAACCATTCACTGACATTTCATACGATGCAGGGAAATTATATGTGTACAGGAAGTTTGAAAAAAGTAGAAAAAGATCTCGAAGGCCTTCCTTTTGCAAGATGCAGCTCCAGTTATCTGTTGAATCTGATGCATGTTCTCCGCATAGAGAAAGAGCATGTGATCATGGACAATAAAGACGAGCTTCTGCTCAGCCGGCTGAAAAGGCAGGAATTTATGGAGATACTGACAGATTACTACGGAGGAGTGCAATGAACGGGCTGCGTATTGAATGGATACAGGCATCTTTTTTTATCGAGATGTTGGTGATAACGTGGATTCTTATGATTCCGATGAAAAAGAGAGAGCATTTCTGGCAGCAGGGAGTCCTGCTTGTGCTTGCAGGAAGTGTGATCGCTGCAATGGACACAAATTCGAATATCAAATTTATTCTGGAAACAGCGATGATCGGATTTATTGCCTACCGTGTGTATGTGATCTCATGGAGAAAGGCTACTTACACGGCTGTCTGTGCTTATGCCGTACAGCATTTGGCTTATACCGTTGGCATGATAGAAAAATGTATCCGTGGAATCCTGTTTCATGTTCCACATGCACCGACAGATTCAGAACCGGATATCAACTTGAAGATGTTTCTGACAGTCGCACTGGTATATGGAACATGTTATTTGTTTTTTGTGAGAAAAAAAAGAGGAAAAGGAGAGTTTGACATCAGTGTCAGACAGACTATTGGATTTTCAGTAGGCGTATTCTTTGTCGTGCTTGTTTTGAGCAGAATGGAACAAAGCTATGCGAATAATGAATACTATGGTCTGGAACTGGTGTGCCATTTTTATTCCCTGATCTGCTGTCTTTTCATCCTGATCTTAGATGATGGTATTTTCCGTAGGATTCAGGATGAGAATGAACTGTCTCTGGTAAAATATTTATGGCTGAAGCGGCAGGAGCAGTATGCCGTAGCGAAAGAAAACATGAACGCGATCAACTTAAAGTGTCATGAGTTAAAACAGCAGATTACAGGAATCCAGGAGATGCAGGTTTCAGAACAGCTTAAGGATTTGCTAGAGGACCTTAAGGATTCCATTCAGATTTATGATGCGGTTGTGAAGACTGGAAACGAAGTATTAGATGTTGTATTGACGGAGAAGAACTTTTACTGTCAGGCGAATCATATCACAATGGCGTGCATTGTGGATGGTGCGAAGATGGATTTTATGGAGACAATGGATGTCTACGCACTTTTTACAGGACTTTTCGAGGATACCTTTTATTCCATCAAAATGCTGGAAGAGCCGGACAAGAAGCAGATTGCACTATCGGTCTGGGAGAAGAACGGACTGCTTATGATACAGCTTGAGAATTATTTCGAAGACTCAAAGGAAGCACAGGAAGTGAGAGAAGAGGGAATTGATTATTCCATTAAGAGTGTGAAAGAGATTGTGAAAAAATATGATGGCTGCATGACGATACATAAGGAGCATGCGCTTGTGATCAAGCGGATTTCAATACCAATCCCATAAGATAAAACTACAAATGGCATAAATATAACCGGTCAGTTCTGGTTTTCATACACAGAATCCAGAACTTAAAATTACGAATTGAAAATGACCAGTTGTGAAAAGAGGCAATCTGCCTCTTTTTTTTATGCTACGATTCGTTCATCAGAAAAAAGGAGGAAAAATATGAAAAGCAAAGGAAAGAAAAAAGGGTACATTGGTATTGCGATAACCGCAATCCTGCTGATCATCACAGTAGTTGCCGATCTGCTTGCATCAAGATACATCACAATGATCAAGCTTTATTTCATGGATGACAGTAATTCTGTTTATGAGATGTCAGCAGACGAAGCATTGTCGCAGGCCGCGGATCTCACAGAGGAACTTGGAAATGAAGGTATCGTATTGCTAAAGAACAAGGACAATGCTTCTCTGCCACTGGCAGCAGGAACGAAGATTAATCTGTTTGGTATTGCATCTTATCAGACATTATATCAGGGTTCCGGTTCTGCATCGAGCTGGTTCAAGCAGGATCTGAACACAAATATGAAAAAAGGTCTGGAAGATGCCGGATTCGAAGTAAACCCTGGACTGTGGCAGTTCTATGAGGACAATTACAAAGAGAGAAGTGATCAGGAAGGTGGAATGACAGATATGTCAGGAGCAGATCACAGTATCTTAGAGCAGTCCTTAGATGAGTATGAAGCATACGATTACGAAGGTGAAAATGTTCTGACATATTCAGAGAACTATTCGGATGTGGCAATGGTAGTGATCGGACGTGCAGGTGGAGAAGGATCGGATGCAACGATGGAGATGGACGGCTATGTCGGAGGAGATGCCGGCAAGCATTATCTGGAGCTCCAGAGCGTAGAACAGGAACTTTTAAGCTATGTAGAAGAGCATTATGACAAAGTCATCGTTGTATTGAATACAGCTATGGTAATGGAAACAGGATTTCTGGATGATGAGGCAATTGATGCAGCACTCTGGATCGGAATGCCGGGTTCCAGAGGATGTGGATCTCTCGGAAATATCCTTGCCGGTGAAGTAAATCCATCCGGACATCTTGCTGATATTTATGCATATGACCTTACAACAGCTCCTTCTTATTACAATTTTGGCGATTACACATATTCTAACTTTGATGGAAACAACAAATATGTTTACTATCAGGAAGGTATTTATGTTGGATATCGCTATTATGAGACAGCAGCAGCTGATGGTTATATTGATTATGACACAACTGTTCAGTTCCCATTTGGTTATGGTTTGTCTTACACAAACTTCGACTGGGAAGTTGAGAAAACAGAGTTAGGAGATATTGGTGGAACAATCAATATCGATGTAAAAGTTACCAATACCGGCGATGTTGCAGGAAAAGATGTCGTAGAGCTCTACTATGCAGCACCATATGACCCGGCAGAGGAGATTGAAAAATCATCTGTAGTACTTGGAGCATTTGAAAAAACAAATACACTAAAACCAGGTGAATCTGAAACGGTGACACTTACTATGAATGTAGATGACATGGCATCTTATGACTATAAGAATAACAAATGCTATGTATTAAGTGCCGGTGATTATGAATTCAGACTTCAGACAGATTCTCATAACATGAAGGTTAACAGTGATGGAACGGCTGTAGAGCCAATTGCCTACACAGTAGACAGTAAAGTTGTATACAATGACGCAAACCAGGGCAAACGTTCCACAGATGAAGTGGCAGCAGAGAACCTGTTTGATGCAGTCACAGCTGGTGACGGATACTTTGGAGCAGACGGAACAGTCGGATATGTATCCCGTTCTGACTGGGCAGGAACGATGCCGACATCCAGAGAGACAAATATGAATGTGGCAGCTTCCGATGAAACAGTTGCACTTATGACGAATAATACTTCTGGATGGGAGTATGATCTTGATAATCTGCCGGACGCAGAACCGGCTGTTACCGGAGTAGACAGTGGACTGGAAATCTCAGATATGACAGGTCTTGAATTTGATGATCCGAAGTGGCAGCAGTTAGTAGAAGAAATGTCAGTGGATGAACTTAGAAGATTATATGGAACCTGTGGCTGGAGCAACCCGGCAATCCTTTCCATCAACAAGGCAGCTGCAATTGATATGGACGGTGCAGAAGGACTCCACAATCTGACATCCGATAAAACAGCTAATCAGTATGTAGGCTCAACTGTGCGTGCAGCAACATGGAATAAAGAGCTTGCTTACAGAATGGGAACTATTTATGGAGATGAATGCCTTGCAAACGGAATTTCCGGTATGTATGGTATGACTGTTAATATTCACAGATCTCCATTTGGTGGAAGATGCTTCGAGGCCTATTCAGAAGATCCGACACTTTCCGGAAAAATAGCAGCAGAGGAGATCAGAGGGTTACAGGATAAAAAGATTGCGGTATACTTAAAACATTTTGTAGCCAATGATCAGGAGACAAACCGTGGTGGGGTACATACCTGGGTAGATGAGCAGGCATTAAGAGAAATCTATTGCCGACCATTTGAGATTGTTACAAAAGAAGCAGACTGCAATGGATATATGACAAGTTATAACTATATCGGAACAGGCTGGACAGGTGCAAGCAAACCATTAGTGACAGATCTTGCGAGAGGTGAGTGGGGATCACATGGACGTATGATCACAGATGCGGCTATGGATTTTACAATCTATGTTCCTGATACAGGTGTACTTGCAGGTCTTGACATGTGGCTTGCTCCACAGACAGCTGTAACGACAAAAAATTTATACGGAACAGATTACGGTATCCGCATGTTACAGGAATCAGCACACAGACAGTTATATGTATTTGCCAATACATCAGGTGTAGGTCTTGAGATGCAGGAGGGCAATACATGGAAACTTGTTGTTGGTGGTGCTAATGCAATCTTAATCCTTGGAATGGCATTAAGTATTATATTCCTTGTGATTCCTGGATTCAGAGGAAAAAAGGGGGAGAAGAAAAATGAGGAAACAGTTAATTCATAGGGCAGTTATTACACTTTTGCTAGGATGCATAATGCTTCTTGCATTTGCTGGCTGCGGTAAGAGCAATGAGAAGCGAAATGTATCCGGAAGCTATCACACGGAAGCCAATGGATACAAGAGAGGTACAGAAGTAGATATTAACCTTGAGGGTGATAAGATCACAACCATCGTTGTAAATGACATGGATTCTGAGTATTCCCTGACTGATCCGGATGCATTCCAGATGATGTGGCCAACAAAGCAGACTATGGTTCTTCAGGAACTTCAGAATATGGGACCGGATAAAATTGCAGAAATTAAAATAACTGCAGATGATAATGGTATTCCAACCAAAATAGAAGGTTTCAATCTCGATGTAATTCCGGAGGGCTGCACAGACTGTGCAGGAATGTTAATACTTGCAGTACAGGATGCATTAAGCAAATAAACTAAGCTTATTTTATAGAAGATAAGATGTTTCAAAAAAGACTTCTGAGTAAATTTTGGAAGTCTTTTTTGAAAGCAAAAATTAGATAAATGTAAAATAGAAAAGAGTTCTATGAAGAAAAATAAAGATAGTTTGATGAAAAGGAGGGGCACTGAAACTTGTAATTTGAAATACGTTATGTTAGTATAAATTACGTCAGTGAACATTTCTCACTGATACAGTTTTTAAATAACAGTATATTTTAAAAGTAAGACTTCGGAGGTTATCAAATACATGAGACATTGATTTTTTTCTAATTCAATGATGGAAAAACTGGCTGAGATCAAAGACGGCACAGTTTTTAGATCAGGTTACAGATAGGTGTAATCTTTTTTTGTTACAAAAAAGAAGATCGGTCAACTGATTACGAATTAGAAAAAAAGGAGATATCTCATGAAAAAATTAAAATTTGATAGTTATGATGGAGTCTGTTTTTTGAATGGACTTGTCTTTTTTGCACCGGTTGCGTTGCTGGTAAGAACGCAGGCTGGTGTGTCGGAACACGTATTTTTCATCCTTCAGGCATTATTGTCAGGCGTGATTTTTCTGGGGGAAATTCCAACAGGATTTATAACAGATAAAATTGGATACCGGAAATCACTGATTTTGGCGCAGGTGTTACTGTTTGGCGCGAGAAGTTTATTGCTTGCAGCCTTTGTGAGCCGGTCACTTGCACTGTTCGTCGTGGAGGCAGTTGTGGAGGGGATTGCGGCGTGCTTTACCTCCGGGACAGGAAGCGCATACCTGTACAATCTGTATGGGGAAAACGGATATCTTGCAAAAACGGCACACGCAGGAAATTTCGGAACAGCAGGTTTTATCATCAGTACAGTTGCGTATGCCGGGATTTATAAAATAAGCGGTATGGAAGGTTTACTGATTACAACCGTAGTCATGGATATTATAGCGGTTGTATGCTCGTTCTTCCTGAGAAGTGAAAGCAGTAAAACCATAATTGCAGATAGAAAGGAAGTACAGATTTTAGCGGTATTTAAAAACAAAAAAGCATTTCTGTTTGTGATTTCGCTGGCGATTTTCAGTATCGCATGGCTTCTGATCAACTTCTTTTATGTGGTAAAACTTGAAAACTGCGGTTTGCCGGTAGAATGGATGTCATTGATCATTTTGAGCTATTCAGCCGTACAGATGCTGGCAGAACCCATTTTAGGAAAATTGTCTGACGGAAAAAACGGAAAGTCCGGCAGGGAAAAACTGCCCGCAGTTACAGCTGCCACAGCAGGGGTGGCATTTCTTCTTTTTGGAGTGGTAAAATTCAGGGCAGCCGTACTGCTTCTAATGCTGATATTGCCGTTGCTATTAAATCTTCCGGAATATCTGCTGATGAATCTGGAAAATCAGTTTGTGGACGAAGCGGAGTGTGGCAGCCAGCGTGCGGCAACGCTGTCTGTGCTTAATATGGGCGTGAATCTGGTGGAGATTCTGACGCTGTCAGCCTCAGCATTTTTGACGAAAATCGGAATCCAGTGGTGCTTTGTGTTTGTGGGATGCTTTCTGATGGCGATAGCGCTCCTATTTGCCAGAATACAAAAATAGAAGGAGCGAAAACCGCTTCCTCCTATCAAAAAGATTCGTAATTTTACCACAGACCTAATACGTGTTGCATCAGCAAACTCATACAGGTAATACCGATCCAGCAGCTGAATCCAAGAAGCAAAGGCTTGGCTCCTGTTTTCACTAATTTCACAATATTGGTATTCAGACCAATTGCACTCATGGCAAGAACGATGAAAAACTTGCTCAAAGTTTTTAGCGGATCGAAAACAGCTGCAGGAACACCGAAGTTCACTGCTATTGTTGTAATAATGGATGCAATGATAAAATAGAGAATGAACATTGGAAAAATCTTTTTAAAATCCACTTTATTATGATCCGTTTGTTCCTTTCTGGTTCGAAGAAAAGCAAGGACAAGCGTGATTGGAATAATTGCCAGTGTTCTTGTAAGTTTTACGGTGACAGCTTTATCCAAAGTCGCCGAACCAAGGTTGTACATGGAATCCCAGGTGGAGGCAGCAGCGGTAACGGAAGAGGTGTCATTCACAGCAGTTCCGGCAAAAATACCAAAAGCTTCTCCGCTTGTCTGGGAAAAACCGAGAACGGTGCCAAGCATAGGAAAAAATAAAGCGGCAAGCATATTGAAAAAGAAAATGACAGAAATTGATTGTGCAACTTCCTCATCATCAGCGTCAATAACAGGAGCAGTAGCTGCAATTGCGGAGCCTCCGCAGATTGAGGAACCTACACCGATGAGTGTGGATATTTTTCCGGGAACATGAAGGATTTTATGTAATACCCAGGCAACAACAAGGGATGTTGTGATCGTTGCAAGAATGATTGGAAGCGATTGTTTTCCTGTCTGCAGGATGACAGAGAGATTCATTCCAAAACCAAGTAAAATAACAGCATATTGCAGGATTTTTTTGGACACAAATGTGATGCCGCTCTGCAGAGCAGATTTATCTCTGACCAATAATGTAATGACCATTCCTAGGAGGATCGCAAAGACAGGACCGCCTACAATTGGGAAAATTTTTCCTAAAATCCAGCTTGGAATCGCGATCACCAGGCATAACAGCACACCTTTCCAATTCTTCTTAATAAAATTCATATTCATAACCTCACTAAAAATATTTTGATTCTTACGGGTTCCTATGATAGCATAAACACATAGAGATGAAAAGTAACAAGCCAAAATAAAAGGAGCAGTTATGCAGGAAAAAGGAAAGAAAAAAATCATAGATAATGCGGGAGCATTGCAGAAAAAATACGCATGGAAATCACAGAAAACGCAGGATACAAAGAAAGCGCCGCAGGATACAAAGAAACCGGCAGCAGCCTGTCCGTATGCAAAAAAATGCGGCGGCTGTGATTATCAGGGAATGTCCTACGAGCAACAGCTGCAGGAAAAGCAGACGTATGTGCGCAAAAACATTGGGGATTACTGTAAAGTCCTGCCGATCATCGGAATGGAAAATCCGTATCATTACAGAAATAAAGTACACGCAGTGTTTGATGTGGAGCGCAGGGGAAAACATGCAAACGGAGGCAGGCGTACCGCAGGAAACGGACATGCAAAAGCGGCACCGGGCGGCGTGATCTCCGGTGTATACAAGGCCGGAACCCATGAGGTCATCAACATTGATTCCTGTGAGATCGAGGATGAACTTTCAAGCACTATCATCCGCGATATCAGAGGACTTTTACATTCGTTTAAAATAAAAACTTATGATGAGGACACCGGATACGGTCTGCTCCGGCACGTTCTCGTGCGCCGTGGTTTTCACAGCGGCGAGGTGATGGTAGTGCTGGTGCTCGGTTCCCCGATTCTTCCATCCAAAAACAATTTTGTGAAAGCATTGCGGAAGCTTCATCCTGAAATAACTACAGTTGTGGTTAACATAAATGATAAACAGACCAGCATGGTTCTCGGAGAAAAGGAAACTGTTATTTATGGAAAAGGTTATATTGAGGATACGCTCTGTGGCTGTACCTTCCGTATTTCGCCAAAATCATTTTATCAGGTGAATCCGGTACAGACAGAGATCCTTTATAATAAAGCAATCACATATGCGGGACTGACCGGAAAAGAGAAAGTGATCGATGCATATTGTGGAACCGGAACGATCGGTCTGATCGCTGCGTCCAAGGCAAAAGAAGTGATTGGCGTGGAGTTAAACCGTGATGCTGTGAAGGATGCGGTCATCAATGCAAAACGGAACAATATCAAAAATGAACAGTTCTACAATGCAGATGCCGGAAAATTTATGGTAGAGCTTTCTGAGCAGAACAAAAAAGTGGATGTCGTATTCATGGATCCACCGAGAGCGGGAAGCGATGAGGCATTTTTATCCTCAGTTGTAAAACTTGCACCGAAAAAAGTGGTCTACGTGTCCTGCAACCCGGAGACACTTGCGAGGGATTTAAAATATCTCACAAGACATGGATATCAGGCTGTCGAGTGCCAGCCTTGCGACATGTTTCCGTTCACGAAACATGTGGAAACAGTCTGCCTTTTGTCAAGAAAAGCCCAATAAATCAAAG